>WNEW01000020.1_pt1 | contig 65950 bp, 60 predicted proteins | sample 5399891 | NCBI WGS metagenome assembly WNEW01 (sample SAMN13153336, study PRJNA577476) | soil metagenome | isolation source: 40 cm grassland meadow soil pre-rain plot 5 | place: USA:California | collected 2015-09-08 | reverse complement strand
CGGGCTGGGAGCGGGTCATCAGCGGCAACTCGTGCCCCAAGGGGCTCGTCGAGGACGTCAACGAGATGCGCGTGGTGAAGGCGAAGCTCGAGGAGGTCAAGCGTGAGTACCCTAACGTTGCCGAGATGGTTCGGAAGGATGCGTTCCGCCGGGTCACCCCCGCCGCCGTCGCCGCGGAATAAGCTCCGGATCGGCATCCCGCGCGTCCTGAACCTCTGGAACACCCATCAGTTCTGGATGGGGTTCCTGACCTCGCTCGGCGTCGACCCGCGCAACGTCGTCTTCTCGTCGGACACGTCCGAGGAGCAGGGCCGCCAGTTCGGCAAGGGCCGCGGCACCGTGGACTGCTGCTATCCGGTGAAGTGCATCTCGGGCCACTACGGCGAGCTGGTGTTCGGCCAGAAGCAGAAGCTCGACGTCTTGCTCTCGCCGATGATCTACAACCTGCCGTCGTTCCTCTCCGGCCACGTGGCCAAGACCTTGACGTGCCCGCGCGTGATGGCCGCGCCCGAGAACATCAAGGCCGGCTTCATCAAGGAGCAGGACGCGTTCGCCGAGGCCGGCATCAAGTACGTGTCGCCGTTCGTCTCGCTCGACGAGCCCCGGCTGGTTCCCAAACAGCTCTTCGCGGGCATGCGCGAGGCGATCCCCGGACTCACCTACGATGAGACGGCGACGGCGGCCGACGCCGGCTTCCGCGCGCTGCGCGAGTTCAGCGACCGCCTGCGAAAGAAGTCGCGCGAGGTGCTCGAGTGGTGCGCGCGGGAGGACCGCGCGTGTCTCATGGTGATCGCCCGCCCATACCACATGGACCCGGGGATCGGGCACGAGATCGAGGTCGATCTGCAGGCCTACGGCTATCCGATCCTCTGGATGCAGTACTTCCCGATCGACGCCGACCTGATGGACTGGGCGTTCGGCGAGGACATCCGCGCCGGGCACATCAAGAGCGCGTTCGACATCCGCGACGTGTGGCCGTCGTCCTACAGCTCGAACACGAACGAGATCCTCTGGGGCGCCAAGGTGGCCGCGCGCATCCCGTGGATCGCCTGCGTCATCCGGATGTCGTCCTACGAGTGCGGGATGGACCAGCCGACCTACACGCCGGTGCAGCAGATCGTCGAGCGCTCGGGCACGCTCTTCTTCTCGTTCCAGGACCTCGACTCGACCAAGCCGTCCGGCTCGGTGAAGATCCGGGTCGAGACCATCACGCACTACCTCGAGAAGTACGCGGCGGCGATCATCAGCCGCAAGAAGGCTGCAGCCCCCCCAGGTTGCCCCCTTCGGCCGGCCGCGTAGACCCCGCCAGGCTCCCGAGGCGCACCCGGAACTCGTCGAGGAACTGGCGGTAGGAGACCGGGAACACCTTCCCCCAGTGCTCGCGCGGCGCGCTGTCGAGCGAGAACCGCCCGAGAAAATCCGTGAGCTTCGCGCCGCCGTAGCGCTCGACGAGCCAGTCCACCGCCAGGAAGGCCTGGCAATACGTCGCCGGCGCACCGAGCTTGTTGGTCGACGCCACCCAGGCGTCGTTCCGGGCGACCTCCTGCAGGTCGGGAAACAGCTTGATCGGCGTCGGCGAGCCGACGACCGTGCGCACGATGTGATCGCGCGATTCGGCGTACGAGCGATAGCGGAGCAGGTCGAGCACGCGCACCTTGACCCAGTCGGCGTGGCCTTCGAGGATCCACTGCGCGGGACGGCCGCGCCCGCCTTCGCGCAGGCGCGTCTGGCTCACGTGCGCCAGCTCGTGGGCGATGAGGCCGGCGCGCGCGACCAGGTGCATGCTCGCCAGGTAGTCGCCCCGCAGGAAGAGACCGCTGCGCGCGGCGACGCCGGCTGCGTACCGTCCTCGGTCCCACGCCTCGTCGCTGCTGTCGCCGGCGATCTTGACGAGCCCCTCGACCAGGGTCGCCTGGTTGACGTACACGTAGGCCTTGATCGCGGGCGGGAACGGCAGCTCGAGCTTGTGGCGGATCAGCCAGGCGGCGGCGTTGACCAGCTCTTCGTCGCTCGGGCTCGGGCCCAGCGCCGGCTGCGCCTCACGCTCGAACCGGATCTCGTACTCCCGGTACGGCCCGCTCAGGACGGCGCAGCCGGCTAGCGCGGCGAGCAGCACGATGAGCGCCGAAGCGAGACGCTTCACGGGACCGGCTTCGGCTCCGCCGTCGATCCGCTCGGCGGCCGGCCGATGCGCCTCAGGTGGGCGCGAAAATCGTCCATGAACTCGCGGTACGGAATCGAGAACGCCTCGACCCAGCGATCTCGAGGGTTGTCGGCCTCCACGGCCGAGCCCATGAACTTCACGAGGGCCGCGCGGCTCGAGCGCTCGATCAGGTACTCGACGGCGAGGAACGCCTGCCCGTACGTCGCCGGGACGCTTCGCACCGATCGATTCCACACCTCGTGATCGGCGAGCGTGTCGAGGTCGGGGAAGTGCTCGACCGGCGTCACCGCGCCCGCGATCGCACGGACGACGCTCGCCCGCGAGGTCTCGTAGGCCTGCAGCCCGAGCAGGTCGAGCACCTGGTACGCGACCCAGTCGGCGTGGCCCTCGACCAGCCACACCGGCAGCCGGTCCTCCCGGTGCTTGGCCAGGTCTTGCTGGCAGAGGTGCGCCAGCTCGTGGGCGACGAGTGTCACGCGACGGCGCGGCGCCGTGCGGGCCAGATAGTCTCCCCGGAAGAAGACGCCGACCGGCGTGGCGATGCCGACCGCCGCGGGAACGACGCGCCAGTCGCTGCCGACCGCGCGCACGCCGAGATGGCGCAGCAGCCCCTCGGTGAAGGCCGCTTCGTCGCTGCAGACGTACGCCTTGTACGCCGGTGAGAACGGCAGACCGAGCTGGTCGCGGATCATGGACGCGGCGGCCGCGATGATCTCGGCCGGGGGCGCGTCCTCGCGGAGCGCCCGCGGCGCCGCGGCCCTCGATCCGATCTCGTGCTCGCCGCAGGGCGGAGCCGCCGGGCTCGGGCCCGCGAGAGCCAGCGAGCCCAGCAATATCGGCGCCGCGAGCAGAGCGCGCATCATGCTTGGCCTCGATACCGTGCGCGTACCGGGCAAGTCAAGTATGCTCTCCGCTCGGAGGCTCGTCATGAGCACGGCGGAACGCATCGGACCGCTCCGTCTCTCCGTGGGCCAGCGAGCGCGGCGCACCCAGACGGTCACGGCGAGGGACGTCGAGCTCTACGCCGAGATCACCGGTGACCGCAATCCGCTCCACTTCGACGCCGACTTCGCCAAGCGCACCCGGTTCGGCCGTCTCGTCGCCCAGGGCGGGATCGCTGCCGGCATGCTCAACGCGCTCGTCGCGATGGATCTTCCCGGCGCCGGCACGGTCTTCATGAGTCAGTCGCTCAAGTATTTGGCCCCGACGTATCTCGGCGACACGTTGACCGCGGAGGTCGAGGTGCTGTCGCTCAAGCCCGACAAGCCGGTCTGCCAGCTCCGCGCGACCATCACCAACCAGGACGGCGCGGTCCTGCTCGAGGGAGAATGCTGGACCTACACGATGCGCCCGGACTGAGCCGGTCCGGTCAGCGCTTGCCGAGCTCCTGCTCCTTCAGCACGCGCCGGAGGATCTTGCCCGACGGCGTCTTGGGAATCGCGTCGACGAACTCCACCTCGCCCGGCACCTTGTAGTTCGCGAGCCGGCCTTTCACGAAGGCGACGACGTCACTGGCCGTGAGGTCCTGGCCCTTCTTCTTGACGACGAACGCCTTGGGGATCTCGCCCGCCTCGGGATGCGGCTTGCCGATCACCGCCGCGTCGGCGACGGCGGGGTGCTCGACCAGGAGCGCCTCGATCTCGGCCGGCGCGATGCCGAATCCCTTGAACTTGATCATCTCCTTCTTGCGATCGCGGATGTAGAGATACCCGCGCTCGTCCACGTAGCCGATGTCGCCGCTGTAGTACCAGCCGTTGCGCAGCGACGCCGCCGTCGCCTCCGGCGCGCGCCAGTACCCGCGCATGATCTGGGGCCCGCGGATGCAGATCTCGCCGATCTCGCCGGGCGCGAGCTCGCGCTCGCCGGTCTCGATGTCGACGACCTTGTGCGCGGTGTCGTGGGCCAGCAGGCCGGCGGAGTCCGCCACGTTCAGGCTCTCGTCGTGGACCGGGTTCACGTGGGTGAGCGGCGAGGCTTCGGTCATGCCGTAGCCCTGCAGGACCGGCACGCCGGTCAGCTGGCGGAAGCGGCGCGCGAGCTCCGGGGCGACCGGGGCGGCGCCCACCATGGTCGTCCTCAAGCTCGACAGGTCGTACTTCGAGAGCTCCGGCCAGTTCGAGAGCATCAACAATACTGGCGGCACCACGAAGAACAGGGTGACGCCGTGGCGCTGGACGAGCTCGAGGCACTCGACCGGCTCGAACCGCTCCATCAGCACGCACGTGGCGCCCGTGTAGACCGCGGCGCCCATCAGCATCGTGCCGTAGATGTGATAGAAGGGCAGGAACAGCATCAGCCGGTCGCTCTCGCGCATGCGGATGCACGCGACGAACTGCATGTTGTTGGTGACCAGGTTCTTGTGGCTGATCATCACGCCCTTCGGGAGCCCGGTCGTGCCGCTCGAGTAGGGCAGCGCCACCAGCTCGTCTTCCTGGATCGCCACGCGGGCCGGCGGCGTCGGCGGCTGGCTCGCGATCAGGTCGGTGAAGCTCGTGGCCGACGAAGCCGTCACCCGGCCGGGACCGACCGCGACGACGTGCGCGAGGTGCGGCGTGCGGGCGCGCACGGCTTCCACCAGGGGCACCAGGCTGTGATGGACGACGATCGCCACCGCCTCGGTGTCGTTGAGCTGGTACTCGATCTCGCGCTCACGGTAGGACGGGTTCATCGGGCTCGCGACCGCGCCGACGCGGGCGATCGCGTAGAACGCGATGATGTACTCCGGGCAATTCGGCGACAGCACGCACACGCGGTCGCCGCGCGCGACGCCGAGCGCCGCGAGCGCCCGCGCGAAGCGGTTGGTGAGCGCTTCGAGCTCGCGATAGGTCAGGCTCACGTCACGGAAGACGACCGCGACGTTCTCGGGATGGCGCTCGGCGCCGTGCGTCAGCATCTGGTCGTACGGGATCCGCGGATAGTCGAGCGGCGGCCGGAAGAATGCGGGGCTCACAGGCTCCTCGCGCGCTCGCGCAAGGTGTATTTCTGCACCTTGCCCGTCGAGGTCGTGGGGAGCGCGCCGAACACGACCGTCCGGGGCACCGCGAAGTGCGGCAGGTTGTCCCGGCAGAAGCCGATCAGCTCCTCGGCGGTGGCCTGGGCGTCCGGCCGCAGCTGCACGAACGCGCACGGCGTCTCGCCCCACTTCTCGTCGGGGCGCGCCACCACCGCCGACATGAGCACCGCCGGGTGGCGATTCAGCGCGATCTCCACCTCGATCGAGGAGATGTTCTCGCCGCCCGAGATGATGATGTCCTTCGCCCGGTCCTTGATCTCCATGTAGCCGTCGGGGTGCTGGACGGCGAGGTCGCCGGTGTGGAACCAGCCGCCCTCGAACGCCGCGTCGGTCGCCTGCCGGTCTTTCAGATAGCCGAGCATGACGGTATTGCCCCGTAGCACGACCTCGCCGATCGTGCGCCCGTCCGCCGGAACCGGCCTGAGCGTCTTGGGATCGGCCACCATCTGGCCCTCGAGCGTCGGATAGCGCACGCCCTGGCGCGCCAGCTTCTCGACGCGCTCGCCGAGCTCGAGCCGCTCCCACGCCTCCTGCGGCGCGCACAGGGTCGAGGGCCCGTGCACCTCGGTGAGGCCGTAGAGGTGCGTGACGTTGAAGCCCATCTCGCTCATCGCGCGGATCACCTTGGCCGGCGGCGAGGAGCCGCCGGTCTCGAGCTCGACCACCTGCGCGAACGCGGTCCGCTGCTCGGGCGGCGTCTGGATCAGCATCGTCAGCACGGTCGGCGCACCGCACATGTGGGTCACGCGCTCGCGCGCGATCAGCCGGAACACGAGCGGCGGATCGACGCGGCGCAGGCACACGTGCGTGCCCGCCATCGCCGTCACCGCCCACGTGTAGCACCACCCGTTGCAGTGGAACATCGGCAGGGTCCAGAGATAGACGGCGCGCGGCGGCAGCGGCCACATCATGATGTTCCCGACCGATTCGAGGAAGGCGCCGCGATGGTGATAGACGACGCCCTTCGGGTTGCCGGTGGTCCCGGAGGTGTAGTTGAGCGTGATCGGCCCGCTCTCGTCGGCCGGCGGCGTCCACGCGTAGTCGTCCGAGCCCGACGCGAGCAACGCCTCGTACTCGAGCTCGCCGAGCCGATCGCCCGGGCCCTCGTAGACCGCGTCGTCCACCTCGACGACCAGGGGCTTACGGCGCAGCCGCTCGAGCGCCGGGCCGACCGTGCCCGCGTACTCGCGGTCGGTCAGGAGCACCTTCGCCTCGCCGTGGTCGAGGATGTAGGCGATCGTGCGCGCGTCGAGGCGCGTGTTGATGGTGTTGAGCACGGCGCCGGTCATCGGCACGCCGAAGTGCGCCTCGAGCATCGCCGGCACGTTCGGAAGGACCGCCGACACGGTGTCGCCCGGCCCGATGCCGCGTCGAGCGAGCGCCGAGGCCAGCCGCCGGGCGCGAAGGTCGAGGTCGCGGTAGGCGATGCGCCGGTCGCCGTGGATCACCGCCACCCGATCGGGATAGATCGAGGCCGAGCGCGTGAGAAAACCCAGGGGGGACAGCGGCGTGAAGTTCGCGTCGGCGCGCCCGAGGCCCATCCGGAAAATATTGCTGTCCATGCCGCCCATGACGATCCCCTCCTCCCGGGGCCAGACCTTATCGCGGCGGTCGGCGCCGGGCAAGCGGCTCGCGGACGAGACGGCGGGAGGGCCCGATCTCGGGGGCCCGACTAGAGCCCGAGGATCTCCGTGCGCCGGTGACTCAGCGCCGGCAGGCTCGCGCGGATCCGGTCCTGGTGGGCGAAGTCGAGGTCAGCCACCACCACGCACTCCTCCTCGGGCGCGCGCGCGAGCACGGTGCCCCACGGATCGACGATCATCGCGTTGCCGTAGCACGCGAGCCCGGGCGGGTGCGAGCCGACCTGCGCGGCCGCCAGCACGAACACCTGGTTCTCGACCGCGCGCGTGCGGACGAGAAGGTCCCAGTGATCCTTGCCGGTCTCGAACGTGAAGGCCGACGGCGCCGTGATGACGCGGGCGCCGGCCGCGCCCAGGCGCCGGTAGAGCTCCGGAAATCTCAGGTCGTAGCAGATCGTCAACCCGATCGGCACGTCGCCGAGCTTCGTCAGCACGACGTCCTCGCCGGGCGCCATCGTGTCGGATTCGCGGTAGCGGCGGCCATCGACGTCGACGTCGAAGAGATGGAGCTTCCGATAACGCGCCACGATCGAGCCGTCGGCGTCGATGGCGAGGCACGTGTTGAAGAGCCGCTCGGCGCCCGGCGCGGCTTCCAGAAAGCTCCCGCCGACGATGTGCAGATGGTGGAGGCGCGCGAGGCGGGTGAGCAGCTCGGAGGTGGTACCGGGAATCGCGTCGGCGACCTCGCGATGCTTTCCGCGGCGTCCGAGATACGTGAAGAGCTCGGGCAGCACCGTGAGTTCGGCGCCGCGCGCCGCGGCCTCGCCCAGCAGGCGCTCGGCCGTTGACAGATTCTGCGCCTTGTCCTCTCCGCTGTTCATCTGGACGACGGCGACCTTCATCCCGCGCTCCTTGTCAGGTCCCTGTCGGGGAAAGACCCGCTTCCTGAAACCATTCGCCCGCACGAGTAGTCATAACACATGAGAGGGGAGGGATATCGGAATGAAGAAGCTACTGTTGATCGCGCTCATGCTGATGGCGATCGCCGCGCCGCTGGCGTCGGTTGCCTACGCCGACTACTCGACCGACAAGACGATCCAGGCTCCCTAGCCGTCGTCCATAAGCGGCCGCCGCTCGCCTCGCTCGGCTGACGTTGCCCATCGTCGGCGCCACGGGTATCGCGGGCCAGCAGTTCGTCGTCGCGCTGCAACGCCATCCCTAGTTCACCATCGCGCGGCTCGCCGCCTCCGAGCGCTCGGCCGGCAAGCCGTTCGGCCAGGCCCTCCTCGACCCGAAGACCGGCGCCCGCCGCTGGTGGTGCGCGGACGAGCCGGCGCCGGCCGTTCTCTCGCTGCCGGTCGAGAACGGCGACGCCTTCGACCCCGACGGGCTCGACGTGGTCTTCTCGGCTACCGAGTCCGACGTGGCGCGGGTGCAGGAGCCGCGCTTCGCGAAGACGACCGCCGTCGTCAGCACCGCCTCCGCGTTTCGCTACGAGCCGGACGTCCCGCTCCTGGTCCCCAACGTGAACATGGAGCATGCGGCGCTCATCCGCCACCAGCGGGCGAGCCGCAGCTGGAAGGGCTTCGTCGTCCCGATCCCGAACTGCACGGTGACCGGCCTGGTCATCACGCTCAAGCCGTCTGAACTTTCTCCCGAGGGCCACACCGAGTCCGTCTTCGCCTCACTCGCCCGGCGAGCGTCGGTCGCCGACGTCAAGCACGTCCTCGCCGGCGCGCCGAACGAAGCCCGCGAGCTCGGGCTGCCCACGGCGCCGGCCGAGTGGATCAAGGTCCACGACGATCCATTCCGCCCCCAGCCGCGCCTCGACCGCGACAACGGCGCGGGCATGACGACCACCGTAGGCCGGGTCCGGGAGGACAACGTGCTGCCGAACGGCGTCAAGTACATGCTCGTCAGCCACAACACGCGCATGGGCGCCGCGGCCGGCGCGGTGCTCGTCGCCGAGCACCTGGTGGTCAAGGGTTACATCGGCGCATGAGCCAGGACGACCGCACGCCGGAAGACCACCCGGGCTAGAGTCGCGGAGCGATCCGCTCAACCGCCCGAGCCGAGGTGATCACGGGGATCACCTCCATGTCGGCCACGTCGCTCCAGCGAGTGATCCACTCGTCGAGGAGCCGGCGATCCTCGCACTCCATGAGCTGATAGCAAAGGCTCATGTCCGTGGTCACCCAACTCGAGATGTACTTCAGATCCGCGGGCGCCTGCCGCCCCTTGTCCCGGAAGCGCCGATACACGGGCACGGGGTCGCGGTTCTTGAAGCTCTCGATGATCATGTAGAGCATCGCGCGTCTCCTTTCGCGGTGATCCCGGCTTGCCGCGATCTCAGCGAACGAGGCCGGCGCGGCGCGGCAGGAACAAGGTCAGCTCGGGGACGAGAACAGGATCAAGAGGCCGATGAACAGCGAGACCAGATAGGGCCAGTACGCCCGGAAGTGGCGGCCGACCGAGACGTCGGCGAAGCGCAGGGCCATCAGCAGACCGACCCCGATCGGCGGCAAGAAGAGACCGATGCCGACGGCGGCGGTGAGCACGGTGGCGAAGTGGACGGGATGGATCCCGATCTGCTTGAGACGGCCATGAGCGCGCCGCCGACCACGGACGAGAGATAGAGCCAGCGGAGGTTCAGCACCAGCGCGGGAGAAAACGACTGGCTGTTGAGCTCGGCCACCTGCCAGCCGAAGACGGCGATCAGCGCGTCGAAGGCGACGATCAGCAGGCACTGCGCGGCCAGCACCGCGCGGCGGAGACGGACCGGGAAGCGATCGATGACGAGGTGCACGGCGAAGTGGACGCCGCGACGCACGCCCAGCGCGGCGCCGATGAAGCTCATCCAGGCGAGCGACCACTCGCCGACTTCCTCGACCCAGAAGAAGCGGATGGTGGGCAAGTCGAAGGTTGCCGAGACCCACGTCATCACGTAGCGGAGGAACACGCCGACGAGCATGTCCACGGTGACGACGACCATCAGCACGGTGATCACGACGTGCGGAATCGCTCCGATCCACGACAATCGCCCGCGCATGTGGCCCGCGGATGGTAAAGTTGGCCGACCTCGAAGTCAAGCCAGTAGCACGCGCTGGAGGCCGTCGCGGGGCTGAGCCCCGCCGGCCGAGGAGGAAGGTGCAATGGCCGTGAGTGTCGGGTTCATCGGCGTCGGCAACATGGGTAATCCGATGGCAGCCAACGTGCTGAAGCAGTTTCCGATGACGGTCTTCGACGCCAATCCCAAGGCGATGGAGAATCTCATCCAGGCCGGCGCCAAGCGGGCCGGCTCCACGCGCGAGGTCGTCGAGAGCTCCGAGATCGTCTTCACCTCGCTGCCGGCCTCGCCGGACGTCGAGAAGGTTTATCTCGAGCCCGGCGGGCTCGTCGATCGGGCCAAGCCCGGAACGATCCTGATCGACCTCAGCAGCGTGCTGCCGTCCACTCCGCGCAAGATCGAGCCTCGGGCCAAGGCGCGCGGCGTGTTCTTCCTCGAGGCGCCGGTCAGCGGGGGCGTCAGCGGCGCCCGCGCGGCGACCCTGGCGATCATGGTCGGCGGCGACGCCGAGCCCCTGCAGAAGGCCACGCCGGTCCTGCGCGCGATCGGCCCGAACATCTTCCACGTGGGCCCGGTCGGCGCCGGCAACACGGTGAAGGCGATCAACAACATGTGCGCCTCCGTCAACTCGTGCGCCATGATGGAAGGTCTCGCCCTCGGCGTGAAGGCGGGTCTCGACCCGATGACGATCTACGAGGTCGTCAAGGCCAGCAGCGGCGGCAGCAAGGCGCTCGAGCGCATCCCGAAGGCCCTCATGCCGCGCGACTTCGAGCCGGGCTTCAAGGTCGCGCTGATGAACAAGGACCTGGACACGTTCAATACGATCGCCAAGGAGCTGCATGTGCCCGTCAGCTTCGCGAACGTGGCGCAACGCTACCAGCAAGCCGCGCTCGCCGCGGGTCTTGGCGAGCAGGACACGAGCGTGATCATGACGGTCATCGAGCGGTTGTCGGCGGTGAAGGTGTCCGGCAAATAGGTGGCGGAGGCCGCGCTACGAGCGTATGGCTTGGAAAAAGAGCTCGACCGCGGCGGTCCAACGCTTTGACGAGATCGTCGCGGTCGACGGCGCGGAGCGTGGCCTCCTCTTTGGCTGCCCGATCTATGTCCTCAAGGGCACGCGTTACGCCACGCTGTATCAAGACCGAGTCGTACTGAGGCTGTCTCCGAAAGATACCGCACAGTTGATCGCGCGTGGCGGACTCGCGTTCGAACCGATCAAGGGACGGAAGTCGAAGGACCGCGTCGTCTTGCCGGACGCGATTTCGCGGAATCCGCGCGCGCTGCGGGGGTGGGTTCTCAAGTCCGTCGCCTACGCGCGTTCAGAGTGACTCGCATCGGCGAGCCCGACGTGCCCCGGCAACTCCGCTATTCGTAGAACGCGGGGGCGTACCGCAGCGTCGCGCTCTGCGGCTTGTCGTGGTTGATCCACAGCTGCGCCTTGCGCTCCTCGAGCAACGTCTCGATCCGCTTGAGCGAGGCGAGGGCCGGCGCTCGCCGCGCCGCTGCCGAGGCCGAGCGTTGCCGCCACCGCCGCGATGAGCGCTACCAGTGCCTTGCCGCTCATGAGTGCCCTCCCGGCTGAGACTCTACCGGGCCGACCGCCGTCGTACAATCCCAGCAATGGCGCGCGCGCTCCACCGCCCGCTGTGCGGAGCTCTCGTCGCCCTCGCCCTGCTGGGATCCTCGGCGCGCGCGCAGACGGCCGGCGTGCCGGACGTGGTCGAGAAGCTGCTCCAGGGATTCTCGTCGCCCGACTGCCTTCGCCGGTGGCAGGCGATCGAGGAATACACCGATCGCATGATCGGACGCGTCCTCAGCTACACGGAGCCGGTCGCGGAGGTCACGGACGGGTTACGCGAGCTGGGTCCCGCGAAGGGGCCCGCGGTCGAGCAGAAGGTCCAGATGGTCTCGGGGTACGCCGACGAGGCCGGCGCCGCGTTCGCGCGGGTGGCCAAGCTATCGGCATCCGTCGATCGCTCCGGTCCGCCCCTCACGGTCTGGCGAAAGGGGCTGCCGCCCCTGACGAAGGTGCTCGACGACCCCGCCGAGCCGTTCATGACGCGGCGACTCGCCGCCGGCGTGATCGCGGAGTCCGCGAGGAAATCGAGCATCGCCAGGAACGCCGGATGGGGCGAGCCGCTTCCGCGACTCCTCACGAGCCAGGATCCGACCGCCCGGCTCCTCGGCGGCATCATCGCCGCGGCGGGCGGATTTCTTCCGAACCAGGCGCCCACGAAGGTCCGGGTCGTGCCCGAGCTTCTTCGCGGCCTCGATGCCGACTCATTCGCTGCCCGTTACGAGTCGACGCGAGCTCTGCTCGTGGTCAGCAAGCAGCCGATCGAACGCTACTGCGTGGATCCGAGCGACCGCGCGCCCGATCGCGTCGGGGGCGTCCAGGCGTGGCAGACGTGGTGGGAGCAGAGCAAGGCGCGCCTCGCCGTGGAAACGATCGAGCAATAGCGCGGCGCACCGCACGCTGCCTCGCTCCGCGGTCAGCGCGGGGCGCCGACCGCGCGGACTTTTCGCGGCGCCGCGAGCCAGATGGCGAGCGCCGAGAGCAGCGAGCCGCCGATGGCGATCGCGAAGGCGGGCGTGTAGCTAGCCGTGAGATCGTAGAGCGCGCCCGCGACCCACGGGCCTGCCGCGCCGCCGCTGATCGCCGCCAGCATGAGCGCCCCGAAGACGGCGCCGTAGTGACGACCCTCGAAGATCTCGGCGGGAATCGCGCCGAGCACCGAGGTGAGGCCGTAGCCGAGCATGCCCTGCGCGACCACCATGACGTAGAGCAGCGGCGCCGTCGGGGCGTGCCGGAGCGCCAGCAACGCCAGGAAGCAGAGCACGAATCCCAGGCTCCCGACCGTCCACACCCACTCGCGCCCGATCCGGTCCGACAGATGTCCGAGCGCGATCTGGCCGGGCACCGCGGCGAGGCTCACGAGCCCGAGCGCCCAGCCGGCGTGAGTCGCGCTGAACCCAACCTCGACGAGGTACTTCGTCTGGTGGACCTGGACCGCGTACCACGCGAAGAGCCCGAAGAAATAGCCCACGGCGATCCACCAGAAGCGGCTCGTCCGCATGGCGCGGGCGAGGGTCCAGTCGACGGCCGCCCACGCCGCGTCCACGACGTTCGTGCGCCGCGCGGCGGCGGCGGCGCGTGGAGCGACGTCGCCGTCGGGCAGGAGGCCGACGTCCTCGGGTCTGCGGCGCAGCACGAGATTCAACGGCACCAGCACTCCCAGCACCAGAAAGCCCAGCGCCCAGCAGGCGGCGCGCCAGCCGGCCCTCGCGATGAGGGCCTGCAGCCACGGCAGCAGGACGACCGAGCCGATGCCGACGCCGGAGAAGGCGACGCTCATCGCCAGGCCGCGCCGGCGCACGAACCAGTTCGGCAGGTAGAGCGACTGCCCCGTGTACCCCAGACAGTTGCCGCCGCCGCCGACCAGCACGCCGAGTGTCGCGTAGAGATGCCACGGCCGGCTCACGAACGGCGCCGCCAGCAGGCCGGTCGCCATGACGACCGCGCCCATCTCGATCACGAAGCGCGGGCCGCGACGATCCATCAGGCGGCCGACCAGCGGGCTCAGGCCGGCCGAGACGAGAAAGCCGAACGAGAAGGCGCCGGCGGTCAGTCCGCGCTCCCAGCCGAACTCGTCGAGGATCGGAGGGAACAGCAACGAGAACGCCGTGCGCGCGTTGACGGCGATCGCCATCGTGACGAAACCGGCGGCTACGACGACCCAGCCGTAGAAGAAGGGCAAGGTCACGCGCGGGACGATCCGATCAGCGAACCCGGTTCAGCAGCGGCTCGCCGCGCGCGGCGCGCTGGATGTTCTCGGCGATGAGCGCGGCCCTCGACTCGAGCATCCCCTCGGTCCAGCCGGAGACGTGCGGCGTCATCAGGACGTTGTCGAGCTCGTGGAACGGCCGCCGCGCCGGCTGAGTCGGCCCCGGCTCTTTCGGATATCGATACCACACGTCGAGCGCGGCGCCCGCGAGCCGCCGGTCGGCCAGTGCGCGGTAGAGCGCGTCCTCGTCGACGATCTCGGCGCGCGCCACGTTGACGAGCCGGGCGGTCGGCTTCATCAGGGCCAGCTCGCGCGCGCCGAGGAGGCCTCGCGTCTGGTCGCTCAGGGAGAGCGTGACGGCCAGATAGTCGGCTCGTCGCAAGACCTCGTCGAGCGCCTCCGGCCCGCCGAGGAGCGACAGGCCGTCGGCGCCGGAGCGCGTCACGTCACGCCGGATCGCGCACACGTCCATGTCGAACGCTCGGGCGCGGCGGGCCAGGGCCTGCCCGATCCGGCCATAGCCCAGGATCCCGAGCGTCTTACCCGCGAGCTCCGGCCACGGCGGCGGCGGCGACCCGCCCACACCCCACTGGCTCTCCCAGGCCCCGTGCCGCAGCGACGCGTCGATCCGGCAGAAGCTCCGCGTCATCGCGAGCATCGCGCCGATCACGTACTCGGCGATGCCGACCTCGTGGCCGTAAGCGTTCGCGAGTGCGATGCCCGCCGGCAGCGCCGACCGGTCGATGCGATCGAGCCCGGCACCGGGGACCTGGACGAGCTTCAGCCGCTTCGCGGCCGCCGCCATCTCGCGGGTGAAGGCGAGGGTGACGAGCACGTCGACGTCGGACAGCCGCGTGACGATGCCGGTCTCGTCGCCGAGGACGACGTCGCACGGCGTCTGCAGCCGCGCGCGTACCGCGGGCTCGAGCGTGGCCGAGAACGTTCCGGCGAAGGCGACCCGCAGCATGCCAATCCTCCCGCACGGCATCCTCCTCCGGAGCGGCCGGAAGATCAATTACCCGGGAGGTAACGCGTGCACCGTCGCTGGACTAACGTCCTATTTTCACGCCTGCCTCCGGCAAGCAGTATCCGACCACAGGGAGGGCCAGATGAAGAGCATCGGCTCATTGCTCGTGTCTCTACTGGCGATGTACGTGGCGGCGCCCGGCGACGCGGTCGCGCAGGCGGCCAAGCCCAACATCGTCATCATCTGGGGCGACGACGTCGGCCAGTCCAATATCAGCGCCTACTCGCACGGGATGATGGGTTACAAGACGCCCAACATCGACCGGATTGCGAAGGAAGGCATGATGTTCACGGACTATTACGGCGAGCAGAGCTGCACCGCGGGCCGCGCGTCGTTCATCACCGGGCAGTCCGGCCTGCGCACGGGCATGACGAAGGTCGGCTTGCCGGGGGCCACCTTGGGCCTGCAGAAGGAAGATCCGACGATCGCCGAGCTGCTCAAGCCGCTCGGGTACGCGACTGGACAGTTCGGCAAGAACCACCTGGGCGACCGCAACGAGTTTCTGCCCACGGTGCACGGCTTCGACGAGTTCTACGGCAACCTCTATCATTTGAACGCCGAAGAAGAGCCGGAGCTGCCGGACTACCCGAAGGACCCGGCGTTTCGCGCGAAGTTCGGTCCGCGCGGCGTGATGGACTGCAAAGCGTCCGGCACGGACGATGCGACGGTCGACCAGCGCTTCGGAAAGGTCGGCCGGCAGGCGTGCAAGGACACCGGCCCGCTGAGCAAGGCGCGGATGGTCGCGATCGACGACGACATCGCGAACAGAGCCGTGGACTTCATCCAGCGACAGCACCGAGCCGGTAAGCCGTTTTTCGTCTGGGTGAACTTCACCCACATGCATTTCCGCACGCACACCAAGCCGAGCAGCATCGGCCAGTCCGGTCGCTGGCAGAGCCCGTATCACGACACGATGATCGATCACGACAAGAACGTCGGCAGCGTGCTCAAGGCGCTCGACGATCTGGGCGTCGCGAACAACACCTTCGTGATGTACTCGACCGACAACGGCCCGCACATGAACAGCTGGCCGGACGCGGCCATGACCCCCTTCCGCAACGAGAAGAACTCGAACTGGGAAGGTGCCTACCGGGTGCCGGCCATGGTCCGCTGGCCGGGCAAGATCAAGCCGGGCCAGATCTCCAACGAGATGGTCGCGCACCACGACTGGCTGCCGACCCTGCTCGCGTTGGCCGGCGACGCGCAGGTGACGGACAAGCTGCTCAAGGGCTACCGGGTCGGCTCGATGACCTACAAGGTCCGCCTGGACGGCTACAACCTGGTGCCGTACCTCACCGGACAGGCCGACAAGAGCCCGCGCGAATCGTTTCTCTACATCAACGACGATCAGCAGCTGACCGGGCTTCGCTACGACAACTGGAAGCTCGTCTTCATGGAGCAGCGGGCGCCCGGAACCCTGCGCGTCTGGGCCGAGCCGTTCACGTCGTTGCGCGTCCCGAAGATCTTCAACCTCCGGACGGACCCCTACGAGCGCGCCGACATCACCTCGAACACCTACTACGACTGGGTCATGGACCACGCCTTCCAGTTGGTTCCCGCGCAGGCGTACGTGGGCCAGTTCCTGGCGACCTTCAAGGAGTACCCGCAGCGGCAAAAAGCGGCAACCTTCAACATGGACGAGGTCATGGAGAAGCTCAAGGAGAGCGGCGGAAGCAAGTAGGGCCTCGAATCGAGGCGCATCAGCGCTCGTGACGAGCCGCCGGGCTCTTGTGTATGATGCCCCAAACTCGAGCTTGCCCTGGGGGGTGCGGCGATGCCCATCAACGGATCGACTGAGGCCCGGAAGCTCCGCTCTCGCCTGAACCACCCGATCATCGACGCCGACGGCCACTGGCTCGAGTACGGCCCCGTCATGCGCGAGGAGTTCCGGCGAATCGGCGGCGACGCGGCCGTCGAAGCCCTCGCCGCGGCCACCGACCGCGTCCCGAGCGCGCTCCGGATGTCGCTGCCCGAGCGGCGCCGGCGGCGCGTGGCCATGGAGGCGTTCTGGGGCTCGCCGTCCGCGAACGTGCTCGACCGCGCTACCGCGATGCTGCCGCGGCTCATGTACGAGCGACTCGACGATCTCGGAATGGACTTCTCTGTCGTCTATCCGACCACCGGGCTCGGCTTCCACCGCATGCAGGACACGCGCCTCCGGCGGGCGATCTGCCGCGCCTACAACGTGTTCACCGCCGATCAGTTCCGCGGGCTCGAGGACCGCGTGATCCCCGCCGCGATCATCCCGATGTACACGCCCGAAGAAGCGATCGAGGAGCTCGAGTTTGCGTCCAAGCAGCTCGGCTACAAGGTGATGATGGTCGGCGGCCTCATGCGGCGCAAGGTGTCGGCGCTCGCCGAGGAGAATCCGGACGCGTCGAAGGTCGTCGACTGGTACGACGTGATCGGGATCGACAGCGACCACGACTACGATCCGGTGTGGGCGAAGTGCCGCGAGCTCAAGGTCGCGCCGAGCTTCCACAACGGCGCGCGCTCGATCCTCCTGCGCAATTCGCCGTCGAACTTCTGCTACAACCACATCGGCCACTTCGCCTCGGCCGGTCACGCGGTGGCGAAGGCGCTCTTCTTCGGCGGCGTCACGCGCCGGTTCCCCGACATGAACTTCGCCTTCCTCGAGGGCGGCGTGGGCTGGGCGTGCATGCTCTACGCCGACCTGATTGGCCACTGGGAGAAGCGCAACCGCAAGGCGATCGAGTCGACGAATCCGAGCAACCTCGATGCCGCCGCGTTGCTCGGCTATGCGCAGAAGTACGGGCGCGAGGCGATGGTGGAAGCGGTGCGCCGGCGCGAGGGGCTCGAGGGCGATTCGAACTCGACCTTGACTGGCGGCATCGAGAACCTCGACGACTACTTCCGCTGCAACATCGGCGCGAAGAGCGACATCCGCGATCTCTTCGTGCCGCGATTCTACTTCGGCTGCGAGGCCGACGATCCGGTCAACGCCTGGGCGTTCAACAATAAAACCAACCCGATGGGCGCGCGCCTCAACGCGATCTTCAGCTCCGACATCGGCCACTTCGACGTGCCGGACATGACCGACGTCGTGCCGGAGGCCTACGAGCTGGTCGAGCACGAGCTGATCGACGAGAACGACTTCCGGGACTTCATGTTCACGAACGCGGTCCGCTTCTGGGGCGAGGTGAACCCGGACTTCTTCAAGGGCACCGTCGTCGAGAAGGCCGCGGCGCAGGCGCTTGCTCGGCCGGCGGCGGCCGCCGCCGGGTAGGGAGCGGCCGGAGCCGGCGCAGGCTGGATCTCGGCTCTAGATCTCGCGAACGAGGTCCATCAGGCGGCCGAGCGTCGACACGCGCGTCTCGAGATCGTCCGCGGCCGGCTCGACCCGCAAGGTCGTGATGCCGGCGTCGCGGTACGTGACGAGCCGCTCGCGGACCATCCGCTCGGTGCCGAGGAGGTTCGTCTTCACCACCAGCTCGTCGGGCACGCGCGACGCCGCTTCTTCACGCTTGCCGTCCAGCCAGAGCCGCTGCACCTCGACCGCCGCGTCGGCGTAGCCGGCACGCTTGTAGGCGTCGTTGTAGAAGTTGTGCCGCCGCGAGCCCATCGCGCCGAGCGAGAAGGCCAGCCCCGACTTGCGCGGCGCGATGAGGCGCTCGAGATCGTCCCCGAACGCGACGACCCCGCCCGCCTGGAGGTCGAGATCGGCCAGTCTCCGCCCGGCCCGCGCGGCGCCGGCCGCGATGTGATCGAAGAACACGCGCGCGTGATCGGGCATGAACGAGGTACCGAGCCAGCCGTCGGCGATCTCGCCCGTCATCTCGAGACTCTTCGGCGACAAGGTCGCGAGGTAGATCGGTATGTCGGGCTGCGGTCGTGCGGCGGATCGGAGCGCCTTGCCCTCGCCGCCCGGCAGCGGCAGCGTGTAGACCGAGCCCGCGTATTCCAGCCGCTCGCCCCGGACGGCGCGGCGGACGATCTCGGCCGTCTCGCGCATTCGCCACACGGGGCGATCGAACCGGATGCCGTGCCAGCCCTCGATCACCTGCGGCCCGCTCACGCCGAGCCCGAGACGGAATCGCCCGCCGGACATCGAGGCGAGGCTCATCGCGGTCATGGCGATCAGCGCGGGGGTGCGGGTCCCGGCCTGGATGATCCCGGAGCCCAGCTTGATCCGCGTTGTCCGCGCGGCCAGAAAGGCCAGCGGCGTCACGGCGTCGTGGCCCCACGCCTCTGCCGACCACACGCAGTCGACGCCGAGCCGCTCGGCCTCGGTCACCCAGGCGCTCGCGCGCACCCAGTCGTCGTTGGCGAGTCGGAGCGAGATCGCAACGCGCATCACGCGCGCGCGCCGAGCGCCGTCGCAATCTTCTCCAGCTGGCCCGCGTGATCGAGGTCGTGGATGCGGATGAACAGGAGCGTCTCGCGCCAGTTGAGCAGGCCGAAGAAGCCGTGAGAGATCGACTGCTCGAGCCGCGCCGTCGGGTCCGCGCGCAGGGCGCGCTCGAAGAGCGCCTCGCGGTCGCGGTCGAGCATCGCGAGCCATTCCGCGGCGGTGTGGCTGGGCGCCGCCGGCCGATCGTCGGCGTGGCGCCGTTCGCCCGGCGACCGGCCGTCGAGCGCGCGCAGGATCCCTTCCCCGAAGTGGCGCCCGGCGTCGACCACGTGGGCCATCACCTCGTTGGCGCTCCACTCGCCCGGCACGGGCGCCTCCGCGAACCGGGCCGGCGGCACGGCCGCGGCGGCTGCGCGCAGCCGGCTCATCGCCTCGCGAACCTTCTCGACGATCGCCGGCGGGGCCAGCTTGGCGCCCTGAGCCTCGAGATATCCGCGGATCCGCTGTTGCTCGTCCGTCACGGTCGTCATGCCCCCTTGTACGCCGCGCATGCCCGGCGCACAAGTCGGGTTCCGAGTCGGGTACAGGGAGTCTCGCCTCGCCCCGTCTTCGAGAAATCCCCTCGGCTTGACCGGTCCGGCGCGACGACGTAGCATCGGGCCGCTTTCTCGACGGGTTCCACAAGGGAGTCACGCGATGATCAGGGAAATCACCTTCGCTGCCGTCGTGACGCTCGCCATGCTCGTCACCACCGCGTCCCTCGAGGCGCAGGAGACCCCGCGGCCGGGCGGCGTCCTCAAGGCGGCGATGATCGGCGAGCCGCCGACCCTCGACGCGCACACGACGACGGCCACGATCACCCAGCAGATCACCTGGCATATCTACGAGAACCTCTACACGTACGACCGGGAGTACAACCCGATCCCGATGCTGGCCGAGAGCGCGACGACGGCGGACGGTGGACGGCGCTACACCATCAAGCTCCGCCGCGGCGTCAAGTTCCACAACGGCAAGGAGATGACGGCGGGGGACGTCGTCCCGTCGCTGACCCGCTGGGGGAAAATGGCGACGACGGGCAAGGCGACGTGGAAGTTCGTCGAGGCGATCGAGGCCAAGGGACCGTACGAGGTCAGCATCCATTTGAAAGAGCCCATGGCGGCGCTGCTGGATGCCCTCGCCCGGCCCGGCAACGCCGCGGCGATCTATCCGAAGGAGGTCATCGCCGCGGCCGGCGACGGGCAGATCAAGGAGTTCATCGGCACCGGACCGTATCGGTTCGTCGAGCACAAACCCGATCGCCATCTGAGGGTCGCCCGGTTCAAGGACTACGCCGCGAGAGCGGAGCCGGCCAACGGCTACGGCGGCAAGCGCGCGGCCTACCTCGACGAGATTCTCTTTATTCCCGTGCCCGACGTCACCGTGCGGCTCGCGGGCGTGGAGACAGGCGAATATCACTTCGCCCAGCAGATCAAGCAGGACCAGTACGACCGGGTGCGAGGCATGCGCGACGTGGAGGCGCAGGTGATCAAGCCGTCGGCCTGGTCGACGGCCGTCCTGAATCACAAGCAAGGTCTGATGACCGACAAGCGCCTCCGGCAGGCCGTGCAGGCCGCGCTCGACATGGAACCCATCATGGCGGCCGGCTTCGGCCACAGGGATTTCTACCGGCTGGACCCGTCCATGATGTTTGTCGAGCAGCCCCAGTGGTACTCGAAGGCCGCCGGCGAGCAGTACAACCAGAAGAACAAGGCGAAGGCGCAGAAGCTCTTGAGAGACGCGGGCTACGCGGGACAGCCGGTGCGCTGGATGACGACGAAGGAATACGAATGGATGTACAAGAACGCCTTGGTTGCCAAGCAGCAGCTCGAGGAGGTCGGCTTCAAGGTCGACCTGCAGGTCGTCGACTGGGCCACGCTCGTCCAGCGCCGCAACAAGCCCGAGCTCTTCGACGTCTTCTCCACCGGGTTCACGTTCAGTCCGGAACCGGCGTTCTCGGCCGCGTTCCAGTGCGAGTGGCCTGGCTGGTGGTGCTCCGACGATAAGGACCGCGCCATGGAGGCGCTGGCCAAGGAAAGCGATCCGAAGAAGCGTCGCCAGCACATGGAGCGCGTGCAGACGCTCTTCTACGAGGAGGTCGGCCGCATCAAGTTCGGCGACTACTTTTCGCTGGACGTCGTGCGTAAGGACGTCCGGAACTTTCCCCCGACGCCCTGGCTCACGTTCTGGAACGCGTGGTTGACGCGCTGAGACGGGCGCTGATCGCGACGTGAAGACGTACGTCGTCCGCCGGCTGAAGGAGTAGAGAGATGAAGACCGTCGTGTCGTCCCTCGCCCGTAGCATCGCCTTGATCGTGCTCGCCGCGTATCCCTTCGCGGCGGCGGCACAAGAGAAGCCGGCGACACCGGAGAAGCCGGCGACACCCGGCGAAGCACAAGGGTTCGCCTACGCCGCGCCGGCGTTCATCAAGGAGCTGGACACGCGGTATCCCGCGCAGCCCCCCGTCCCGCCCTCACCGCCCCGCTACGGCGGCGTGCTGCACTTTCCCGCGACGGTGCGGGCCTTCGATCCGACCGCGGGCTATCGTCCGGAGCTCGCGCTGGTCTGGGACACCCTCACGGAGTGGGAAGCCACGTGGTATTTCCCGGAGGTCCAGCGAACGCCGATGATCCGCAAGACCCTGGCCACGAGCTGGGAGATGGTCAATCCCTCGACGTGGATCTTCAAGCTCCGGCAGGGCGTGAAGTTCCACAACCGGCCGCCCGTCAACGGGCGCGAGATGACCGCCGACGACGTGAAGTACTCGTACGAGCTCTTGAAGGACAAGGCGCAGTACTCGACGCGCGCCGCGCTCGTCAAAGCGATCCAGGTCGTCGACAGGTACACGGTCCGGTTCGAGCTGTCGATGCCCGATCCGAAGTTCTACCTCAACGTGGTCGATTCGCTGTCGCCGGTGATCGTGCCGCGCGAGGCCGTCGAAGCGCCCGGGGGTCTGGCCGAGAATCCCATCGGGACCGGCGCCTTCATGCTGAAAGAGTTCGCGCCCGGGGAAGGCGCCTTGCTCGTGCGGAATCCCAACTATTACCTGAAGGACAAGGACGGGCGACAGCTGCCCTACGTCGATGGGGTGCGCCTGTTCTTCACCAAGGACCCCGCCACGGACACGGCGCTGTTCCGCACCCGCCAGCTCGACTTGATGCGGGTCTCGACCCTCGACGTGCTCTACGCGCTGATGAAGACCGTTCCCGATCTGCAGCTCTACCGCGTGCCGTCGTTCGGGTGGGGCGACTACGGCGTCAGCATGGCGCTCGACAAGACCCCCTACAGCGACGTCCGCGTCCGTCAGGCCCTCTCGATGGCCATTAACCGTGACGTCGTGGCGGAAGTGATCAATCGCGGCGATGCCGCGCTGTACGGTCCGTTCCCCTGGGCCCTCGCCGGCTACACCAAGCGCTCGGACTACACGTACGCGAGTCTCGGCCCCAACTACGAATACAACGTCAAGAAGGCCAAGGAGCTCCTGGCCGCGGCGGGCTATCCCAACGGCTTCGACATGGAGCTGGAGTGGGCCGAGTTCCAGGGGTGGACCTTCAACGAATTCGTTCAGCTCGTGGCGCGATTCTTCGGCGACGTGGGCGTCCGCGTGAAGCTCAAGCAGCTGGAGACGTCGACCTGGATCGCCAAGGCCGCTGGCGTCCAGCCCTTCCAGCACACCCTGGCCGCCTTCAGCCCCATCGGGGCTGGGCCGAGCTTCATGGACTGGGTGTACCTGCGCTACCACTCGTCGTTCCCGCGGACGATCAATCGGGAAGGGATCAGCGACCCGAAGCTGGACGACCTGCTCACCACGTGGCGCCTGGATCCCGGCGAGAAGCGGCCGGCCATCCAGCACGCCATCTGGGATCACCTGCGCCGGAACGTCTACCGCATCACCACGATCGTGCCGCCGCACTACCGCATCGCTCAGGCGTACGTCCACGCGGCCGCGAACCCCTATTGCTGGTTCCCCGGGTACTGTTCGTACGAAGCCAAGACCACCTGGATGACGGAGAAGGCGCCGGGCAGGAAATTCGATAGGTTCGCTCAGTAACGGCAAGCGATGCGGACGTACGTCGCCCGCCGCGTCCTGCACGGACTGCTAGTCCTGTGGCTCGTCTCCCTCGTGATCTTCTCGCTCGTGCGCATCCTGCCCGGCGACGCCATCATCATGCAGCTCGACCAGGCCGCCGCCCCGACGCCCGAGGCCCTGTCGCGCGCCCGCCAGGAGCTGGGCCTCGAGCGTCCCTTCCTCGCCCAGTACCGCACCTGGGTCACGGGCGCGCTCCACGGCGACCTGGGCCGCTCGCTGATCACTCGCCGGCCCGTGACGCGCGAGCTCCTGAAGCGCATCAACCTGACGTGCCATCTGGCCGTGATGTCGATCGTCGTCGCCTTGCTCATCGCGCTGCCGGTCGGCGTGCTCTCCGCGGTGAAACAGGACACGGCGAGCGACTATTTCGCCCGCTTCTTCGCCGTCCTGGGCCTGTCGCTCCCGGACTTCTGGCTGGCCACGGTGGCCATCACGTTTCTCGCGATCTGGGTCCGGTGGATCCCGCCCATCGGCTTCGCACCGCTCTGGGAGGATCCCGCGCGCTGCCTCGGCCAGCTCCTGATTCCGGCGCTCATCATCGGCGCACGGCTGGCGGCGGTGTCGATGCGGATGACGCGCTCCGCGCTGCTCGAGGTGCTGCGACAGGACTACATCCGCACCGCGCGCGCCAAGGGCACGCGCGAGCGCGCGGTGATCGTGCGGCACGCGCTGAAGAACGCGTTCATCCCGGTCGTCACGGTCATCGGCCAGCAGTTCTCGGTGCTGCTCGGCGGCACCGTGATCGTGGAGTTCATCTTCCTGCAGCCGGGCGTCGGCAGCCTGATGCTCGACGCCGTGCTGCTGCGCGACTACACCCTGATCCAGGGTGCCGTGCTGTTCTTCGCCACGGTGATCGTGGCGACGAACCTGCTCGTCGACCTGAGCTACGCCTGGCTTGATCCGCGAATCCGTTACCGCTGACGCCGCGCCCGCCGCGTCGCGTGGGGGGCCGGGGACGCCCTTCGCCCTGCGAGAGGCGTGGGGCGAGGTGTGGCGGCTCGCGCGGCACAAGCCACTCGGCGCCGCGAGCGCGGTGATCATCCTCGGGCTGGTCGTCGTCGCCGTGCTGGCGCCGGTGCTGGCGCCCCGCGATCCCTACCTGTTCAACCTGAACGAGCGCGGGCTGCCGATTCGGATGCAAGCGCCCTCCGCGGCGTTCCCGTTGGGGACCGATCCCCTCGGGCGCGACGTGCTGAGTCGGATCGTCTACGGGGCGCGGGTATCGCTGATCGTGGGGCTCGCGTCGGTGCTCATCGGGACGCTCCTCGGCACGGTCCTCGGGCTGGTGTCCGGCTACTGGGAGGGGACGCTCGATCACGTCATTCAGCGCGGCGTCGACACCACCATGGCCATTCCGGGGATCGTGCTGGCCCTGGCGGTGATGTCGGTGCTCGGCCAGAGCCTCACCAACATCATCCTCGTCATCGCGCTGGTGATCGCGCCGGGTGCCTCGCGGGTCGTGCGGGGCACCGTGCTCGCGGTCAAGCAGCACACGTTCGTCGATGCGGCACAGGCGCTGGGGGCCTCGCCGGCTCGCATCGTGGCGCGACATGTCCTGCCGAATGTGTTCGCGCCGATCCTGGTCATCGCAACGGTGTGGCTGGGAAATGCCATCGTCATCGAGGCGGCGCTGAGCTTTCTCGGGCTCGGCACTCCGCCGCCGACTCCGACCTGGGGAGCGATGCTGAGCGGCGAGGGCCGGCGGAATCTGGAGACGGCGCCGTATCTGGCGATCTTTCCGGGTGTGGCGATCAGCGTCGTGGTGCTGGCGTTCAACATGCTGGGCGACGCCTTGCGCGATCTCCTGGACCCTCGGCTGCGGAGCCGCTAGACGACGTCGCCCGGCCGCGTCATTACCTGGCAGGTAATTGGCCGCTCTCCGGGCCCCGCGTATATTGGCTCGTGTGAGCGACGGCAAGAGCGCGCGGCGACATCTCCGCAACGCCAGACCCAGCACCGTCGGCCGGCTGATCAAGCAGTGGCGCGAGCGACGACGGATGAGCCAGCTCGGCCTCGCCCTCGAGGCCGAGATCTCCACCCGGCACCTGAGCTTCCTCGAGACCGGCCGCACGCAGCCGAGCCGCGAGATGGTCCTGCTGCTCTCCCGCGTGCTCGAGGTGCCCCTGCGGAGCCGCAACGATCTCCTCACCGCGGCGGGCTACGCGCCGGTCTACCGCGAGACCGGGCTGGACGCGCCCGAGATGGCGCAGGTGAAGCAGGCGCTCGGATACATGCTCCGGCAGCAAGAGCCGTTTCCCGCAATGGTGCTCGACCGCCACTGGAACATCCTCTTGACCAACGACGCGATGGGCAAGGTGATGGGACTGTTCCTGGATGCCGCGGCCACGGCGGCGCTCGGTCCGGCGAACGCGATGCGCCTGTCCTATCACCCGCAGGCGCTGCGGCCTTACATCGTCAACTGGGAGGCGACCGCGGCGGCCTTCATCCAGTGGCTCCACCGCGATCTGCTGCGCACGGGCGACGTCGAGACGCGTCGTCTTCTCGACGAGCTCCTCTCCTATCCCGACGTGCCGAAGCAATGGCAGCTGCTCGATCTCGACGCCTCGACCGCGCCGTTCCTGGCCATCGAGCTCCGGAAGGGCGACGTGCGCTTCAGCTTCTTCACCCTGCTCGCGAGCCTGGGCACGCCCTACGACATCACGTTGCACGAGCTTCGGATCGAGTGCTTCTTCGCCGCGGACGCCGCGACCGAAAGCGCGCTCCGCCGGCTGTAGCGGCTCCCGCCCGCGCGCCGGCTCACTCTGCGCCAGACGCCGGCTCACTCTGCGCCAGGGTCAACGTCATGGCGGCGCGTAGCGTCTCGCCGGGCGCCAAGGCCCGCGCTCCGGTGTCGGTCCGGCCTGCCTCGGCGAGGTTGAACGCGTCGGTCACGTGGCTCACCGGCTCGGCGCAGAAGAACGGCCGACCGGGCGGCGTGTAGACGACGAGGAAGTCGAGCGGCGCCTCGGCCGTCATGAGGAGCCGCCGGCCCGACTCGGGCCACTCGATCACCGCGCGCCGGCGCCAGCCGACGAAGCAGTTGTCCAGCGCGATGGTGTCGACCGACACGCTGCGCGAAAGATCGGCCGCGGGTTGCGGCGGCGCCAGCGTCGTCGGCATCACTTCGTCGTCGGTGAGCCAGATCGCCGGAGCGTCGGCGGTGATCGTCGTCCGCGCCGTGCGCGGAAAGTACGGATGCCACCCGAGCCCGGCTGGCATCGGCACGTCGCTCTCGTTGCGCAGGGTCAGCGCCACGGACAGGCTCGCCGGCGCGAGCGTGAGCTGCTGCGTGGCGCGGAAGGTCCACGGCCACGCGCCCGCGGCGTGGTGAAATTCCAGGATCGCCTGGTCCCCGCGCACCTCGCGCGCGCGCCAGGCCGTCTGCCACCCCAGGCCGTGGATACTGTGGCGCTCGGGCGGACGGTTCAGCGGCAGGGTCACCTGGCGCCCCTGGAACGCGAAGCGCCCCTCGCGGATCCGGTTCGAGTACGGCACGAGTGCGAAGGCGGCGGATTCGAACACCTGGTCGACTCGCGGCGCCGACCACGGGCGGAGCACGTCCGACGTCGTCGCACCGCGATCGATCCAGTAGCGCACGACCGATCCGCCGGCCTCCGGCGCCAGCACGAGGCCGGCGCCGCCGGCGCGCAGAGTGATAAGGTCCATGGCTCAAGTCGGAGTAGGAGCCGATGATTGCTCATGACCCCCTCCACGGATCCGGACGTGCGGCATTACCGCATCCGGCTCTTGCTTTGGGTGACAACGCCGAGGCGCACGAGGGGATAGGGATGGCAAATGTGGGCGGGTGGCAGCCACCGGTCGATGTAGCGTCTCATCCGCCCCCACGGCAGATGATGGCTCTGGCTGCGGCGCTTGAGGGCCCGCCACCAAAGCCGACCGATGGCCGAGCGAAAGGCGCCAATACTGCTCCCGTTCATGGGCACGCCGTAGTACCGCACGTGCCCGGCTACGACCGAGCGCAGATAAGCTCCTACCGCCGAGAGAGGCTCGTGCAGACGTCGCCGGAGTTCGGCCTTGACCGCCTTGAGCTTCGCCTGCCATCGCTGGCGCACCGTCTGCCGCAGCACCGTGAACCATCCCTTTCTCGTCCTCCCGCAGCTATGCGTGAAGCCGAGAAAGTTGAAGGTCTCCGGTTTCCCGTCGCCACGCCCTCGCCGGGTCCGCTCCGCGTAGCGGCCGAACTCGATGAGCCGCGTCTTGTCGGGGTGCAGCGTCAGCCCGAACTTCGCGAACCGCTCGCGCAGCTCGGTGAGGAACCGCTCGGCCTCCTCCCGCTGCTCGAACCCCACGACGAAGTCATCCGCAAAGCGCACGACCACGACATCGCCGCCCGCTTGCTTCTTCCTCCACCGCTGGGCCCAGTGATCGAACACGTAGTGCAGGTAGATATTGGCCAGCAACGGGCTGATGCTCCCGCCCTGCACCGTCCCCACCTCACTCCGCGTCCGCTTGCCCTCCTCCAGCACGCCGGCGTTCAGCCACTTCTGGATGAGCCGCACGACGCGCCGGTCCGCCACGCGATGCTCGACAAACTTCACCAGCCACCCGTGGTCGAGGGTGTCGAAGAACCCACGGATGTCCGCATCGAGCACCCAGTTCACCTTCTTCATCGTGATCCCGACTGTCAGCGCATCCAACGCCTGATGCGGACTGCGCCCCGGCCGGAACCCGTACGAGAACCCGAGAAAGTCGACCTCGTAGATCGCGTTCAGGACCGCGACGACCGCGCGCTGGACGAGTTTGTCCTCCAGCGCGGGAACGCCGAGCGGCCGGAGCCGCCCGTCGGCCTTCGGGATGAACGCTCTCCGGACCGGCTTCGCCCGGTACGCCCCTCGCTTGAGCCGTCCCGCGAGATCCTGGAGATTCGCTTCCAGGCTCTCGCCGTAGTGCCCCCACGTCTCGCCGTCGATGCCCGCTGCCGCGTCTCGCTTCAGCGCGTGGTACGCGGTGCGCAGCCGCTCGATGTCGTACACGTGGTGCAGGAGCGCCGTGAACCGCTGCTTCCTGTCCCGCTCGGCTGCTTGACGCACCCGCTCGAGCGCGCTCGGCGCGCCTACCCGGCTCGGTGTCCGGAGCGCGTTACGCTCGGGCGAGTTCCCCTTGGCCCGCTCCCTTCCCTCCGCCGCCTCCGCGGCCGGCTCCTCGGCCTTGTTCGGCGGCTTCCCCGGTACTACGGAGCGGTCCGACTGCCCGCGCTCGTCCATCATCGGCGTGTGTCCTTGGACTTCCCGATGCGGTCTGTGGCTCCCTCAGCCACAGACGAACGCGGGCTCTCCCGGTTCCCGTTCGCGGTGCTTGGGCGCGTGCTCGGGGTCTCTGACCGCGCGGGGTCCGCCAGCGCCTCGCGATATCGGCGCCGCCGGGATAGCCTTCCGCCTTCCTCCACGGCGTCGGCACCCCGAAGTGAGTCATGGATTTCGCGGCTCAATGCCCAGCCCGTACCTCCCCCTGTCAACGCTTCGCGCGCGCCCTCACGAGCGCCCACGCATGACTCGGGGCCGGCGTGGCTCGCTACGCCTTCGCCGTGTGACTCTTTCATTCACTGCACCGCGCCGGTGTGACCGGCGCACGGAGGATCGCATGATCCGGACCGCGTCGTACCCCAGCCTCGAAGCTCGCGTCTGCTTCATCACCGGCGGCGGCAGCGGCATCGGCGCCTCGATCGTCGAGCACCTGTGCGCGCAGCGCGCCCGGGTCGCATTCGTCGACATCGATCGCTCCGCGTCCGAGGCGCTGGTCAAGACCATCGCGGAGCGCGGTCACCCGGCGCCGACGTTCGTTCCGTGCGATCTGCGCGACATCCCGGCGCTCCAGTCGGCGATCGCCGAGGTCCGCACCCGGCTCGGATCGATCCGCGTGCTGGTCAACAACGCGGCCCACGACGAGCGCCACACGATCGAGCGCGTGACCCCCGAGTACTGGGACGATCGCTTCGCGGTGAACCTGCGCCATCAGTTCTTCGCCGCGCAGGCCGTGGCGCCGGGGATGGCCGCCGGCGGCGGCGGGTCGATCATCAACTTCGGGTCGACGTCGTGGCTCGTCGGCCAGGGCGGGATGCCGGCGTATCTCAGCGCCAAGGCCGCCGTCGCCGGACTGACCCGCGCGCTCGCGCGCGATCTCGGGCCCATGAACATCCGCGTCAACTCGATCGTGCCCGGCTGGATCATGACCGAGCGCCAGATCAAGCTCTGGCTGACGCCGGAGGGCGAGCAGGAGCTGCTCCGGCGCCAGTGCCTGAAGCGAAAGCTCCTCCCGGAGGACGTCGCCCGCGTCGTGCTCTTCTTCGCCTCGGACGACAGCGCGGCGTGCACGAGCCAGAGCTACATCGTCGACGGCGGCTGGGTCTGACCGGGCGCCGGTCAGATCTGGAAGCTGACCGTGCTCGCGCCGGCCCGCTCGAGCCGGCGCTCGAGACGCTCGCTCAGCAAGGACAGCGGCCAGCAGAGGACGAAGTAGAGGCCGGCCACCGCCGCATAGACCATGAGCGGCCGAAACGTGGCGTTGTTCACCACCGCCGCGGCGCGCGTGAGCTCGGTGAAGCCGATGATGGACGCCAGCGAGGTCCCCTTCACGAGCTGGACCAGAAAGCCCACGGTGGGCGGCAGCGCGATCCGAGACGCCTGGGGCAAGATGATGAAGCGCAGCTGCGACGGATACCCGAGGCCCAGGGCGCGCGCCGCCTCCCACTGAGCGCGCGGGACGGCCTGGATGCAGCCGCGCCAGATCTCGCCGAGGAAGGCGCTCGCGTAGAGGGCGAGCCCCAGCGCCGCGGCCGTCCACGCGTCGTTCGCCACGCGCAGAAGACTCGCGCCGAAGTAGACCAGGTAGAGCTGCATGAGCAGAGGGGTGCCCTGGACGATCTTGATGTACGCGGTCGCGACGCCGGCGAGGACCCCGGATCGTGAGACGCGCGCGAGCGCGACGATCAGGCCGCCAGCGCCGCTCGCCAGGCGACGCCGAACTGGAAGACGTAATCCACGGGTTCCCGGCCCGCGGATCAGAAGACCGGCAACACCTCCAGCGGCAGCTGGCGCCACTTCCGGCTGATGGCGTCGAGCTCACCGTTGTTCTTGATCGTGTAGACGAAGGTGTTCAGCCACTGCAGGAGGTCGATCTGGCCCCGGCGGAGGCGCTGAATCAAGAGTGGGCCAGGAAGAAACAGGTCCTCGCCGATCTCAAGCAGGCCCTCGAACGCGGACACTAGACGTCCATCTCCGCCGATGTCGCGGTAGACTCTCGGGTCATGACGACGACCCGGCGCGCGGCAGGACCGGTCGATGGCGCGAAGAGCCCGGCGGCGACGTTGACGACGCTCGACGCGCAGGCGGTGACGATCGAGAACGGCCTGTGGGCCCGGCGCCAGGCGGTCAACCGCGATGCCGCGCTGCCGCACGGCTTTCGCATGCTCGAGACAGCGGGCAATCTCGAGAACCTCCGCATCGCTGCCGGCCGCTCGAGCGCCCGCTACCGCGGGCCGGTCTTCATGGACTCCGACGTGTACAAGTGGCTCGAGGCCGCGGCGTGGGAGATGGGGCGCGCCCCGAGCGAGTGGCTCCGCTCGACCAGCGAGGCGACGATCGACCTGGTGGCCGCGGCGCAGGGCGTCGACGGGTACATCAACTCGTACTACACGGTGGCCGAGCCGGGGAAGCGCTGGACCGACTTCGCCCACGGCCACGAGCTCTATTGCGCCGGCCACCTGATCCAGGCCGCGGTCGCGTTCAGGCGAGCCACCGGCGACGACCGGCTCCTGACGATCGCCCAGCGCTTCGCGGACTACCTCCACGCGCTCTTCGGACCCGGCCGGCGCGTCGCGACTCCGGGCCATCCGGAGATCGAGATGGCGCTGGTCGAGCTCTATCGCGAGACCGGCGAGCGCCGCCACCTCGACCTGGCCTCGTTCTTTCTCGAGCACCGCGGGCGCGGCTGGCTCGGACCGGGACGCTACAATAGCTCGGCGTCGTTCCAGGACCGCGTGCCGATGCGCGACGCGACAACGGTCGAAGGTCACGCCGTCCGCGCGCTTTACCTGACGACCGGCGCCACGGATGTCTATCTCGAGACCGGCGAAGCCGCGCTGCTCACGGCGCTGAATCGTCAGTGGCACGACCTCGTCACCGGCAAGCTCTACCTCACCGGCGGCGTCGGCGGCCGGCATCTCAGCGAGGCGTTCGGGCAGCCGTACGAGCTGCCGAACGATCTCGCCTACTGCGAGACGTGCGGCGCGATCGCGAGCGTCATGTGGAGCTGGCGCATGCTGCTGGCCACCGGCGAATCGCGCTTCGGCGATCTCGTCGAGCGCACGCTCTACAACGCGGTGCTCTCGGGCGCCTCCCTCGGCGGCGACCGGTACTTCTACGTGAACCCGCTGGCCAGCAACGGCGAGCCCGAGCACCTGAGCCGGGGTGGGTGCATCCGCAAAGAGTGGCATCTGGTCGCCTGCTGCCCGCCGAATGTGATGCGCCAGCTCGCGACGTTCGGCCACTACGTCGCCACGCGCGACGCCGTCGGCCTGCAGATCCACCAGTACGCGCCGGCCCGCATCGTGGCCGACCTCGGGCCCGGGCCCGCGATGACGCTCCGCATGGAGACCGCCTATCCGTGGGAAGGACGCGTCCGGATCGCCGTCGAGCAGGCGCCGACCACGTCGCGGACGTTGAGCCTCCGCGTGCCCGGCTGGTGCACGGCGGCGACGGCGCGCGTCAACGGAAAGCCGACGGCGCCGCCATCGAAGGGCTACCTGCGAATCGAGCGTGCCTGGCAGCACGGTGACGTCGTCGAGCTCGACCTCCCGATGGAGCCGCGGCTCACCGAAGCGCATCCGGGGATCGAGTCGACGCGCGGCTGCGTGGCGATCGAGCGCGGCCCGCTCGTCTACTGCCTCGAGCAGGCCGATCATCCGGACGCGAGCATCGCCGATCTCGAAATCGACACCGAGGCGCCGCTCGAGTCGTCATGGGTGTCCGGCCGTCTCGAGGGGGTGACCGTCGTCCGCGGCTCCGGGTGGGCGGTCGATACGGCGCCGTGGAAGGATCGCCTCTATCGCCCCGTCGGCCGCGCCGCGCCGGCGGCGCGGCGGCGCACGGCGCTCACGGCCATTCCGTACTACGCGTGGGCGAACCGTGGGCCGGGGGCGATGCGCGTCTGGATCCCGCGGGGTGCGGGAGGCGGCGCGTCGCGGCCGAGCGGAGATTCCGCGCCGTGACGCCGCGCCGCTAAGCGCGAGCCGGCGATCCCACTGGCGCGTAGCGCGGCATCACCTCGGTCGCGAAGAGCTCGATCGAGCGCATCGCGTCCGCGTGGGAGATGTCGCCCCACTGGAACGAGCACACGAAGTAGTTGGCGCCGGTCGCGACGTACTCGTCCATGTACTCGAGCACCGCGCGCGGCGTCCCGGCCAGCGCCACGCCGCCGATGCGGTTGGGATGCGTGCCCTGCCTCACCTGGTCGAAGCGCTCGAGCTCGGCGTCGATGTCGCGGCGCATCTCGCGCGTCGGCAAGCCCCTCGGGCGCTCGCCGACGAAGCCGAACGAGCCGTCCTTGGTCTGCATGAACTGGGTGAGCCCGCGCTTCTCGGCTTCGAGCCGGCGCGGCGCGGCGAGGTTCCAGCGATACTTCTCCCACGCGGGTCTGGCGATCCGCATCGCGTCGTCGTCCGTCTCGGCGACGACCAGGTGCACGACCAGGCCGATCATCGGCTCGTGCCCCTGCACCGTGAGCGTGCCCGAGCCCCGATGCTCCTCCCACGCCGCCCGGTACCGCGGGACCGCCACGGCGAGCCCGTCGATCGAGCCGACGATGATCGTGTGCATCCCTTCCATCGCCGCCGTCACCGGATTGCGCATGTACCAGAGCGGCGGGTACGGCTTCTGCAGCGGCCGCAGGTACATCGGCAGGTTCTCGAAGCTGTGGAAGCGGCCCGAATAGGTGAGCTGATCGTGACTGAGCCCCTCGCGGAGGATCGCCAGGGTCTCCTGATAGCGCGCGTAGTTCGTCTCGGGGTCGGCCTCCTGGCCCCAGAAGAACGCTTCCATGACGCCGCCGCGCCCCACGCCGATCTCCAGGCGCCCCCCGCTCAGGTTGTCGAGCATGCTGATCTCCTCGATCAGCCTGAGCGGATGGTGCAGCGGCAGGACGTAGACGCACGGGCCGAAGCGCATGCGCGTCGTGCGCTGGGCGACGCTGCCGAGGAACACGTTCTGCGAGGGCGCCAGGCTGTGGATCGCGGGCGTGTGGTGCTCGGCCAGGTGATAGGCGTAGAAGCCGGCACGGTCGAGACGCTCGATCTGGATCAGCCGCTCGCGATAGATCTGATCGAGTCGCTGACCCGGTACCGGCTCGATGTGGTCGAACACGCCGAATCGCAGTGACATGTCGCGTCCCCCGTTCCGTAATCCTACAAGATTTCGCGCCTCGGCGCGCTTGACAGCCCCCGGAGCGTGGCGTAGCGTCGCGCCATTCGACGCGCCCCGGAGGATCGATCAATGAGGATCTCGCGAAGCTTCGCCGGTGTGGCCGCCGCGCTCCTCGTCGTGCTCGCGATCGCGCCGGCCGCCGACGCGCCGGCCTCGGCGCAGGGCAAGACGATCACGCTCTCAATGCTCGCCGGCTACAAGGAAGACGTGCTGCGCGCGAACCTGCCGGAGTTCGAGAAGAAGACGGGTATCAAGATCGTCGTCGATGCCGCGCCGTTCGGCGACCTCTACAAGAAGCAGCTCCTCTCCCTGAGCACGGGCGGCCGGTACGACGTCCTGTTCATGGACGAGCCGTGGATTCCGCCGCTGTCGGAGTTTCTCCTGCCGCTCAACGAGCGCATGAAGACGCTCGACACGGCCGATTTCATCCCCACGACAGTGGCGTCGGGCGCGTTTCAGGGCACGCAGTACGCGGTGCCCGTGGATCCGAACGTCCAGCTCCTCGTCTACCGCAAGGATCTCTTCGAGCAGAAGGGCCTCAAGCCGCCGGCCACGTGGGACGAGCTGCTGGCCGACGCCAGGGCGCTTCACGATCCGGCCAAGCAGCAGTACGGGATCGCGGTGACTGCCAGCAGCGACATCCAGACCGCGCTCTACATGCTGCTGGCGATGTGGTCGTACGGCGCCGAGCTGGTCGACGGCGGCAAGGGCAGCCTGAACAGCGCGGCCGGAAAGAAGGGCGGCGAGGTGTTTCTCGAGCTCCTGAAATACACCCCGCCCAACGTCAAGAGCTACAACTTCGCTGACGTGAACAAGGCCGTCCAGCTGGGCCAGGCCGCCATAGCGATCCAGTGGGCGTCGGGCGCCAAGCCGATGGAAGACAAGACGCGCTCGAGCGTCGCGGGCAAGCTCGGCTATACGCAGGTGCCAAAAGCCGTCCGGCAGACGCCGATGCGCGGCGTGTGGACGGTCGGCATCGCCAAGAACAGCGCGAACCAGGACGCCGCCTGGCAGTTCGCCACGTGGCTCTCGGGGCGCGAGTTCGGGCAGGCGGCGGTGACGTTCCCGAGCGCGACGTCCGCGATTCACAGCCCGCGCTTCTCAGTGCTCAAGGATCCCGTCACGAAGGCGGCCCTGCCCTACGCCGACGCGCTGCTGGCGAGCCTGCAGATCACGAAGGAGCGGCCGCGCCTCCGGGAGTACGCGGACATCCAGGAAAATCTCCGGGTCACCGCCGGCAAGCTGACCGCCGGCGAGCTGACGCTCGAGGCCGCGCTGAAGGAGATCGACGCGGGCACGAACCGGATCCTCGGGAAGTAGCGGCGCACCCGGTCATGGCGGCCGGCCGGGCAGGACGCTGGTTCCTGCTTCCGGGCCTGGTGTTCCTCTTCGCGATCGATCTGATCCCGCTCGCCTATTCCGGCTGGGTCAGCTTCTACAACTGGTGGCTGGTCCGGCCGCGCGACGTCCGATTCGTCGGGCTCGCGAACTACGCGCGCTTCGCCGACGACCCCGAGTTCACGCGCGCGGTCGTCGTCACGACCCTGTTCACCGTGGGCGCCGTGCTGGTCGAGTTCCTGGCCGGCCTCGGGCTGGCGCTGCTCTTCGCCCAGCCGATCAAGTTCCTGCGTCCGATCCGCGTGCTGCTGCTGCTGCCGCTCTTCGTGGTGCCGGTGGTCGGCGCCACGATGTGGCGCGTGATCTTCCATCCCGAGCTCGGCGTACTGAACTACTACCTCGGCGCCGTCGGCCTCGGTCCCCTGCCCTGGCTCAGCGATCCGCGGCTGGCCCTCGTGTCGATCACCCTCGTCGACGCCTGGCGCACGATCCCGTTCATGTTTCTGGTGATGTATGCGGGGCTCGAGGTCCTGCCCGCCGAGCTGTTCGAGGCCGCGGCGGTGGATGGGGCCTCGAGGTGGCAGAGCTTCAGGCACATCACGGTGCCGCTGCTGACCTACATCATGCTGCTCGCGATCCTCATCCGCGGGATGGACGCCTTCCGCGAGTTCGACATCATCTTCGTGCTCACGGGCGGCGGACCCGGCACCGCGACCCAGACGATCCAGATCCTGAACTACCGCGCGTTCGGCCTGGGTCACATGGGCGAGGCCAACGCGATCGGCATCGTGACCCTCATCATCGTGGCCGTGATGTGCTTCGTCCTGATGCGCGCGATCCTGAGACCGCAGGGCGCCAGGAGCTAGCGTGAAGCCGACGCGCCTGCGTGCGACCCTGACCGGCGTGGCGCTCGTGCCCGTCCTGGTCTGGACGCTCTTTCCGATCTACTGGATCACCACCGCGTCCTTCAAGACCGAGCTCGCCCTCTACGCCAAGCCGCCGCAGTGGCTCTTCACGCCGATCCTCGACAACTACTCGCGCGTGCTGACCAACATCCCGTTCTTCCAGTATCTGAAAAATAGCCTGGTGATCGCGATCGGGACCACGCTCGGCAGTCTCGTGCTCGGCACGCTCGCCGGCTACGGCTTCGCGCGCTTCCACTTCCGTGCCTCCGAGGCCGTTCGATTCCTGGTGCTCGTCACGCGGATGGCGCCGCGCATGGTGCTCGTGGTGCCGTACTACTTGATGATGCAGCGGCTCGGCCTGCTCGACACCTACACGGGGCTACTGGTGGCGTACGTCTCGTTCGCGCTGCCGTTCTCGATCTGGCTGCTGATCGGCTTCTTCGTCGATGTGCCGCTCGACGTCGAAGAGGCGGCGATGATCGACGGCTGCTCGCGCCTGGGTGTGCTGCTGCGCATCGTGATCCCGATCGCCGCGCCCGGGCTCGTGGTGGCCGCCATCTTCGCGTTCCTCGTCTCGTGGAACGAGTTCCTGTTCGCGCTGATCCTGAGCGGCGTCGAGGCCAAGACCTTGCCGGTGGTCATTGCCGGGCTCAACACCGACGCCGGACCGCTCTACGGCGAGATGAGCGCGGCCGCCGTGATGGTGATGCTGCCCAACATCGTCATGACACTTGCCCTACAGCGCTACCTGGTCAAGGGCCTCACGCTCGGGGCGGTCAAGGGGTAGATCACAGTGGAGACTCGCTTGGAGACGCGCAATCTCGGCATCGTCAGGGCGCTCGGCTGGGAGCGGACTGCCGCGGGCATCGAGCTCCCGTGCGTGACGGAGGCGCTGGCGGCGGCGCGCGTGGCGCTGAGCGCGGTGGCGCCGCGCGTGGTCCGCGTCCGGACGACGCCGGGTCCGCTGGCTGCGGCGAAGCGCTTCAGCTACGTGGTCGGCCGGCCCGATCCGGGGTCGTGGTCCGTCGACTCGACGGCCGGGCGCGTCACGCTGAGCACCGAGCACGTCGTCGTCGAGGCGAGCCTCGATCCCTTTCAGCTCGTCTTCCGGACTCCCGACGGCCGGCTCCTGACTCATCAAGTCCACGACGATACGAACTTCGCCGGCCAGCGATTCGGCCCGCGGCCCGGCCTCGAGGTCGAGAGCCTCCCGCACGATCCGGCGCGCCGCGTTCGCGGCGTCGTCGACACTCTGCTGCTGGACCCCGACGACCACTTCTACGGAAGCGGCGAGCGATTCGGCCGGCTCGATCTGGTCGGGCGGACGGTGCGGATCTGGAACCGCAACCCGTACGGCGCGCGCTCAGAGCTCGCCTACAAGAATCTGCCGCTCCTCGTCGGCAGTCGAGGCTACGGGCTCTTCGTCGACGTGCCGACCGCCGTCGGCTTTCACCTGGGCAGCCTGTCGAACCGCGCCTACACCGTACACGCCGAGGGTGAGGAGCTCGACTATTACCTGATGGTCGGCACGCCGAAGGAGATCGTCACCGCCTACACCGAGCTGACGGGGCGGCCCGCCGTGCCTCCGGACTGGGCGTTCGGCCTCTGGGCGTCGACCTGCTTCGTCCAGTTCACCGAAGCGTCGGTCCTCGACGTCGCGCGACGCCTGCGCGCCGAGGGCATCCCCTGCGACGTCTTCCACCTGGATTCGTTCTGGCAGCGCGCTTACATGTGGTGCGACTTCGAGTGGGACTCGGCCCGCATCCCGGATCCCAAGCGCCTGCTGGCCCAGCTCCACAAGGAAGGGTTTCACAACTGCCTGTGGATCAACCCCTACGTGTCGCTCCAGAGCGATCTCTATCGCGAAGGCGCGACCCACGGATACTTCCTGCGCCGGCCCGACGGCAGCATTTATCACCCGATCGTCTGGAGCCAGCGGACCGAGCGCGGCATGGGCCTCTGCGCGATCATCGACTTCACGAACCCCGCGGCGGCGCGATGGTACCGCGCCAAGCTCACCGAGCAGCTCGACCTCGGCGCCGATTCGTTCAAGCCGGATTTCGGCGAGGAGATTCCCGCCGACGCGGTCTTCTCCAACGGGCTCACCGGCACCGAGATGCACAACCCGTATCCGCTGCTCTTCCAGAAGGAAGTCTTCGACGCCACGCGCGCGCGCGCCGATCGCGTGGTGGCCTGGTCGCGGAGCGCCGCGCCGGGTGTCCAGCGCTATCCCGGCCACTGGTCGGGGGATCCGGAGTGCACGTTCGTCGATCTCGCCAACACGTTGCGCGGCGGCCTCGCCGCGTCGATGAGCGGCCTCGCGTACTGGAGCCACGACATGGGCGGTTTCTGGGGCGATCCCTCGCCGGAGCTCTTCGTGCGCTGGTCGCAGCTCGGCTTTCTGTCGGCGCTAAGCCGCTTTCACGGGGCGACGCCGCGAGAGCCGTGGCGCTATGGCGACGAGGCGCTGCGGATCTTCCGGATATATGCGCGACTCCGCAGCCGGCTCCTGCCGTACCTCGTGACCTACGGGTGGCACGCGTCCGAGGACGGTGTGCCGCTCATGCGGCCGATGGTGATGGAGTTTCCCGACGATCCGGCCGGGTATGCGTTCGATCTCCAGTATTGTCTCGGACGAGAGCTTCTCGTGTCCCCGGTCGTCCGCGAGGACGGGATGGTCACGACATATCTGCCGCGTGGAAAGTGGACCGACTGGTGGACGGGCGTCGTGCACGAGGGGCCGACGACCCTCAGGCGCCAGGTGGCGCTCGAGGAGCTACCGCTCTACGTCAGGGACGAGAGCCTGGTCGTGCTCGGGCCCGAGAGAAGCCACGTCGGTGAGCGGCCGGCCGATCCACTGACCGTGGAGGCATTCGTCACCACCGACGCGGCGTTCACGTTGCGCGGCGATGCCGGCACCGTGGTGCTGCGCTGTCGACGACGGGGCACCGAGGTGACGTTCGAGGCGAGCCCGGCGCCGGCGACATTCGTACTCCGACTTCGCCAGGGGCCCCCTATTCGGTCGGTCACGGCCGAGGGTCTGCCGATTCCCCGGCTGGACGCCGCGGCGCTCGAACGAAGCGAGGCCGGGTGGACGGTCGACGACCGGGTCCTGGTCGTCAAGGCACGGGCACCGCGGATCGAGATTCGCTGACCAGCGACGGCCGGCGCCTCTGCCGGGCCACCCGGCCGTGTCACGCGCGCTTGCGCCGTCGATCGAGATCGAGAAACGCTGGACGCGGAGTCTCGACACTCACGCTTCCGGGGCGTCTTCTTGAAGAGCGCGCGCAGCTCGCCTTTCGCCGCCTGTAGGCGAGCGCGCTGAGCCCGCGTCAGCTGGCGGCCGGCGCGATTGATATAGAAGGTGAGCATCGACATCGCCGAACGATACGGGCGTTACTCTTGCGAGTTACGCGCTGAGCCCAGCGTCGAGTCTTTCTTCTCGCCATTCCGGTAGACCAGGAATTGCCGCATAGCGGGCCGCCGCCGAGCTGCGGTCAGAGCTCGAATCGAGAAGAAGACGCATTCCTGATCTTCGTCCGGCAACTCTTGTACACGTCGCTGCCCTTGTCCGCCACGCCCCGGACGCGGAACTGAGTGTCCTGCCCGGGTCGGGCATACAGAGCCACCGCTCGATCACTTAGAGTATCGACGACGACGCCATGGGCATCCAGGAAGGCCGTTTCGAAGTAGAAGTCGCGCCACTTCTTTGGACTGCCATTCTTGATCCGCCCCATACACGACACGTAGAGATTCCCGGACCGATTTTCGACGTGGACGGTCTCATCGAGAACGACAAGCTGCTGTTGGTAGTCCGCGAAGTCATAGCCCCCGGTAAGCAGCCCGTAATACGCCCAACCTACGAGCCCGAATACCATCAGCAGTAGAACGGCCACGAACGCACCCGCGTATTGGACCGACAGTAGTTTCGATTGGATCTGATGACAGTGCGGACACTTCTTCGCGACCCGGCGGATCGATTCGCCGCAGGCCATGCATGGCTTCGAATCGGTCGCCGACTCAGACACTGCGTGCCTCCAGCGTCACCTTCTTCACGTTGACCTGCCCGAGGCGCTCAACGCCCCTCAGGATTGCGGGCCATCGAGCACCGCGCGAAGGGGACACGAGAGAGGCACGTGTGTCCGGACAAATGACCGGAGCTGGTCCGGCTCGGTGACCGAGAATCGGGAGGCGGGCGGCCAGCTGGCGTCGCGACTCCAAGTTGTACCAGTGCCGGTGTCGATGCTATCGGCGTCGTCTCGCATCGGGATCTGCATATCACCGGCGAGGGGGTTCAAACAGCTCGATGGGGTTGCCTGCCGGGTCGTCGAGCAGGATCTGCTTGCCGCCCATGCCGGTGACAATCTCGTTTCGGAAATGGGCTCCCGCCTTGCGCAGCGTCTCGACTTCGCTCGCGAGGTCGTCGACCTGGAGTTGTATGCGGTTCCAGCCGCCTGGCTCGGGCTTGCGACCATCGGGCATCGGCTGGGCGGCGCCCCCGGGTCCTGTGGGTGCGCTCAGCAAGAGCCGGAGGTCACCTCTTGAAACGATTGCGAAGCCCGGGGCGGGCCGGAGTTCGACGCTGAAGCCGAGCTGCTGGGTGTAGAAGGCGAGTGACGCATCCACATCATGGACTATGTACCGCACGGAGACTGGAGCCATCGTCGATTCTCCCTGGTTCTAAGGAACGGCCTCTCATTCGTATAACGCCTGAGTTGAGCCGAGCCGCGAAGCGGTTTCGGCTTGAATGAATTGTTAGGGAGCACAGTAGCTGCGCGCAAGCACCGCGGCAAGCCGTTTGGCCCCATAACAACGGAAGCGGAACTCGCCCGTCGTATGTGCCACTGCCACGATGCCGGTGAACCACCCAAACTCATGCCGGACAGAAAGAACGTCTTGAGAGCGGATGTGGACGGGCTGTAGCCCAACATGAACCGCTTTGTTAAGGCTGTTTGGGGAGAATAAGATCCCCTCGGGTGAAATCTCGACAGAGCCCCCAACCCACAAGCCGCCCCACTTGCGACTAAAGCGGTCGATTGCCCGCAGCGCGTCGCTCGGGAGAACGAGCGATGGGGTGGCATCTGGGATAAATGCGTTTACTAACTTACGGATGCGAGGTTGTTGCATCGGCGCCTAACGCTCAGGATCACCCGCGGCCGAAGGCCGCCGGGTGAATCCTGTTGTTAGGCAGAGCTTATTGACGCCTGCACACGCTCGGAGATCCAAGCAATATCCTCGCGTTCGAAGGGTTGAGTGACCCTGAGCAGCGCAGCGGCGAGTACAACTGACAGTATCAACGCCACGACGGCAATCCAGAAGGTGGCATCACGGTGCCCGTTCGCGGCCAGGACCGCTGCGCCAAGAACTGCTAGAGCTAGCACGAAGACCACTAGAACCGTGACGAACGCCATCAGCAGTAATCGCGTCATCCACGGGTAGGCGAAACGCCCGTCGAGAACCGTCCGACCAGCATCTTCGCGAAACCTGCCCCGGAACACAGGTCGTGCTGGCGTTCGCTGCCCTGCGCGATGTCGGGCGATACGAACCTGTGGGATGGTGACGTGCCCCACGAGGCAATCCGATGCCCAGTTTGCAAGCTCGCTCCGCTCTACTACCGTTGCCAGGGACCGCATAGCATCCTCAAGCGGCAAGCTCGAGACGAACACCGCCGACTCAGCGTCCGAAATGCTCTTCCAGATCCGTAGCCCCATGTTTTTCTGCCTAACTTCCAATTACACAGAACTGCATATCACCGCCTCGCAGCATATCTCGCAGCATAGCGCGGCTGTGCAGGCCGGGGTAACGATGAATCCTCTCGTCCTGACGCGCACTTCGCCGACCATCCGCGTCGGCGCGACGGAATACACAGACCGGTGTAGCTAGTCGAGCGCCCGATACATCCGCTCGTCGTACAGGGCGCCCGTCATCGTCGCGAGCTTGTCGCGGAACTCGCGCGTCGGCGCCGCCATCGAGTGCGTCTCGACCGCCTTCGCGTCGCGCCAGATCTCGACCACCGTGAAGTGGTTCGGGCGGTTGACCTGCTGGACGACCTCGAAGCGCAGATTGCCTTCGCCGCGACGGCTGTCTTCACCTAGGCGCTTGAGCGCGGCGACGCCGTCGTCCTTGCGCGGCGGAATCACGTCGACGTGCGTCGCGACGTAGATGCCGCCCCGCGCGCCGCCGGACGCGTCGATCGGGCCGATCGAGAGGGCCGTGTGCACGCGCTCGTCTGTCGGCGCGTTGCGGATGGCGGCGATCTTCTCGCGCATCTCGGTGGTGGCGGCGCTCCTGCCGTGCGCCTCGAACGCCTCCTGGTCCTTCCAGATCTCGAGGGTCGCGAACTGGTGCGGCTGGTCGATGCGCTGCACCACCTCGCAGCGGAGGTTGCCGCCTTCCTTCTGGGCGGCTTCACGATAGCGCCGGAGCACGGTCGCGGCGTCGGCCTTCGACGTCGGCATGACCTCGACGTAGGTGACGGAGTAGATGTTGCCCACGATTGGCGCGGGAGTCGGCGCGGGCGTCGGCGCCTGGGCTCGCGCATCGCCGATCACGCCGATCGCCATCACGACCAGTCCGAGCAAGAGCACGCGAATGACCATGTCCATAGCGTCCCCCTTACGCATGCTACCCTAAGCGCTCGAGGCGCGGAGAAGCTATGTCAGCGGTCCACGTCGTCGGGGGCATCGACCTGGAAGTGGTGCACCGCGGCGCCGGCCGGCCGGTGCTGCTGCTGCACGGGGCGCAGAACGTCGATCCGCGCGCGCCGTTTCTAGAGATGCTCGGCCGCCACGCCGAGATCATCGCGCCCTCGCACCCGGGCTTCGGGCGGTCAGCGCGCCCGGCGGATTTCGAGACGGTCTACGACCTGGTCCACTTCTATCTGGAGTTTCTCGAGACCTTGCCCCACGAGACGGTGACCTTGATCGGATTGTCTTTTGGCGGCTGGCTCGCGGCCGAGCTCGCCGTCAAGTGCCGCCATCGGCTCGACGGGCTCGTCCTGGTCGACGCTTTCGGGATCAAGGTCAGTGATCGCGAGACACCAGACATCCTCGACGTCTTCAACACCTCGCCGCAGGAGGTGCAGCGCCGGAGCTGGCACGATCCGGCAACCTGGGCGCCCGATCTCGACGCCCTGTCCGACGACGAGCTCGTGGTCCGCGCGCGCAACTGGGAGGCGCTGTGCCTCTACGGCTGGAATCCGTACATGTACAATCCCCAGCTCAAGCGCTGGCTGGGCCGCATCACGGTGCCGACGCTCGTCGTGTGGGGCGCGAGCGACGGCATCGTGAAGCCCTCGTACGGGCGCGCCTACAGCAGCCTGATCCCGGGCTCGCGCTTCGAGCTGATCGAGCGCGCCGGACATCATCCCGAGATCGAGCAGGCGCGAGCCTTCGCGGACACGGTCGTGAAGTTCCTCGATCGCTGACGCGGCTCCGGAGAGAGAGCACGATGGATGCTTGGTGGCAGTGCGAAGTCCCGTACCCGTTCGTGCCGCAGGAAGTCCTCAACGCGACGGACTCCGTCCGCGCCAGCCTGCCCAACCGCTATTGCGATCCGAAGGTGGCCGCCGATCTGTTCGAGGAGGTCATCGACGAGTTCCTCCTGTGCGACGACCATGGGCTCAATGTGCTCGCCGTCGAGCATCACGCCGGGATCAACTCGCTCCTCGGCGCCAATCCCCTGCTGGTCGGCATCCTCGCGCGGCAGACGCGCCAGGCGCGCATTCTGAGCCTCGGCACGTTGATCTCGCTGCGAAAGGATCCCGTGCGCGTGGCCGAGGAATACGCGACGGCGGACGTCATCTCGCGCGGCCGGCTCGAGATCGGCTTCGTGAAATCTGGCGGCACGGAGATGGCGTCGAACCACGCGAACCCGGTGAACAACATCGAGCGCTACTGGGAGGCGATCGACCTCATCAAGAAGGCGCTCAGCCATCACGACGGGCCATTCAGCTGGGAGGGCAAGCACTTCACGCACCGTCACGTGAACATCTGGCCGCGGCCGTGGCAGCAGCCGCATCCGCGGATGTGGTCGGCCACTGGCGATCCCGAGACCGCCGCCGAGGTCGGGCGGCGCGGCATGGTGCACGTGCTGGTGCTGCGCGGCCCCGACGGCACGCGTCGCGCGTACGCGGCGCATCGCAAAGCGCGCGAGGAGGCGGGCCTGCCGAAGGTGACCACCGACAACTTCGCCTACGCGGCCTTCGTCTACGTCGGCGACACCGACGAGGAAGGGCTGCGGGTGGGCAGCAAGCTCCTCTGGTTCCTGCACACGAGCCTGAAATCGGCGCCGCAGTACTCGAGGTTCCTGCCCGGGGGCGCTCCGCCCTCAGCCGCGCCTGGCCGGCAAGGAGGAGTACTACATCCGGCTCAAGCTGGGCTCACAGGGCCTCGGCAAGGGCGGGTTCACCGAAGACGCGATCCGCGAGTACGTACGCTGCTGCACGCCCGAGAACATCCACGGCGTCTGCGAGGACTACCGCGCCGGCGCCACCATCGACTACGAGATGGACAAGAAAGACTTCGAAGCCGGCAACAAGATCATGCGCCCCGTGCTCGTGATCGTCGGCGGCCAGAGCCATACCGCCAGGTTCTACGGCTACGAGAAGGGCTGGTCGACCTACGTCAGGAGCTTGAAGGGCTGCATTGCCTACACGAGCCTTCGAGACTTCTTCCGATCCTGACCCAAAGGGCGGGGTGAGCGCGAACCTACCGAAACCGCGGAATGACCTTCTCGGCGAAGAGCTCGAGCGTCTTCAGGCAGCGATCGCGGTCGAGAATGCCCTGACCGAACAAAAGGAACATCTCGTTGAAGGGCACGTGGCGCGCCGCGTTCTCGATCATGCGCGTGACGGTGTCGGCGTCGCCGATCAGGAGCGGCGGCCGGTCCTGGCCGAACGGGACGGACCACGAGTCCCACATCCAGAGGCAGTCCTCGGCCCACGCCTCGGCCTCGCTCTTCGTGTCGGCCATCACGAGATAGCCGCCCCACGCCGCTTCCTCTCCGCGCGGCACGTCGCGCCCGTGCCGCTCGGCCACCTCGCGGTAGCGGCGCCAGAGCATCTCGCAGAAATCCATCTCGCTGGCCATCACGATGGGCTTACCGCCCTCCCGCGCCCAGTAGAGCGAGGTCTGGAGGCTGTGCGTGAAGCCGGAGTAGACGGGGATCGGATTCTGCAACGGCCGCGGCGCGATGCCGACCTCGCGGATCGTGCCGTCGGCGTCGACGCCGCGGCCGTACTTCAGATAGACCGGATGTGGGTGTGGCTGGCGCTGGCCCTCCGGCGGATACGTCCAGTACTTGCCCTTGAACGCGAACGTGTCGTGGGTCCAGGCCGTCTTGATGATGGCCACGCACTCCTCGAACAGCTCGCGGTTGCGCGCGTTCTCGTCGCTCTTGCGGTTCCACGGCCCGGTCGCCTTGGCGCCCGGCACCGCCGCGTAGTTCTCGAACCAGCGCGCCTGGTAGCCGCGCACGAACGCGACGTTGAGCCGGCCGCCCAGGAGATGATCGAGCGTGGCGGCGTGCTCGGCCACCCGCAGCGGATTGTGCGTAGGCAGCACGTAGCCGAACTGATTGATCCTGAGACGCGGCCCGTGCTGGCCGAGGAACATTGCCATGAGACCCGGATCCTGCCCGAGCTCGAACCCCTCGATCTGCAGGTGATGCTCGGGGACGCCGATGCCCGACCAGCCCGTCTGGTCGCACGCGCGCGCGTACTCGCCGATCTCGTCCAGCATCCGCTGGTAGAGCACGGGATCCTTGCCGGCCATGCCGCGCTCCAGCTCGCGGCGCCGTCCGATCGTCACGTACATGAAGGCGTGGAAGTCCATTGACTGATTGTTATACCACCTGCCGCCTCGGCGGCCGCCGCAGCGCCCAGAACGCCACGCCGCCGATCAGGTAGGACGCGATCGAGGCCAGGAACGCGACCCGATAGCTGCCGAAGACGTCGAAGATCCAGCCGGCGGCCCAGGCGCCGACGGCCGATCCGATTCCGGTACCCACGGTGATCACGCCCAGGATCCTCCCGAGGTGCGGGCCCGGGAAGAGATCGGCCGTTTTCGCGGTGACTGCCGGGCCGCGCGCGCCCCAGGTGAGGCCGAAGCAGCACGCGTGCAGCCACAGGAGCCACGCGTGCTCCGGTCCCGTGATGAAGAGCGCACAGATCACGCCGACGATCGAGACCGCGTAGGCGAGAAGGGCCGACAGCTCGCGCCCGATGTAGTCCGACACCGTTCCGGTGACGATCGTCCCGCCGACGGACAGGAACGCGCCGATGCCGAGCACGGTCGCCGCGTAGAGCTTGTCGAATCCGGCGTCCACGGCGAACGCGAGCTGGTGCAGCGAGACGAAGAAGCTGCCGAGCCCCGTGCAGAGGTAGACCGTGAACAGGAGCCAGAAGTGAGACGTGGCCATCGCGTCGGCGAGCGTCCAGTCGCGGCGCGCCGCGCGCGCGGCCGCCGCGCCTGCGCCCGGCGGTGACGCGCTCGCCGCGGCGGCCGGCAGGGGCGGCTCGTCGCGTCGAAACAGTGCGGCGAGCGGCCAGACGAGCGCGCCCATCAGCGCCGCCTGCGCGAAATAGGCGTGCCGCCAGCCGATCGCGGAGATCACGAGCTGGGCGAGCGGCGCCGACACGGCGCGCGCGAAGCCGTTGGCCGACTGCACGATCGAGATCGCCATGCCCCGGTTGCTCACGAAGCGGCGCGAGAGGACGGGCACGAACACCACGAGCCCGAGGCCGTTGGCTCCGAGCGTCATGAGGACGCCGTAGAGCACGACGATCTGCCAGAGCGCGTGCACGTAGCCGCTGCCCAGAAGTCCCAGGGTGAGAACGGTCCCGCCGAGCAGCACGAGGCGCCGAGGCCCGAGGCGGTCCACCAGCGCGCCAACGAACGGCGCGCTCGCGCCGCTGACGAGCGCGGAGATCGAGAAGGCCAGCGACGTCTCCGCGCGGCTCCACCGGAATTCCTCGAGGAACGCCACGAGGAAGACCGAATAGGAGTGCATCAGCGCGGCGCTGACGGCGAAGGTCACGAAGGCGCCGCCCAGCAAGAGGCCGTCGCGCCGCGAGGTCATGCGCCGTCCCTATACAATGGGGCCCGGGAGCCATGATGCGCCTGACGGACCACACGACCTACGCGGACGGCCATCGCCATTTCTCGTCCGCGGCGCTGTGGTCGCTCTTCGACGGCGACCGCGAGTCGCTGAACATCGCGCACGAGTGCGTCGACCGGCACGCCGGCTCAGGGCGCGTCGCGGTCCGCATCGCCCACGCCGACGGGCGCGACGAGACGCTCGGCTTTCGCGAGCTGGCCGACTGGTCCTCGCGCTTCGCCCACTGGCTCGGCGCGCGCGGCGTCGACCGCGGCGACCGGGTGGCGATCATGCTCGAGCCTTCGCTGGCCTTCTACGCGGCGCTCTTCGGCGCGATCAAGCGCGGCGCCATCGCGGTGCCGCTCTTCACCCTGTTCGGCCCGGACGGCCTCCGGCTTCGGGTCGAAGACTGCGCACCGAAGCTCCTGCTGACGAACGCCGAGAAGGCCGACACCGCGCGGGCGCTCGGCGGCCTCGACGTCGTGGTCGCCGACGCTCGGCTCGTATCCGAGCTCGCGGCGCAGCCGACCGGCTACGAGGCCCGCAGTGTTCCCGACGATCTCGCGGTGTTCCAGTACACCTCGGGCACGACGCGCGAGCTGCCGGCGGCCGTGCGCCATCCCCAGCGGGCGATCGTCGCGCTCATGGTGGCGGCGCTCTACGGCACCGGCGTCCGCCCGGCCGATCATTTCTTCTGCCCGTCGTCGCCCGCGTGGGGGCACGGCCTCTGGCACGGCACGCTCGCGCCGCTGGCCCTCGGCGTCACCACCGGCACGATGGCGGGCAAGTTCGATCCGGTCCGGATGCTGCGCGCGCTCCAGGACTACGGCGTGACCAATCTCTCCGCCGCCGCGACGCACTACCGCATGCTCAGGAGCTCCGGCCAGGCTGCGGCGTACCGCTACGGCATCCGGAAGCTCTCCTTCACGGGCGAGCCGATGGACAGCGCCACGCGCGCGTTCGTCGAGACGGCGTTCGGCGCGCCGCCGTGCAGCATGTACGGCACGACCGAAGTCGGCGTGATCCTCGCCGACTATCCGGGCGCGGCCGACTACACCGTCAAGCCCGGCGCGCTCGGCAAGCCGGTGCCGGGCGTGCGCGTGGAGGTGCAGGGCGCGGACGGCCGGCCCTGCCCCCCGAATCAGATCGGCGAGATCAAGGTGTGGCGACGGGGTGCCTGGTTTCCGACGAAGGATCGAGGCCACGTGGACGGCGATGGCTACTTCTACCACGCCGGGCGCGCCGACGACGTGATCATCTCGTCGGGCTGGACCATGAGCGCCATCGAGATCGAGGACGTGCTACTGCGCCACCCGGACGTGCGCGAGGCGGCGGTGATCGGCGTCGCCGATGCCCTGCGCGGCCAGGTGGTGAAGGCCTTCGTCGTCAGCGCGCGCGGCGGCGACGATGCGTTCGCCCGCGAGCTGCAAGAGTTCACGCGCACGCGGCTCAGCCAGCACGAGTACCCGCGTCGGGTGGCCTTCGTGGCGGCGCTGCCCAAGACGCCGGCCGGCAAGGTCAACCGCAAGGCGCTGCGCGAGTCGGAGGCGAGCGCCGTGGAGCCCACGCATGCCCCGTGAGCGGTCGCTCTTTCCGAAGATCACCGAGCAGGGCCTGGACGACCTGCGCCGCCGGATCGGCGTCAAGATCACCGACACGCTCGAGCCCTGGTGCCACGAGGCGACACGCGACAGCATCCGCCACTACGCCCACGGCATCGGCGACGACAACCCGCTCTGGTGCGATCCCGACTATGCGGCCGGCACCCGCTGGGGTGGCGTGCTGGCTCCGCCGAGTTTTCTCTTCGCCACGAGCCGGATCATCTCGGGCTACGTCGGCGGGCTGCCGGGCGTGCACGCGATGTGGGCGGGTGCCGAATGGACGTGGCATCTGCCGGTGCGTCGCAACGACACGATCTCGACCGAGGCGTGGCTGAAGGATCTGATCGAGCACCAGACGACGTTCGCCGGCCGGTCGATCCAGCAGGTCTATCACGTCGACTTCTACAATCAGCGCGGCGACCTAGTGGCCGCCGCCGACAGCTGGTGCTTCCGCACCGACCGCGACCTGGCGCGCGAGGCAGGGACCAAGTACACCGCGGTGAAGGCCAGGCCGCCGAAGCGCTACACCGACGAGCAGCTCGCCGACATCTACCGGCTCTATGCGAGCGAGCAGATCCGCGGCTCCGCCGCCCGGTACTGGGACGACGTGCGCGAGGGTGAGCGGCTGCCGACGATGGCGAAGGGCCCGATGACCGTGACCGGCTTCATCGCGTACGCCCAGGGCTGGGGGGGCCTCTACATCCGCGCGAACAAGCTCGCCTGGAAGCAGGTGCATCGTCACTCCGGCCTCGGGATCAAGAATCGCTTCGGCATCCCCGACTGCCCGGAGCGCGTGCACTGGGAGCCCGAATTCGCGACCCTGGTCGGCGCGCCTGGCGCCTACGATTACGGTCCCGAGCGCTGCTCGTGGCTCACCCACCACTTGACCAACTGGATGGGCGACGACGGCACCCTCCGCCGGGCTCACTGCAAGATTCGCCGGCACAATCCCGAGGGCGACACCTTGCGGATCGACGGCACCGTGACGAAGAAGCTCGTCGAGAACGGCCGTCACCTCGTCGAGATCGAGCACGAAGCGCGCAACCAGGACGGCGAGCTCTCGGTGCTCGGCAGCGGCGTCGTCGAGCTGCCCAAGCGCGGCTGAGCGCCGATCGCGATGGACCCACTCGCCGCGACTCGCTTCGGCGACCTGACGGCCGCGGCCGCGGCGAGGTGGGGCGATCGCGAGGCTCTCGTGTTCCGCGATCGCCGCTACAGCTTTCGCCGGGTCGCCGCCGAGGTCGACCGGGTCGCGCGCGGCCTGATCCACGCCGGCATCGAGCCCGGGGAAAAGGTCGCGCTCTGGCTCCTCAACTGCCCGGAGTGGATCTTTGCGATGTTCGCCCTGGCCAAGATCGGCGCCGTCCACGTGCCGGTCAACGCGCGGTTCAGGACCGTGGATCTGGCCCAGGTCCTCGAGCGATCGAACGCGGCGACCCTGATCATCCACGACGTCTCCGGACCCGTCGACTATCTCGGGATGGTGCGTGAGCTGGCCGCCCTCGACGAGGCCGGCGGCCACCGGCGCGTGCGGGGCGCGCGGCTGCCCGATCTCGAGCGCGTCATCGTCGTGAGCGACCGGAAGTATCCCGGCGTCTGGAGCTGGCCCGATCTGCTGGCGTCGGGGAGCCGAGTCGAGCCGGCGACATTGGCGGCGCGGGCGGCCGCGATCCGCCCGACCGACACCGTGTTCATCATGTACACGTCGGGGACGACCGGATTCCCGAAGGGCGTGATGCGCGACCACACGCTGCTCGCGCACCTGGCCGATCGTTATCGGCGCCTGCAGTCCACGGAGCGCGACGTCTTCCTCAACTACCTCCCGCTCTTTCACATCTTCGGGTACATCGAGGGGCCGCTCGGCTCGATGCTGACGGGCTACCGGCAGATCCTCACGGACACGTTCGATCCCGACGAGGCGCTCGACCTCGTCGAGCGCGAGGGCGTCACGCACATCGACGCCTTCGACACGCACCTGAAGCTCCTGATCGACGCACAAGAGGCGCGGCCGCGCAATCTCGCGACTTTGCGCACGGGCGTGATCGCGGGCGGCGCGGCGAACGCGACGCCGCTCGTGTATCGCGCCCGCAAGGTGCTGGCGCCGCTGCGTCACCTGACCGCCTACGGCATGACGGAAGTCGGCGCCACGATCTCGCTCTCGTTCCTCGACTCGACGGAGGAGCAGGCGTGCGAGGCCTCCGGCGCCCCGTGCGAAGGGTTCGAGGTGCGCGTGATCGATCCCGGGACCGGCCGCGACCAGCCGCGCGGCACGCCGGGCGAGGTCGTGGTGCGCACGCGCTATCTCATGCAGGGCTACTATCGCGATCCCGAGGCCACGGCGCGCGCCACCGACGCCGAGGGATGGTTCCACACCGGCGACGCCGGTATCCTCCGCGCCGACGGCCACCTGCGCTTCGTCGGCCGCTACAAAGACCTGATCAAGGTGGGCGGTGAGAACGTCGATCCGACCGAGGTCGAGAGCTATCTCGCGACGTACCCCGGCGTGCGGCAGGCGGCCGTCGTCAGCTACCCGGACGCTCGGTTCGGCGAGATTGCCGTGGCGTTCATTCAGGCATCGCCGGGCGCCGCGGTGGCTGGGGACGAGCTGATCGCGTTCTGTCGCGGCCGCATCGCGAGCTTCAAGATTCCCCGCCACGTGTTCCTCGTCGACGAGCTTCCGATGACGTCGAGCGGCAAGGTGCAGAAGGCGCGGCTGCGCGACGAAGCGCGCGAGCGGCTCGGTTAGCGCCCCCGCGGCTCAGCCCGGCCGCGATCACCTGGCCGGGACCGACGTGTAGCCACGGTCCGTCATGCAGCGACGGTAGCGGTCTTGATTGACTTGCTCGACTGGTCCGCCGGGGCCGGGTGTCACGCGTCTGGCCTCGGTCAGACAGTCAAGCGTGTCCCGGCCGCGCTGCTGCTCGGTGACGCCGGGTTTGGTCCACGTATCGGAGGTCGACGACCCACATGCGGCGAGCCCCATGAGGCCGACGACCAACGCCGCGATGACCCTCACAGGCTTCGCCATGAGGGCCATGATACCTCGGGGGGGAGCGACGGCCGCTCCCCCCCGGTGGGCAACCTACGCGGCCGGAATCGCCACGTACATCGTCTGACCGTCGCGATTGACGAGCATCACGATCGGCTCGTTCTTGGCCTGCTTGTCGACACGCGCCTTGAGATCATCGACGGTACGGACGGGCTGGCGATTGATCTCGACGATCACGTCGCCGGCGCGGATGCCGGCCTCCGCGGCGCGGCCGCCCTCGACGACATCTCGGACCAGCACGCCCTCGTTCACCTTGAGCCCGAGCTCGCGGGCCACCGGAGGCGTGATCGGCTGCACCGACAGACCCAGCTGGCCCTTGCCCTCCGTCGCGGCGGCTTTCACGGGCGACTCGTCCTCGAGCCGGGCGATGTGGGCGTTGAGCCGCATCTCGCGGCCGTCCCGCATCACCACGATCGGCACGTCCTTGCCGACCGGCATCTCGGCCACGAGGCCGGGCAGATCGGTCGCCTTCGCGACCTTCTTGCCGTTGAACTCGACGATCACATCCCCGGCCTTCATGCCGGCTCGGTCGGCGGGCGAGCCCTCCGTCACCGACGAGACGAGCGCGCCGCTGCTGTCGCCCCGCTTGAAGCTCTTGGCGAGCTCCTGGGTAAGCGGCTGGATCGACACGCCGAGCCAGCCCCGCTCGACCTTGCCGTGGTCGGCGAGCTGCGTGAGCACCGTCTTGGCCAGGCTCGAGGGCACCGCGAAGCCGATGCCGACCGATCCGCCGGTTCGGCTGAAGATCGCGGTGTTGATGCCGATGACCTCGCCGCGGGCGTTGATCAGCGGGCCGCCGCTGTTGCCGGGGTTGATCGACGCGTCGGTCTGGATGAAATTGTCGTACGGCCCGCTGCCGATGACCCGGCCGGTCGCGCTCACGATGCCCGTGGTCACCGTCTGCTCGAGCCCGAAGGGATTGCCGATGGCCATCACCGGCTCACCGACCTGGAGCGCCGTCGAATCGCCGAGGGGGAGGACCGGCAGCCCGGTGGCCTCGACCTTCAGCAGGGCCAGATCGGTCTTCGGGTCGCGCCCCACCACCTTGGCGGGCAGCTCACGGCCGTCGCCGAGCTTCACCTGGATGTCGGCCGCGTTCTCGACGACGTGGTTATTGGTCACGATGTAGCCGTTCGCGTTCAAGATGAAGCCCGAGCCGCCGGCCCGTATCGGGTGACGCGGCCCCTCATCGAAGAACCGCTTGAAGAAATCTTCGAACGAGCGGTCGTCCGGGCGCCCTCCGAGCTGAGGGCCCGCCTGCGACTCGATGTTGAACTTCGTGCTGATGTTCACCACCGCGGGCTTCGCCTCTCGGCTGAGGCGCACCCAGTCCGGTATCTGCATCTGGACGTTCTGAGCGTGTGCGCCCTTCTCCGTCCACAGCGGAGCCTTCGACCCGCCCGTGAAACCCATATGAGGCAGCAGCCCGACCAGGGCCGCGACCGCGACCAGAGCGACGACAGGCGCCGCCCAGCGGCGGTGCGTGCGTGTGACGTTCATGAGACCCCCTCCGTGTTCGTTCATCCCTTCGAGCTCCTCGTGCGACGTTGTCGGTGTGACGAGATCACGATAGCGGCCCGACGTAAGGCCGCCGTGAGACGCGCATGAGAAGCCTCTTAGGCCGAGCGCTCGGGGGGCGGCGCGGCCGGGAGGCGGATCGTGAAGCGGCTGCCGCCGCCCGGGCGGCTTTCGACCTCGAGCGTGCCGCCATGAGCCAGGACGATCGAGCGGGCGATGGCCAGACCGAGGCCGCTGCCGCCGGTGTCGCGGCTCCTCCCCGCGTCGAGCCGCACGAAGGGCTCGAAGATGCGCCGGGTGTCGGTCGAGTCGATCCCGATGCCGGTGTCTTCGACGACGAGCGCCACGTGCTCGCCCGTCCGGTCCAGCGAGATCACCACGCTGCCGCCAGCCGGCGTGTACTTGACCGCGTTGTCGACGAGGTTCAGCAGCGCCCGCCGGAGCGCGACGGCGTCTCCATGCACCACCGCGGGCGCCGTCGCGCCCAGGCTGACCGTCACGCCCTTGCCCTTGGCCAGGCGCACGCCTAGCTCGAGCACCTCGAGGCACAGGGGCTCGAGGTCCACGGGCTGACGGGTCGCGGTGAGGCCGACCGTCGATCGCGAGAGGAGCAACAGGTCCTCGGCGAGCCGGATGAGCTGATCGACCTCTTCGATGCTCGAGGCGAGGACGCGGCGATACTCGTCCGGCGAGCGCTCGGCGCGGAGCGCGACCTCGATGCCGCCCCGGAGGGCCGTGAGCGGTGTCCTGAGCTCGTGCGCGGCGTCGGCGGTGAAGCGCTGCATCTCGCCGAAGGCGGCCTGCAGCCGGGCGAGCATCGCGTTGAGCGTATCCGCGAGGCGGTCGATCTCGTCCTCCGCGCCCCGCCGCTCGAGGCGCCGGCTGAGATCCTCGGCGCTGATGCGGAGCGCGCTCTGGGACATGCGGTCGACCGGCCGCAGCGCGCGGCGAGCCAGCAGCCAGCCGCCGACGGCCGAGAGCACCGCGCCGAGCGGGACGAGCACCGCCAAGGTCTCCACGTAACGGATCAGCGTCTGCCGCGTCCGGCGTAGCGGCATGGCCACCTGGACCAGGTCGACGACGCGCCCCCCGCGCACGACGGGCATCGTGAGCAGCCGCGCCTGCTCGCCCTTGGCGAAATCGACCGTCTCGAGCGTGGGCGCGCCGCGCAGCGCGTTGATGCGGGCCTCGCGCGAGAGCGGCAGCCCGGGCCGCAGCGCGCGGGAGCGCACGCGCCCCTCCGGGTCGAGCAGCTGCAGCAGGGCGTCGGCGAATTCCGGGCCGAGGAACTCGCGCACGAGCGGCTCCAGATCAGGCGGCAGCGGCGCGGCCGGGTCCGCGGCCGGCACGTCGCGGAGCACGCCCGCCACGGTGAAGAGCGAGGCGTCGAGATCGTTGAACATATGCCAGCGCAGGAGCGAGTACGCGGCGACGCTGACCAGCAAGAGGATGGCGACGACCACGCCGGTATACCACAGCGTCAGCCGAGCCCGGATCGAGAGGGGCCCCACCGTCAGGCCTCGTCCCTCAAGACGTAGCCGGCGCCGCGGATCGTGTGGAAGAGCTTCCGCTCCTGCGGCCCGTCGATCTTGCGGCGCAGGTAGCCGACGTACACGTCGACGATGTTGCTCTCCGGGTCGAAGTCGAGCCCCCACACGTGCTGCACGAGCATCGGGCGCGTGAGGACCCGGCCCGCGTTCCGCATGAAGTACTCGAGCAGCGCCCACTCGCGCGTGGTCAGCTCGACCCGACGGCCGCCACGCTCGACCTTGCGCGTGGCCGGGTCGAGCGTCAGGTCGGCCACCCGCAGCACCGGGGCGCGCCGCTCCGAGCCGCGGCGGAACAGCGCGCGCACCCGCGCCAGGAGCTCGTCGAACGCGAACGGCTTGGCCAGGTAGTCGTCGGCGCCGAGATCGAGCCCGGTCACCTTGTCGGCCACGCTGTCGCGCGCGGTCAGCATGATGACGGGCGAGTGCACGCCTGCCTGGCGCGCCGCCTTGAGGACGGCGAAGCCGTCGCGCTTGGGCAGCATGACGTCGAGGACGATCAGATCGTAGGGGTCACTCGCGAGGAGCAGCTCGAGGGCGGCGTCGCCGTCGGCGGCGGTCTCCACGGTGTGTCCCTCTTCCCCGAGCCCCTGGCGGATGAAGCTCAGGACCTTCCGATCGTCCTCGACCACGAGAATGCGCATGGGGTGCGAGTGCGATCTTCCGCCAGCTATCGGTCCGGTGCAACTACACTAGAGCCGCCACGAGGAGGTCGGCATGGACCCGTCCGCCGGGGACGGCTTGCTCTCGCCGCTCGCGTACGCGCGCGAGGACGAGTCGACGGACGATCGTTTCTATCTGATGCCGCGCAAGGTCGTCCACATCGACGACGGCGCGATCGCCGCGCTCGGCGCGCTGTACGCCGCCGTGCTGCCGGCCGGCGGGCGCCTGCTCGACCTGATGAGCAGCTGGCGCAGCCATCTGCCGCGCGACTTCCGCGCCCGCGAGGTCGTGGGGCTCGGCCTGAACGCGGAGGAGATGGCCGAGAACCCGCAGCTCGCGGCCCACGTCGTCCACGACGTCAATCGCGAGGTGCGGCTGCCGTTCGGCGACACGGAGTTCGACGGGGCGATGTGCGCCGTCTCGATCCAGTACGTCGTCCATCCCCTGCGGCTCTTGCGGGAAGTGCGACGAGTCTTGCGGCCGGGCGCGCCGTTCGTGGTGTCCTTCTCGAACCGCTGCTTTCCGACCAAGGCGGTCGCCGTCTGGCTCGACACGAGCGACCAGCAGCACGTGCGGCTCGTCCGCAGCTATTTCGAGGCGGCCGGCGGCTTCGCCGAGGTGACCCACGAAGACCGGTCACCCGGACGCGGCGACCCCTTGTATGTCGTGTGGGGGCGCGCGTCTTCGGGTACTCTCGACGGGAGGCCCACGATCCGATGACCCGACTCGCCTCGTCCGCGCTCGAGCGCACCACCGAGGACGGCTTCCACTTCCCGGTCCCGGTCCTGACGCCGGCCGAGGCGCGCGGGCTACGCCGGCGGCTCGAGGCCGTCGAGGCCGAGCACGGGGGCGCGCTGCGCGGCGAGATCCGCCACAAGCCGCATCTGCTCTTCACGTGGCTGGCCGAACTGGTGCGCCACCCGACCATCCTGGACGCCGTCGAGGACGTGCTGGGCCCGAACCTGCTCGTCTGGAGCACGAGCTTCTTCATCAAGGAGGCGCGTGATCCCGCGTACGTTTCCTGGCATCAGGACGCCACCTACTGGGGGCTGAGCGCGCCGGACGTCCTCACCGCGTGGGTCGCCTTCACCGACGCGACGGTCGAGAACGGCGCGATGCGAATGGTGCCGGGCTCGCACGCCGAGCAGCTCGAGCATCGTGACACGTTCGCCCCGCACAATCTGCTCTCGCGCGGTCAGGAGATCGCGGTCGAGGTGGACGAGGCGCGCGGCGTCGATGAGTACCACCACTTCGCGCCCGAGCAGCCGCCGGCGGCGGACCTGGCGCCGGAGGCGCGCGCGCCCCGGCGCCCGCCCGTCACTTCGCCTTGAGCTTGACGTCCTCGTACGGCGCCGAGTAGGCGTGGCCGGGGATGAGCCCGAGCCCCGACTCCTGCACCCGCGGTCCCTGGCCGTTGATGAACGCCAGCTCCCAGACCGGGATGACCATCGTCTTGTCGTAGACGAGCTGCTGGATCTTGTGCAGGAGCGCTTCGCGCTTCTTGCGATCGAGCTCGGCGGCCTGGTCTTTGAAGAGCGAGTCGATGTCGGGATAGCTGCCGTAGACGTACGTGCCGCCGGCGACGACGAATGTTTCCAGCCGCGTCGCCGCGTTGCCGAACGCTCCGCTCGCTGTGTAGGCGAGGTTCTTGTACTTCTTGTCGCCATAGCTCGCCCAGTGGGCCGCCCGCTCGAGCGGCCTCAGCTTGGAGCGGATGCCGATCTGCTGCAGATAGTTCGCGATCGCCTCCTGCACGTTCGCATACGCGACGTCGAGGTAGTACTCGCCGGCGTCGAAGCCGCTCGGGTAGCCCGCCTCGGCGAGCAGCTTCGTGGCCTGGGCGGGATCGAACGCGTAGGCGGGCGGCTGCCAGTAGAAGTCGAAGGTGCTCGGGATGATGCTGTACGTCAGCCGCGAGTGGCCGAGCGTGATCGCGTCGTTGATCGCCTTGCGATCGATCGCGAGGTTGGCGGCCAATCGCACGCGCCGGTCGTGCCAGGGTGATTTCGGGTCCCACTGGTCGAGCATGCTCACCCACTGCGGCGCCTGGATCACCGCCGGCTTCAGCGTGAGCCCGGGGGTCTTCTGCAGCTCCTCGGCCAGCTCGCCGCGGATCGAGTAGACGATGTCGATCTCGCCGCGCTTGAGTGCGGCCAACCGGGTCGTCTCATCGCCGATCACCTTGAAGACCAGGCGCTTCACGTTCGGCGTCTTGCGCCAGTATCCGTCGAACGCCTCCATCACCAGCTCGACGCCGGGCGCGAACGAGACGAACTTGTAGGGTCCGGCGCCGATCGGCGCTTTCTTGAAGCCCTCGTCGCCGACCTTCTCGACATACTTTTTCGGGACGATCCAGCCCGCGCCGCTGGCCGCGGTGTAGAAGGTCATGAAGTCGGGCCACGGGTTCTTCAGCCGGAACCGCACGTGGAGGAGATCCGGCGTCTCGACGGCGGCGACGCGATCCTTGAGCGTCTTGAACGCGGCGCCCTTGTAGCGGTCGAACGAGAACTTCACGTCCTCGGACGTGAGCGGATCGCCGTTGTGGAACTTCACGCCCTTGCGGAGGGTGAAATCATAGACGCGCCCGTCGGGCGAGACCTGCCACGATTCGGCCAGGCTCGGCGCCGCGGCGCTCCCGGGCATCGCCTTGGCCATCGCATCGTGGATAGCATAGAGGACCATGAAAGGTGTGATGATCCCCTGGGTCTCGGCGGGATCGAACCACGTGGGCGAGAGCGAGACGTGCACGCCCCACGTCATCTGACCTTCGGGCGCCGCCGCCGCCGGCGCCGCGACGACGAACACGGCGAGTAGACCACACGCGACAACACGGACAAGCCGCATCGATCGATCTCCTCAGGGACAGCGAGGGTTTATGTCGTGCCGGGCCTCAGTCCCGCCGGCTGCCGGTGAAGCGCAGCAGCATCAGGAAGAGGTTGATGAAGTCCAGATAGAGTGAGAGTGCCCCGACGACGGCGTAGGCGCCGACCCGTCCCGGCGGCAGGGCCAGGGCCATCTGCCGGAGCCGCTGGGCGTCCCACGCCGTGAGCCCGGTGAAGACGATGACGCCGACCACCGAGATCAGGAACTGCAGGGCATCGTTGTGCCAGAACATGCCGATGATCGAGGCCAGGATGAGGCCGATCAGGCCCATCATGAAGAACTGCCCGGCGCCCGCCAGGCTACGCTTCGTCGTCGAGCCGTAGAGCGCGAGCGCGCCGAACATGCCGGCGGTGACCACGAAGGTCATCGTCACCGATTCTCCCGTGTAGGCGAGCAGGATCACCGACAGGGTGACGCCGTTCAGCGCCGAATAGAGCGCGAAGAGGCCGGCCGCCGTGCCCGGCGCCAGCCGGTCGGCGCGCGCGGACAGGAAGAACACGAGCCCGAGCTCGGCGATCACGAGCGCGAAGAAGACGAGCCGGTTGCCGACCAGCACTCCGAGCAGCGCCGGCGAGCCGGCCACCGCGAATGCCACCAGTGCCGTGAGGCCGAGGCCCACGGCCATCCAGCCGTACACTTTCCAGAGGAAGGCGGAGACTCGGTCCGCCGTCTGGACTGTATTCGTCGTCCATGCGTCCATGGCACCCTCCTGAGTTGTGGGTCGAGCCGCCGCCTATTGTACCGTGGGGGTGCGCGCCGCAGGCCGTCGTGGGGCTGGGGCCCCGCCGGCCGAGGCGCGCCCATTTTGGGGGGGATCAGCCGTTGCCGGCGTAGCTGATGCGGTAGATGCGTCCGGCCTTGTCGTCGGACACGAGCAAGGCGCCGTCGGGCATCACGAGCACGTCGGCCGGGCGCCCGGACGAGACGCTGCCCTTCAGCCAGCCCGAGGCAAAGGGCTCGTAGGACGTGGCCCGCCCGTTCTCGATCTTCACGAAGGAGACCCGGTAGCCGATCGGCGTGGAGCGATTCCACGAGCCGTGCTCGGCAATGAAGACGCCGCCGCGGTACTTCTCCGGGAACATCCGCCCGGTGTAGAAGCGCATGCCGATGGCCGCCACGTGCGGCCCGAGCTCGCGGGCCGGCGGGGTGAACTCGCCGCACGCGCGTCCGGCGTTGAGCTCCGGATCGCGGATGCCGTTGCCGTGGCAGAATGGAAAGCCGAAGTGCTCGCCGACTTTCGTCAGATGGTTCAGCTCGTCCGGCGGCGAGTCGTCGCCGAGGTAGTCCCGGCCGTTGTCCGTGAACCAGAGCTCGCCGCTGGCCGGATCGAAGTCGAAGCCGACGCTGTTGCGCACGCCGCGCGCCACGACCTCGGGCCGCCCGCCCGCGAGATCGAGCCGCGTGATCGTGGCGTGGAGCGGTCCGGGCGGGGTGCAGATGTTGCACGGTGCGCCCACCGGGACGTAGAGCCGCCCGTCCGGACCGAAGGCGATGAACTTCCAGCCGTGATGCGCGTCGGATGGAAAGGCGTCGCTGACGACCTCGGGCTTGGGCGGATGCGCGAGATCGCGCGCGACGTCGCGCAAGCGCAGCACGCGGCTCACCGCGGCGACGTAGAGCGCGCCGTCGCGGAACGCGACGCCGCTGGGCTGGTTGAGACCGCTGGCCAGCACGAAGACATGGTCCGCCCGATTGTCGCCGTCGCGATCGACCACCGCGTACACCTTGCCCTCCGACCGCGAGCCGACGAACACGACGCCGCCGGGACCGAGCGCCATCTGGCGCGCGTTCGGGACCTCGGCGGCGTAGACGGCGATGCGGAAACCCGGCGGCAGGGCGATCTCGCTCATCTCGGCGGCGGCGGTCGGCAGCATGTTCGCGAAATATCCGCTGTAGACGCAGCCGACGACGATGAGGGCTGCGAGCGGAATCAGGAGCAGGGTCAGCCACGCGCGGGATCTACGCATCTCGCGCCCTCGGAGCAGCCGGATCGAGCATTGCCGCCATGCCGCCACGTCCCTCCACATTCGATTCTAGCCTGACCGGCTAGAGCCGGTGGGCCGCATCGGCGACGAGCGGCTGATCGGCGGTGCGCGCGCTCAGCGAATCGCGATCGGCGCGACGGTCGAGCCCGTCGCGCCCTTCAGCTTCAAGGGCTGCATCGCGAAGGCGAACTCGTGCACGCGCTTGGCCGCGAGCTCGTCCAGCTTCAGATTCTCGAGCAGGTGGATGCCGTTGATCACCAGCATGATCTGGTGGACGGGCGCCGAGATCTGCGAGTCTGGATTCGGTGAGACCTCCACCGGGAAATTGTCCGCACCCACCAGCATCGGATCCTGGCGGACCAGCCACTCCGCGGCGGCGACGCCGATGCCGGGACAGCCCTTCATGTAGCGCGCGTTCTCTTTCCCCCAGAGCTTGCCCCACCCGGTGTGGATGATCACCGCGTCGCCCGGCTGCAGCGCGAGGTTCTGGCGCTGGAGCGCCTGCTGCAGATCGGCCACCGTGATCTCGTAGTTGTCGGCCAGCATGTCGACGCCCTTCAGCGCCGCGACGTCGATCAGCACGCCGCGCGTGACGAGCGCGCCGACGTTCTCGATCCCCAGCTTCGTGAAGCCGGTCCGCGTGGTGATCTCGTCGAGCTTGAAGCAGTTGTAGAGGCTGTTCTCGATCGTCTGGTGGGCGAAGCCGTCGAACTGCGTGCCCACCTGGCCGATCTCGGACAGGACGACCTCCTCGTTGCTGCCGCGGCGGTTCGACTGCGGGTTCATGAACGTGCGCTTGACGTGCATGTCGAATCGCCGCGTGCTCGAGATCGGCATGTCGGCCGAAAGCACGTGGCCGATCTCGATGACCTCGCCGGTGCGGATCAGGCGGGTCGCGCGCAGCACCCTCTCGGGCTTCATGTGGTTGGCCGACCCGCGCTGGTCGCCGGCGCCCCACTTCGCGGGACACCGCTGGCTGTCCGTCGGGGGCCGCCACGACTGGGCGTCGACGGGGCCGCCGAGGAGAACGAGCGCCGTGGCCAATGCGATCCCGCTAGCGATGTGCCGCATGGGGGCCTCCTGCGTTGCGTGGTTCGAGCCGGGCCGAGAATCTGGCGCACGCGCGGCGATGTCAAGCCCGGCGATTGACACACTCGGGACGCGCACGTGATACTTCTGCCGCGTTTCGCACTCGTGGACTCTAGCAGTGCGGTCGTCACTGAAGGAGGCGCTTCATGAGTCCGCAGTATCGCCGCATCGTCGCGGTCGCCGCCACCGTCCTGATCCTCCTCCCCGGGCTCGCCTTCGCCGCGGTCGAAGCGCTCTTCGACCTCTCGTCGCCGGCGAGCTCCCCGTTCCCGAGCGAGCGCTTCACGGTCGACGACCACGATCAGAATACCGGGGTCCGCGTGAACCTGCCCAAGCCCGACTGCCTCGTCCGCCGGTCGGACTGCGACGACATCAACGTCATCAATACCCTCGATGGCTTCAACCTGCAGCCGCGGTTGTCCATCCCCTTCTCGGGGCCGATCGACGTGTCCACAGTGAGCAGCCGCACGGTGTTCCTCGTTCGCCTCGGCCACTCCGGTGATCCGGTCGGGATCAATCAGATCGTGTGGGATCCGGTGGCCAATACGCTTCACGCGGAGTCCGACGAGCTCCTCGACCAGCACACGCGCTATCTCCTGGCAGTGACCGACGGGGTGCGTGACGCCGAGGGGCATCGCGTCAAGGGCAAGGCGTTCGAAGATTTCATCCACGGCGAGAAGCACGGACATGATTACGGCAGCCTCGGCGACTATCGCCGTGACCTTCGCGAGGCGCTCAAGCGCATCGAGATCCACGGACACCACGTGGTCGCGGCCAGCGTGTTCAGCACCTTGAGCGTCACGGCCGTGCTCGAGAAGATCCGGCACCAGATCAAGCAGTCGCTGCCGAAGCCGGCGAAGATGCTCGGGACCTTCGCGCTCGCCAACCTGAGCCCGACGTCGATCCAGTGGAAGCGGCAGGTCAAGACGAACCCGGCGAATCCCGCAGATCCCCCCACAGATCCCGCCGCGTTCACCACCCCGACCTTCCCGCTGGCGGCCCTCGGTGTCTTCCCCGGCGCGGTCGGCTCCCTAGCCTTCGGCAGCTTCAAGTCGCCGGACTGGGAGACGTCTCAGAAGTTCATCCCGCCGATCGGGACGCGCACGGGCGTGCCCGTTGCCCAGGGCGAGAACACGCTCTATTTCAACCTGGTGATCCGGGCGGGCTCGGCGCCCGCGGGGGGCTGGCCGGTCGCGATCTTCGGACACGGTTTCACGGACAGCAAGCAGGGAGTCCCGCTGGCGGTCGCCTCGACGTTCGCGAGCCACGGCATCGCGACGATCGCGATCAACGTCGTCGGCCACGGCGGCGGCGCCGCCGGATCGTTGACCATCACCCCGCTCGTGGGCTCGCCCCTGACGATCGCGGACGGCGGCCGCGGCATCGATCAGGACGGCAACGGGAACATCGACTCCACCGAGGGCGTGAACGCCGCGCCCCCGCAAGGCATCATCGCCAGCCGCGACGGACTTCGGCAGGCGGTAGCCGACCTCATGCAGCTCGTGCGGGTCATCGAGACCGGCAGCATCCCGGGGCTGAGCCGCACGAGGATCTACTACGCCGGGCAGTCCTTCGGCGGCATCTACGGCGTCAAATTCCTCGCGCTCGAGGACTCGGTGCGCGCCGGCGTGCCCAACGTTCCGGGCGGACCCATCATCGAGATCGCGCGGTTGAGCCCGTTGTTTCGTGGGTTGGTTGGATTCGCGCTCTTCACCCGGATGCCGTCGCTGCTCAACGCCGGTGCGCTCGTGCCGCCGGCATGGGGCTTCAACGAGAACATGCCGCTGCGGGATCAGCCGCCGGTCATCAACACCGTGCCGGGAGCGATGGCCATCCAGGAGGTCATCGACAACACCGAGTGGGTCTCACAACCGGGTAACCCCGTCGCGTACGCCCCGCATCTGCGCAAGCGCCCGCTCGACGAGATCGATCCGCCGCCGGTCATCATCCAGTTCGCCAAGGGCGATCAGACCGTTCCGAACCCGACGGCGTCGGCGATCTTCCGCGCGGGCGACCTCACCGATCGCTCGAGCTACTTCCGCAACGATCTGGTGCGGGTGGCCATTCCGACCGCGCCGGCCAATCCGCATACATTCTTGACGAACATCGCGAGCTCCGCGGCTGCGCTGGCGGTCGCGGCGCAGGAGCAGATCGCGACGTTCTTCCAGAGCGATGGCGCTGTCATCATCGATCCGGACCGGGCCGGACCGTTCTTCGAGGTGCCGATCGCGGGCCCGCTGCCGGAGGGGCTGAACTTCTGACGACCCGGGCCTGACGACGCGTCAGGTCGCCAGGCTCGGGCTCGGCAGCGCCGCCGGCGCCCGGCGCGGCGGGCGGAACGTGAACGCGATCGCCACGGCGCCGAGGCCGATGCCGAACGAGCCCATGTAGAGCCAGAAGTAGCCGCCGAGCGTGTCGTAGAAGAAGCCGCCGGCCCACGGTCCGAGCGCCATCCCGAGCGTCGAGACCGCGGAGACGGCGCCGAAGGTCGTCCCCATGATGCGCGCGCCGAAGTACTCGCGAATCAGGATCGCGTAGAGCGGCATCACGCCGCCGTAGCTGAAGCCGAACAGGACCGCGAGCGCGTAGAAGCTTCCGAGGCTCGTCGTGAAGACGTAGAGGCTCACGGCGACCGCTTGCATCGCGAGCCCGATCACCAGCATCTTCTTGGCGCCGATCCGATCCGCGATGAGCCCGCACACGATTCGACCGCTCAGCGAAGCCAGGCCGGCCACGCTGAGCACGGTGGTGGCGGCCATCGCCGACACGCCGTGATCGATCGCGTGCGTGATCATGTGGAAGATCGGACCGGAGTGCGCCGCGCAGCACGCGAAGAAGGCGAGCGCGATCGCGGCGAACTGCGGCGAGGTCAGCGCCTGCGCCACCGTGAAGCCGGGGCCGTCCGTCGTGGCCGCCGCCGCCGCCGGGGTGTCCGCCGAGGGCGCCGGCTCGCGCACCAGCAGCGCGGCCGGGATGATCAGGAGCCACGCGAGGTCGCCGATCACCAGCATGGCGGTGCGCCAGTCGTAGCTGCTGATGAGCCAGCGTGCCAGCGGCCCCACGACTGTCGAGCCGAGGCTGAGTCCGGCGGACACCAGCGCCACCGCGAGGCTACGGTTGCGCGTGAACCAGCGCGTGGTCGTCGCGATCAGCGGCGCGAAGAAGCTGCCTGCCGCGAGCCCGACGAGCACGCCGAACAGGAGCTGGAACTGCCCGAGCGTGGCCGCCCGGCTCGCCGTCACCAGGCCGAGCCCGAGCAGCACTCCACCGCTCAGCACGACCGCGCGCGTGCCGAAGCGGTCGGAGAGCGCGCCCCAGATGAACGCGCTGACGCCCATGCAGAGCCAGTTGATCAGCGCCGTGGTCGACATGCCCGTCCGCGACCAGCCCATCGCCTCGGACATCGGCTGCAAGAACACGCTGAGCGAGAGCATCGCGCCGACGCCGACGCACGTGATGACGATGCCCGATCCGACGATGAACCAGCCGTAGAAGATCCTCCGCGTCATCGCTCTTGGTCTCCCTAGCCCCCGGCCATCGCCCCGACGATCAGGAACGGCTCGACGCCGGTGGCGACCGCCTCGGGGAGCGGATCGTCCGGCGAGTCCTGCGACAGGTCCTCCTCGCAGGCGAAGAATCTCACGAAAGCCCGGCGCTGCCGCGTGGCCTGGTCCCGGATCGTTCCGCGGAGCATCGGATAGCGCGCCTCGACCGCGTCGAGGATCGAGCGCTGCGTCACCGGCCCCTCGACCTCGAGCTTCAGCTCGCCCTCGACGCGCGCCAGCGTCCGCAGATGGGCCGGCAGCACAACCCGGATCATGGCAGCGTCTGGACCTCGACCGACACGACGGACGGCAGGTCGCGGACGATCGGCGCCCAGCTGTCGCCCGCGTCGGCCGACGCGTACACCTGACCGCCGGTCGTGCCGAAGTAGACGCCGCACGGCTCGAGCGCGTCGACGGCCATCGCGTCACGGAGCACGTTGACGTAGCAGTGGCTCTGCGGCAGCCCCTTCGTCAGCGCCTCCCACTCGTGGCCGCCGGTGCGGCTCCTGTAGACGCGCAGCTTGCCGTCGGGCAGATAGTGCTCGGAGTCGCTCTTGATCGGCACGACGTAGACGGTATTCGGCTCGTGCGCGTGCACGTCGATCGGGAAGCCGAAGTCGGTCGGCAGGTTGCCGCCGACGTCCTTCCAGGACTCGGCCGCGTCGTCGCTGCGCATGACGTCCCAGTGCTTCTGCATGAACAGCACGCCCGGGCGCGACGGGTGCATCGCGATGCGATGCACGCAGTGGCCGACCTCGGCGGTGGGATTCGGGATCTGCTCGGAGACGAGTCCGCGATTCATCGGCCGCCACGTCTCGCCGCCGTCGTCGGTGCGGAAGACGCCCGCGGCCGAGATCGCGATGTAAATGCGCCCGGGGTGGCTGGGATCCAGCAGGATGGTGTGCAGGCACATCCCGCCGGCGCCAGGCTGCCACTGGGCCGCGGACGGATGGTTGCGCAGGCCGGGGAGCTCGCGCCACGACTGCCCGCCGTCGGTCGTGCGGAACATCGCAGCGTCCTGGATGCCCGCATAGACGGTGTCGGGATCGTTCAGCGCTGGCTCGAGGTGCCAAACGCGCGCGAACTCGAACGGGCGCTGCGTGCCGTCGTACCAGAGGTGATTGCCCACGGCCCCCTCGTACGCGAACTTGTTGCCCACAGCCTCCCAGGTCTTGCCGCCGTCGCTGGAGCGCTGGATCACCTGGCCGAACCAGCTGCT
>WNEW01000019.1_pt1 | contig 68035 bp, 61 predicted proteins | sample 5399891 | NCBI WGS metagenome assembly WNEW01 (sample SAMN13153336, study PRJNA577476) | soil metagenome | isolation source: 40 cm grassland meadow soil pre-rain plot 5 | place: USA:California | collected 2015-09-08 | reverse complement strand
CGCTGCGTGGGCCGACTTGCAGCGCGCCGCCGGCATCGCGCCAGACGATCGAGCCGCCGCCGGCGCCGACCTCGGCGAGGTCGATGGCGGGGACACGCAGGAGATAGCCGCTTCCGGTGAGCAGTCGCGAGCCGTGCATGATACCGCCGCCGACCTGGTACTCGGTGGCCCGGCTGACCGCGCCTTCCTCGACGATCGATGCCTTGGCGGTGGTGCCGCCCATGTCGAAGGTGATCAGCTTGTCGAACCCGATCCGCCGCGCCAGCGCCTGGGCCCCGACGACGCCCGCGGCCGGCCCCGACTCGATGATGTGCATCGGTCTCGCGGCCGCCGCCGCATCAGTCATCAACCCGCCGTTGGACTGCATGATCAGCAGCGGCCCCCGCACGGCGATCCCATCGAGGCCGGCCCGCAGCGTGGCCAGGTAGCGGCGGACGATCGGCAGCACGTACGTGTTGATCACCGTGGTGGAGGTGCGCTCGTATTCCTTGATCTCGGGCAGCACCTCGCTGCTGATGCACAAGGGCAGGCCTGGGGCGCGGCGCTCGACGATCGACTTGATGCGCTCCTCGTGGACGGGGTTCGCCCACGCGTTGAGCAGACACACGGAAAGCGCTTCGATGCCCTGAGCGAGCAGCCGGTCGAGCGCGCGCTCGACGTCGGCCTCGTCGAGCGGCTGCTGGACCGCGCCGCGCGCGTCGATCCGCTCGCTCACCTCCACCCGCAGGCGGCGCTCGACCAGGGTGGGCGGCTTCTCCCAGGTGAGATCGTAGAGGCGCGGCATGCGCAGGCGCCGGATCTCGAGGACGTCGCGGAAGCCACGGGTGGTGATGAGCCCGGTCCGGGCGCCGCGCAGCTCGAGCAGCGCGTTGGACGCCACAGTGGTGCCATGCAGCACCTCGACCACATCGCGACCCCCGAGACCGGTCTCGTCGAACACCTCGCGGAGCCCGTCGACGATGGCGCGGGCGTAGTCCTCGACGCTGGAAGACACCTTCTTGATGTGCAGGCGTCCGTCGGCGTCGAGGAAGACGATGTCGGTGAAGGTGCCGCCGATATCGACCGCGACGCGGAACCGGCTCACGCGAGCCGTTCCATCTCGAGGACGGCGGCGAACGTCTCCACGAGGCCCTCGAGCTCGGCGTCACCCATCGGCGTCGAGAGACACCCGAGCCCGGTGATCGACATGAGCACGCCGTGCTCCATGAGTCGGCGCACCAGCCGGACGAGGCGCTCGCTCTCGGCGGGCGTCGCCCGCGTGCTCCGGTAGTCGCTCAGCTCGCGGTCCACCGGGTGAAGGCGGAACAGCGAGCCCAGGCCGGTGACGCGTCCGGGAACACCGGCCTGCTTGAAGCAGTCGTCGAGGCTCGCGCGGAGCTTCGCGCCGAGGTCGGCGAGCCGGGCGTAGGCGTCGGGTGTCAAGAGCCGCATCGCGGCCAGGCCGGCGGCCATCGTCACCGGGTTGGCGTTGAACGTCCCGCCGTGCGGCGCAGGCGGCGGCCCGCCCCGCGTGGGATCGAACACCGTCATGACGTCCGCCCGTCCCGCCACAGCACCAACCGGAAAGCCGCCGCCGATGATCTTGCCGAGCGTGGTCATATCCGGCGTCACGCCCAAGGCACCCTGGGCACCGTGGTAACCGACCCGGAACGAGATGACCTCGTCGAAGATCAGCACGATGCCGTGCGCTCGCGTCACGTCGCGGAGGGCCTGCAAGAACTCGGTGCGAGCGGGGACGAGGCCGACACGATTGGGGACGGGATCCACCAGCACCGCCGCCAGGTGTGAGGCCTCGCGCTCGATACGCGCGACGGCGTGCTCCGCGTGATTGAACGGCAGTACGACGACGTCCTGGAGCACCGCCGGCGGCGTCCCCCTCGAGTACTCGGTGCTGGCCGGCGCCGCCAGACTCCCCCAGGTCTCCGGGGTCGATGCCAGGCTCACCTCGGCGTAGTCGTATGAGCCGTGGTACGCGCCCTCGAACTTTGCGATCTTCGGGCGGCCCGTGAATGCGCGCGCGCCCTTGACCGCGATCATCACCGCCTCGCTGCCCGAGTTGGTGAACCGCACCCGCTCGGCCGAGGGCAGCCGCTCGCACAGGAGCGCCGCCAGGTCGATCTCCTCGGGCGTCGGCATCGGGAACGACGCGCCCAGCGCGAGCCGTCGGGTCGCCGCTTCCACGATCGTGGGGTGGGCGTGGCCATGGATCAGCGCCGTGTAGTTGTTCAGGCAGTCGAGGCGGCGGTCGCCCTCGACGTCGGTGATCCAGCAGCCTTGCCCGGCGGCGGCGTACGGCGGGTACGGCGCCATGTAGACGGTAGTGCGCGAGTTGCCGCCCGGCAGGACGCCCTGAGCGCGCGCGAAGAGCGTCGCCGATTTCGAGCCTGGCTCGGCCCACCGAGCGGTCCGCGCGAGTGGACGGGGTGTCCTCACCTTCGAGATCGTCGCCATCGCCGCGCCTCCTTCATCCGTCTGGCGGCTGCTGCCGCGCGTGCCACGATGATACTCTCGTCGCGGAGGCCTGGGCCTGGCGTCCGACCTCGACCTTCATGATCACGATGCTAAAGGACGCCGTCCTGGGCACGGCGGAGCAGCTGCGCGTTGATAGCCACGATGATCGTGCTCGCCGACATCAGCACCGCGCCCAGCGCCGGCGGCAGGACGATCCCCCAGGGCGCCAGCACGCCGGCCGCGAGCGGGATCGCGACAATGTTGTAGCCGGCGGCCCACCAGAGATTCTGGATCATCTTCCGGTACGTCGCTTTGCTGAGCGCGATGATTCGCGGGACGTCGCGTGGATCACTCCGCACGAGCACCACGTCACCGGCCTCCACGGCGACGTCGGTCCCGGCCCCGATCGCGATCCCGACATCCGCGGTCAGGAGGGCCGGCGCATCGTTCACCCCATCGCCGACCATCGCCACACGCTCGCCGCGCGCCTGGACCTCCTTGACCTTCGCCGCTTTCTGCTCCGGCAATACTTCGGCGAAGACGGTGTCGATGCCGAGCTCCTCGGCCACGGAGCGCGCAATCGGCTGGGCATCGCCGGTGATCATGATCACCTCGATGTTCTGCGCATGAAGTCGCCGCACCGCCTCGCGGGACTCCTCACGGACGGCATCCGCAGCCGCGAACACGGCGAGGGCCGTCGTCGACTCGATCATCGTGATCGCGGCCTGGCCCCGCGCAGCCGCGCGGTCGATGGCCGCCTGCAACACCGGCTCGATCTTCACGCTGAGCCGGCGGAGCAGGGCCGGACCCCCGAGCATGAGCTGCCGGCCACGCACAGTAGCCTGCGCACCGTGGCCCGGGACGGCCTGGAACTGCTCTGCGTTCGGGATCGCGAGTTTTCGTTCCTCCGCACTCCTGACGATACCCCTGGCGATCGTGTGCTCGGAGTCGCGCTCCACCGCGGCAGCGAGCGCGAGCGCCTCGTCGTGAGCGAGGCCTGCCATCGTCGTGATCTCCGCCACCCGGAACTCGCCGAGCGTGAGCGTGCCTGTCTTGTCGAAGAAGACGGCCGTCACGTTGCGCGCCTCTTCGAGGCCGCGCCGGTCGCGAACAAGCAAGCCGTTGCGAGCGCCAATCGTCGTGGAAATGGCGACGACCAGTGGAATGGCGAGCCCCAGCGCGTGCGGGCATGCGATCACGAGCACAGTGACCACCCGCTCGATCACGAAGGAGGCTGCCTCTCCCGCGACGAACCAGCCCACCAGCGTGGCGACGGCGGCGACGACCGCCACGATGGTAAGGAGGAACGCCGCACGGTCGGCGAGCGCCTGGGCCCGGGAGCGCGAGCTCTGGGCCTGGGCCACCAGACGCATGATGCCGGCGAGCGCCGTCCTCTCGCCAATACGGGTGATTTCGACGCGGAGCGAGCCCGACCCGTTCACCGTGCCGGCAATCACGGTGGCACCGACGGGCTTCGGCACCGGCCGTGACTCACCGGTGATCATCGACTCGTTCACCTCGCTCGAGCCGTCTCGCACGACGCCGTCGGCCGGAATGCCGGCACCCGGGCGAACGAGCACCAGGTCGCCCTCGCGGAGAGCGGAAACCGGGACCACCTCCGTGCGATCGCCGACGATCCCTACGGCCGTGTCCGGCAGCAGCTTCGCGAGCTCTCGGAGCGCGCCCTGCGCCTGGGAGATCGAGCGCATCTCGATCCAGTGGCCGAGGACCATGATCGTGACGAGGGTGGCGAGCTCCCACCAGAGATCCATTCCGGGGAAGCCGAAGGTCACCGCGAGGCTGAACACGAAGGCGACGCTGATCGCAAGGGCGATGAGCGTCATCATCCCGGGACGACGGTCGGCGAGCTCGCCGATGGCGCCCTTGACGAACACCCAGCCGCCGTAGCCGAAGACCAGCGTGCCGAACAACGCGGGAATGAAGCGCGAAGCCGCGGAGCCGCCCCACGCTTCGTAGCCGAGCCAGTGCTGGATCATCGGGGCCCACGCGATGGTGGGGATCGAGAGCAGCAACGTTCCCCAGAACTTTCGTCGGAACATCTCGACGCTGTGACCGGCATGCATATCGTGGGCAGCGTGGGCGTTGCGATCACCCCGACGATCGACCCTGTCGTGATGCCCGTGCGATTCGCTCCGGTCGGTCGGCGTCGGCTCGTGGTGCTGATGTCCGCCATGCGCATGCGGGCGAGCGCCGTCCTCGGCTGTCATTGTTCCTTCTGTACGGTGACTGGAGGACTCGACAATCGCTGCTCTCCGCCCGAAGATACTCTACTCTCCGACGCATGCCCGATTTGCTTCGGCGCGTGCTCCGCCGCGCTTGACATCGCCTGTCGCCTCTCTTACCGTTTGCGAAAACCGCATTTCGATATCCGCAAAGCAGCAGGCGGAGGGCCACCACGATGGGTCGCAGCACGAGATATACGCTGCTGACGCTCGTCAAGTGCCTGGCCGCGCTCGAGGCGCTCGAGGCCGCCGACGGTGGCCTCACGCTCACCGAAGTGGCGCGACGACTCAAGGAATCACAGACCGTCGCGTTCCGTGTGCTCAAGACCCTCGAAGAACACGGCTACGTCCGGCACGATGCCGTCTCCCGGCGCTACACGCTCGGCCTCCGCATCTGGGAGCTCGGCGCCCGGGTCGTCGGCCGGACGGGGCTGGTCGAGGCGGCGCGGCCGGTGCTCAAGTGGCTGACCGCCGTGACGGGGCAGACATCGGGATTGGTCGTGCTCCGGGACACCGATGTGCTGTATCTGGACATCCGGGACAAGGCGGGCCTGCGGCGGCTGACTCCGACGACCATCGTGGGGGCCGGCCGACCTCCGGCGTGAGCTTCGCGAGATCCGCCGCGCCGGCGTCGCCATCAACCGTGGCGAGCGCCAGCCCGACCTCGCGGCGGTGGCGGCTCCCCTCTTCGACGCGCACGGTGAGTGTGTCGCCGCCGTGGGCATCGCGGGGTCGCGCACCCGTTTCGCCGACGACCTCGAGGATTTCAAGCGCCACGTGCGGAAGGCGGGCGAGATCTCCGCGAGGCTCGGCCATCGCGCCTGAAGGGGACGGCGCGCCAAGGAGGCAAGCGTGCAACTGGGTTTTGTGGGCACCGGCACGATGGGCAATCCGATGGCTCGCTGCCTCATTGCAGCGGGCCATCGAGTGACCGTCCACGATCTGCGACGTGAGGCCACGTCCAATCTGTGTGATCTGGGGGCGCGGTGGGCGGACTCCCCGCGGGCGACGGCGCAGGCCAGCGAGGTGGTCTTCACGTCGCTTCCCGGCCCGGCCGACGTCGAGCGGGCGATGGTCGACCCATCGACCGGTATCCTGGCCGGGCTCAAGGGCGGCGGCGCCTGCATCGACATGACGACCAACGCGCCGGGTGTCGTTCGCCGCGTCGCGGAGGCTTGTCAGGCGCGCGGGGTCGAGTTCCTGGACGCGCCGGTCAGCGGTCGCCCGCCGGGCATGACGATCATGGTCGGCGGTCCGGCGACGACCTTCGCCAAGTACCGGCCGCTGCTCGAGGCCATGGGCCGGAACATCTTCTACGTGGGCGACGCGGGCGCCGGGTGCATCGCGAAGCTCGTGACGCAATACCTGGGCTACACGAACTTCGTCACCTCGCTCGAAGGTCTCCTCATCGCCGCCAAGGCCGGCATCGACCTCGGCATCCTGGCGCAGATCGTCCCGGTCAGCGCCGGCGCGAGCCGGACCTTCGACAACATTCCCCGGTCGGTCCTGAGCGGCGAGTTCACCGCCGGCGGGACGCTCGACATCGTCGCCAAGGACCTGCACCTGGCCTGCGAGCTGGCGCGCGAGGTGGGCGCGCCGGCGCACCTGGGATCGATCGCCGACGACGTGATGAAGCGTGCCCAGGCCCAGGGGTGGGGGCAGCGAGGATTCCCCATTGCGGCGCGAGTCCTGGAAGCCATGGCGGGCGTGGAGCTGCGCTCGTCCGGAGTCAACGATGAAGGCGGCTACCAGGAGAAGGATCCCCGGCGAGGACAGGCATGACCGACCACGGCGACGACATCGCGCGCCTTGTCCTCCAGCAGAAGATCGAGAACTTCCTTTATCGGGAGGCCGAGCTTCTCGACGAGCGACGATACGAGGAGTGGCTGGAGCTGCTGGCCGAGGACGTGCGCTACTGGATGCCGATGCGACGCAACGTCAAGTTCGGCGAGCTCGAGCGGGAGTTCACGCGCGAGGGCCTGGACGTCAACTGGTTCGACGAGGGAAAGGAGACGCTGACCCGACGGGTGAAGCAGATCCTGACCGGCATCCACTGGGCCGAGGAGCCTCTCTCGCGGATCTGCCACATGGTGTCCAACGTCGAAATTCTCGACGTGAAGCCATCGGTCTCGGCGCCTTCGGAGGTGACGACCAAGTCGCGCTTCCTGATCTATCGAAACCGGGTCGAGACGGAGACGGATATTCTCGTCGGGAAGCGAGAGGACGTCCTGCACCGTGTCGATGGGCAATGGAAGATCAGGCGGCGAAAAATCGTCCTGGACCAGAACGTGCTCCAGGTCAAGAATCTGACGTTTTTCTTCTAGGAGAAGGCGGCCATGGCGGCGACGCGTCGTTATCGGGGCGGTCTCGTGGACCTCGGGAAGGGACTGATCAGCCGCGAGATTTTCGTGAACGAGGAGATCTACGCGGAGGAGCTGGAACGCGTCTTCACGCGCGCCTGGCTCTTTGTCGGGCACGAGAGCCAGATCCCGAAGCCGGGTGACTACTTCGTGTCGTGCATGGGCGAGGAGTCGGTGATTCTCTGCCGTGACCGCGACGAGCGCGTGCACGTCTTCCTGAACTCGTGCCGGCACCGCGGGATGAAGGTGTGCCGGTACGACGAAGGGAATACCCCGGTCTTCACGTGTCCCTACCACGGCTGGAGCTATGCCACCGACGGCAAGCTCGTCGGTGTCCCGTTTTTCCGCGAGGCCTACCACGGCAAGCTGGACCGGTCGGAATTCGGCCTGGTGGAGGTGGCGCAGCTGGCGAGCTACAAGGGAAGCGTGTGGGCCACCTGGGACCGGGAGGCGCCGCCGTTCCTCGAATACCTCGGTGAGTTCCGGCGGTATCTCGACCTGACGCTCGACGGCTGGGACGGCCGCGAAGGCGGCACGGAAGTGCTGGGGGGCGTCCAGAAGTGGCTCATCCCGTGTAACTGGAAGTTCCCGGCCGAGAACTTCAGCGGCGACAGCTACCACAACATCAGTCACCGTTCGGTCGACATGGTCGGCATCGGGCCCAGCGGCAGCGGGCGCCGCGACGTGCGCGAACGGCAGATCGCCCGTCGGCTGCAGGTCAGCTTCCCGGAGCGCGGGCATCAGACCGGTGTCTACGTGTTGCCGAAGGACCAGCCGACGCCGCCGGCCTATGAACAGTCGCCCGTGGTGTCCGAGTACTTCAAGCGCTGTGAGGAGGAGCGGCGGCGACGCCGCGGCGAATGGGGGCGCGTGACCGGCAGCCCGGGGGAAGTCTTTCCGAACACCGCGCTCCACCCGCGCCAGCCGCGCACCTTCGCCGTGTGGCATCCGAGGGGTCCCCACAAGACCGAGGTCTGGCGCTGGTATCTCGTGGACGGCGACTCGCCGGCAGAGGTGAAAGACTTCTTGCGCCAGTACTACATCCGCTATTCGGGCCCGGCCGGGCTGACCGAGCAGGACGACATGGAGAACTGGAACTACGCGCACGCCGCCAGCCGGGGGACGATCGCGCGGCGTTATCCGTACACCTACGAGCAGGGGATGGGGTTCGAGGTCGAGAACTACGAATGGGACGGCTTGCGGTTGCCGGGATCGGTGATGGACATCACCGACGCGCGGTCGAGCGAGCACAACCTCCGCAACCTCTACCGCCGCTGGGCCGAGTTCATGGACGCCACCGGCTGGGACGAGCTCGCGACCTGGCGGACCGCCGCGCCATGAGCGTCATCAACCTCCGGCAGCTTCTGCCCGGGACGAAGATCGGCCTCAGCGACGGATCGACGGTGGAGGTGGTGTCGAATCCGCTGGATGGCATCTGGGTGTTCGCGCGATACCTCTCGTCGCCGCGCGACGCCGCGCTGGTCGGCACCGAAGAAATGATCTTCGCCCAGGACATCGTGGAGATCCGGCAAGCGCCGTGAGGGAGGAGCGCCGGGGCCCCAGTCGTGAAGAGCTGCGACAGGCCTTTCAGGCTGGCTTTCAGGCGATCGACGCGGGCGACACGTTTTACTCGGGCTTCGACACGTTCCTCGCGTCGATCGGCTATCGAAAGCGGGCCGAGACTCCGTGCACGTGCCGAGACAACGGCGCGCACGGCCACTTGCCTGAATGTCGGTGGATGAAAGCGTGAGGGAAGAAGTCATGGCCAGCACCGCCAGGGACGACTCGATGCAGCCGCTCGTCGGAACGAGGGTCCGCCGCCCGCCTCGCCCAGGGACGTTTCGCTGGCGGGGTCGGCACGATCCTGGAGTTGACCGACGCCCAGCTTGCACTCACCCAGGCCCAGAACACCGAGGCCCAGGCGCTGTCCGACTATCGCATCGCCCTGGCGGGCGGGCGCCTCTCGCCGAACGGCTACTCGTAGCGAAGCGCTTCGATCGGGTCCAGGCGTGACGCCTTGCGCGCCGGGTAGAGCCCGAAGAAGATCCCGATTGCCGCCGCGAAGCCGAAAGCAATCACGATCGACTCGGGGGCGACGAGGGTGCGCCATTCGGCAAAGTAGCCGATGGCGTTTGAGCCGGCGAGACCGACAGCGATGCCGAGGACGCCACCGATCACCGAGAGGGTGATCGCCTCGACGAGGAACTGCAGGAGAATATCCCGTCCTTGCGCCCCGACCGCCATGCGGAGACCGATCTCGCGCGTCCGCTCGGTCACCGACACCAGCATGATGTTCATGATCCCGATGCCGCCCACCAGGAGCGACACCGACGCGATGGCGGCCAGGAGGTAGGTCATGATCTGCGCGGCTTGCTCCTTTGCCTCGAACACATTCGTCAGATTACCCAGCTTGAAGTCGTCGTCATCGCCCGGCCGGAGGCGGTGGCGCTGTCTGAGCAGCGCGCGGATCTGAGCCTCAGCTTCGTCCATGTCATCCCCGGGCCAAATCTTGATTTCGACCTTTCTGACCGAACGAGGGTTTGGTTGGGGCACGCCCAGTACTTTCTTCTTCGCGGTCGAGAGTGGAATCAGAATGGCGTCATCCTGATCCCAACCGTAGGCGCTTTCCCCCTTGGCGGCCAGCAGCCCGATCACGGTGAACGGGACCTTCTGGATCCGGATAATCTGTCCGAGCGGATCGGAATCACCGAAGAGATTCAGGACTGTCGTCTGCCCGAGGACTGCCACCTTGGTAGCGCCGTCGACGTCCTCGGGCCCGACGGGTCGACCGGCCTCGAGCGGCCAATCGTGAGCCTCGAGGTAATCCTCGGTCACGCCGTAGATGTCCGTGGACCAATTCAGGTTGCCGTATACGACCTGCCCTTTGCCCTTCGTGGAGGGTGCCACCACCTGCACGGCCTGGATCTCGCGCGCGATGGCATCCGCGTCGTCTTCGGTGAGCGTGTACTGAGTGCCTAGGCCGAGGCGGACACCGCTCGAGGTCAGGCTACCGGACGTGGCGACGATGAGGTTGGAGCCGAGGCTTTCGATCCGCTCGGTCACGCTCGCCTGCGCCCCGGCGCCGACGCCGACCATGGCGATCACAGCGCCTACACCGATAATGATGCCGAGCATCGTCAAGAGGCTGCGGAGCTTGTTCACGCGCAGCGCGCGGACGGCGATCCGGGCGCTCTGCCAGACGTTCACGCCACCGCCTCCTCCGCGAGGCGCGCCTGGCCGACCGCAGCGTCGCGCGGTGAGGGCACCGGCTCATCGCGCAGCAATCGGCCGTCCTGAAGCGTCAGCACGCGGCCCGCATGAGCGGCGATATCCGGTTCGTGGGTGACGAGGACGATCGTGATGCCCTGGCGGTTGAGTTGCTGCAAGAGCACGAGAATCTCGACGCTTGTCCGCGTGTCGAGGTTCCCCGTCGGCTCGTCGGCGAGCAGCACGGCGGGGTCGTTGACAAGCGCGCGGGCGATGGCGACACGCTGCTGCTGTCCTCCCGAGAGCTGGCTCGAATGGTGGTGAGCCCGATCGGCGAGCCCGACGGCGCCCAGGCGCTCGCGCGCGCGGGCGCGCCGCACGCGGGCCGGCAGCCCCGCGTAGATCAGTGGAAGCTCGACGTTTTCCAGAGCGTTCGTCCTCGGCAGGAGGTTGAACGTCTGGAAGACGAACCCGATCTTGCCGTTGCGGATCCGCGCGAGCTCCACCGATGAGAGGCCAGCGACATCCTGGCCTTCCAGGACGTAGCGGCCGCCCGTGGGGGCGTCGAGACAGCCGAGTATGTTCATGAAGGTGGACTTCCCCGAACCAGAGGGGCCCATGATTGCGACGAACTCACCACGTTCGATCCGCAGCGTCAGGCCGCGGACCGCGTGAATCGTGTGTGCGCCTAGTCGATACTCTTTCGTGAGCCCGTCGATGACGATCAGCGCCATGGCTCAGGACCCGAGCCTGGGCGAGCCGCTCTGGCCCGACTTTCTCTTCCCGCCGCTGCCGCCCGCAAAGCCGACGGCGACTTCCTGGCCCTCTCTGAGCTCGCCACCGATCACCTCGGTCGCAGTTCCGTCGGTGAGGCCGAGCGTGAGCTTCACCGATCGGAGCTCGCCGTCCGGACCCAGAGCCCACACTCGCCCAGGCACGCCCTCTCCCGCGTTCTGGTCGTGTCGGGCTCGCCGGACGCGCGGCTCACGGCTGCTGGCAGGCGACTGCGAGCCGCCCCCTTCATTGAAGCGCTCCGACTTGAGCTTACGTTCGCCGGCCTCCAGCTTGCCTTCGGCGCCGTACGGCCGGAACCGCAGGGCGACGTTCGGTACCTTGAGGACGCTCGGCTTCTCGGCGATGACCAGCTTCAAGTTCGCGGTCATCCCCGGCAAAAGCATCCCGTCGGGATTGTCGACAGCGACGACCACGATGTAGGTGACGACGCTCTGCACGACCTGGGCTGCCTTGCGGATCTGTACGATCCGGCCGTCGAAGGACTCGCGCGCAAAGGCGTCCACCGTGAAACTCGCTGGAGCGTCGACTCGGACACGGCCGATGTCGGCCTCGTCGACGTTCGCCTCGACCTGCATCTTCGTCAGGTCCTTGGCGATCGTGAAGAGAGTTGGCGCCGCCAGGCTGGCCGCGACCGTTTGCCCGACATCCACTGCGCGCGACACCACTACGCCGTCGACCGGCGCCCGGATCGTGGTGTAATCGAGATCGAGCATCGTCTGATGCAGCGCCGCCGCTTTCTGCTCCGCCTGCGCACGGGTAGCCTGCAGCATCGCTTCGGCGATGCGAAGCTGCGCTTGAGCGGATGCGATGGCGCCGGCCAGCGACTCCTCCCTTGCCTGCGCAGCGTCGAGTAGGGTACGAGAAGCGTCGTTGGCGCCCTCGGCCGTGTCGTAGTCGCTCTTGGGGATCAGTTTGCGCTGGAGAAGCTGAAGCTTTCGGCCGAGGTCGCGGTTCGTGTCGGTGACCGACACCTGAGCACGAGCGGTCTGAGCCTTGCCTTCAGCCCAGCCAGAACGGGCGTTCCCTACCTCGACCCGGGCGCGCTCGACCTGCGCCTCTTGGTTGAGCACAAGAGCCTGGGCGGCGTCCAGATCGGCGCGAGCCTGCCTGACCCTTGCCTCGAAGGTGGCAGGGTCGATCCTGGCGATCACTTGGCCCTTGCGCACGACTGAATTGAAATCGGCGTACAGTTCCTTGATTTGCCCCGAGACCTGGGTACCGACCTGAACTGTCGTGACGGCGTTGAGGGTCCCCATCGCCGAGACGGCGGCGACGAGAGGCCCACGTTCGGCCCGCTCGAACCGGTACTGGGGGGCGCCACGGTGATTGTGCGCGTAGAGGTACCCTGAGAGTGCGGCTCCGATGGTGATCGCGACCAGGAGAAGCGACAGCGTACGCGTCGGCCGTTTGCCACCCGGTCTGTCGTCCAGCATCCTCTCGAGATAGCGATATCCGCGGATCGCCGCCGCAATCATGTCGTATTCTCGGGCACGACTATCGACGTGGCCCATCGGATTGGGCGTGTCCAGCCGAGTCGCTCCAGCGCGTGCGCTAGCTCGGCTTCGTATATTCCCAGGTTCGGACGAAACAAATGGGCCCAATCGGGGAAGTATATGTGGGACTCCCACTCGATCGCCGCCAGCGCGCGGAACACGGTCCCGCAGGTCGCGAGGCGCTCGACATCCTCTCGATCGGAGTCTGGCCAGCGCTCCCGCACCACCGAGAAGTAGGAGCCGAGGTCGGGGTTTGCGCAAAAGTGTTTTTGTGTTGCAACCACCTGGGCGAGATCGGCGGTGGGCACGCCGCGCCCGGCTTCCGCCCAGTCGAAAGCGGCGATCCGGTGGCCCTCCGGCGTCGCCTGCACGCGCAGGTTCTTACCGTTGAAATCGCCGTGCACGAAGGTTCTCGGCAGTCCGGTGGCGGCATGCTCGAGACGATCCCAGTGCTCGTCGAGCTGGTCGAACAGCGAAAGGAGACCATCGAGAAACTCTACGTCGTCGCCGGTGAGCGCGGGATTGTCGAGATGATTCCGGATGAGATCTCCCGCCCCGCGCATCTGCTCTCGGTAACGGACCGGTCCGGCATCAGGCAGCTCAGCCTGGTCGGCAGCAGGGCGCGCTTCGGTATGGAGGATCGCGAGCCAGCGTCCGGCGGCCTCACGATGCGCCGGCAAAGAGGCATCATACTGCTCGCCTTGGATCTCGTCGATGAATAGCCACCAGAACTCTTTGTTGGGGTCGTCGCTCGGGTCTACGACCGCTCCATAGTAGCGAGGTCCCGGAAGCGGCACGCCCGGAAGGATCTGCTCGTACGTGGTGCGCTCCACCAGGCCGTCGGTTGGCGTGCACCGCTTGGCGATGACACTCGAGCCGTCGATGCCCGCCCGCTCGAGCCGGTACACTTCACGGCCACGCACCCTTCCTGGTCTCCGCGTCACCCGAGCGACCCCTGCAGGCACCGAGCGATCGTACCCGAGCCGGCGCCAGGCCTTGACGGCAGGATGCTCGATCAGACGCTCCAGACGCCCTCCCCTCGCGGGGGCTCGGGACGCGCGCTTTGGCGTCGACTGGACAAGGGCTCGCGTCGTATCGCTCACCACGCGTCCCCGTTCGATCGTGAGGATGGCGGAGCAATTTGCGAGCGTCGTCGGGCGATGGCTGATGATGATTACGGTGCGGCCCTTCTGCAGTCGCTCCAACGCCTCCACGATCACTGCCTCGGTGTCAATATCGACGGCGCTCGTGGGCTCGTCCAGAATGAGGACCGGGCTGTCCTTCAGAAAGGCCCGGGCGATGGCGATGCGCTGGCGCTGGCCGCCCGAGAGCTGGATCCCTCGCTCGCCTACCTGGGTGTCATAACCCTGAGGCAGCCGGGCGATGAACGCGTCGGCGTTGGCCGCCTGTGCTGCGGCGATCACTTCGCTTCGAGGGGCGCCGGGCTTTGCATAACCGATGTTCTCGGCGATGCTGGTCGAGAAGAGTACCGTGTCCTGAGGCACGACTGCACACTGACGCCGGAGATCCTCCAGTTTCAAATCACGGAGGTCGATGCCATCGAGTCGAACTTCCCCCGCCGTCGGGTCGTAGAACCGCGTGAGCAAGCTGATCAGCGTGCTCTTGCCGGCCCCGGATGCGCCGGCGATCCCCAGACGCGTACCTGGTCCAATGTCGAAAGACACGTCGTTCAGGACCGGACGATCATCGCCGTAGGCGAATGTGACATTGCGGAAGGCGACTGCTCCGGTGGCGCGCTTGAGTGGTCGGGCACCAGGTCGATCTTCGACATCCGGCGGCTCGTCGAGCAGCGAGAAGGCGCGCTCGGCGCTGGCGAGATGGAGCTGCAGGCTTGCGGCCTTCTGGCCCATGGTCTTGAGCGGCTGATAGAGCTGAGCGAGGTATCCCATCACCATAAGCAGCTCACCCAGAGTGAGGGCGCCGGACCGGACATGGCCGATCCCGATCATGAGTATCGTTGCGGTGCCGATGGCCGTGGTCAGCCCGACCAGAAACTGGTAGCCGCCCTCGGTGCCAGCCACGCGCATCCGTGCCCTCATACTGTCCCAGGAGCGGCCGAGGAAGTGCCTCTCTTCCCGCGCCTCCTGCCCAAACGCTTTGACGATCCGAAGCGAGCCGAGAGCTTCCTGCACGACGGAGTTGGCTGCGCTCTCGAGCTTCATCACGTCCCGCCACAGGCGGCGCAGGCGCCTGCGAAATATCCGCGCTATGGTGACGGGCCCGGGCGCGATGGCCAGAGCGGTCAGGGCCAGTGCCCAGTCGATCCGAGCCACGACGTAGATCGTTGCGACGAAGGTGACCGTGGCGGAGACGAGAGGGATGAGGCCCTCCGTGAGGACGTGCTGGACAGACTGGGCGTCGCGCTGAATCCGGTAAGTCGAATCTGCCGTCCCGCGCGTGTCGTGGTAGGCGAGAGAGGCGCGCTGGGCGTGCCGAAAGAGCTGAGTCCGAAAGTCCAGAACCAGCTTCTCCTGGACCCATGCCTGCAGCAGATGCCGTCCCAGCGCCTGGAACTGGGCGAGCAGCGCGATGGCCAGCACGAGTCCCACCGCCAGTGCGAGCAGGGCTCCCTGTGAGTGCGCGAACGCTTCTGGCACCAACGGGGCGATGAAGCGCGGAAGCGGGTGCGAGCCGATCACGCTGTCCACCGCGATCTTGAGCGGGAGCGGCGTCAGCAGCGAGAGCGGACTGGAGAGCAGGTCGAGCAGCAACAACGAGCCGATACGCATCCAGTAGGGCCGGGCCTGGCCCAGCAGGCGCCTGAACAAACGGACGTCACTGTAATTCGACACGAATCAACCGACTCGGGTCCTCGACTGCCGAACAGCCCGAGCGATGAGGCCAGCGGCGCCGGCACACTCGAGGACAACACAGAGCACCACCGCGAGAGTGACCGCCGCGAGGATCGTCCCCGCGGCCCACGCCCGCGCTGCGGCGGCTGCGCCGGCCAGGGCCGCGAAGAGGGCGATGAGCGCGATCCCGCGACGCGAGCCGCGTGGCCACCAGCGAAAGCGGAGGAACTGTGTGCCAGCGCCATGATCCTCGACGGCCATGAGCAGCCGAGCTGAGCCGAGTAAACCGCCGCCGATCTCCAGGTCCCAACGGTCGTAGTCGCCCCCGCACCGCACCGCGGCGCCGGCGGCTCTGAGGTCCGCCTCGATGCACCGCAGTCTCTGGTCGGGATCCTGCCAATGCTCGCTCCAGATAGTGAACGTCCTTGGCCAGGGTGGTAGCAACACTGGCGTACCCCGCCTCCGCCACGGGACGGAGGCGTATGTCAGCCCACGCAGGCGTGCCAGCGGCTGGAGCAGGTAGAGCCCCGCCGTCAGGAACCACCGTCTCAACCGAGCCGCTCGGGTCATGGGCCGATCGCTGAACGAAACGCGGGCCGCGTTCAAGCAGGCTTGCGCTAACGGCGGCAGGCCGACGACGACCAGTACCGGCAATAGGAGCTTGAGCGGGCTCCAGACCAGGCTCAACGTCGACAGCCCCAGCAGAATCGCGAGCGCGAGATACCACTCCGGCGTTTGCGGCAGGGAGCCGATCATGGTCGGGGCAGGTTCGTAGAGGGACTGATACGCCGCGATGCCCCAGGTGCCGTGATAGATGCGCGCCCGCCGCCAGCTGAGCGTGTAGATCAACCCGTTGCCGTAAATGCGCCCGGCCCAGCGGGCATGCCCCGAGCCGTTGTACTTCGTGGGCCACTTCCGTTCGAGCATCGCTTCAGCCCGGCCGTACCCGATCTGCTGTCTCCAGTAGGCGCGCACCGAGTTCCGGCGATGATGCCAGACCATGGCGGCGGCACTGAAGCCCAGAGTCCAGCCACGCTCTTGCAGCTTCCAGCACACGTCGACGTCGTCACCGGCTGTGCGGAACTGCGGGTCGAACCCTCCGATTGCCTCGAGACGGTCTTTGCGGAAGGCCATATTGCAGCCGGGAAGGTGCTCTGCCTCGCAATCGCTCAGGAGGACGTGGACAGGTCCTCCCGGAGCCCGCGCGACGCACTCTGCGATCGGTCCATCGCCCGGCGGAGCGATGTTCGGTCCACCCACCGCGGCGTGAGACGTTGACAGGAACATGGCCGCCAGATAGGTGAGCCAGTGCGGGTCGGGATAGGCGTCGTCATCGGTATAGGCGACGATCTCGCCCGTGGCCGCTTTCAGGCCCGTATTGCGGGCACTGGCCAACCCGCGGTTCTCGGTTTGGATCAATCGGCAGTCGTATTCGCGCGCGATAACGGCCGTGGCGTCGGCGGATCCGTCGTCCACCACGATGACCTCGTAGTCGGGGTAGGCGAGCTGCTTCAACCCCTCCATGCAGTCGCGAATGGTGCGCGCTCCGTTGTACGTGCACACGACCACCGAGATTCTTGGCCACTTCAAGCTCGGCGGGAACGGCACCTCGGCGAAAGCCTCTCGTACCGCCTTCAGGGCCGGCTTCGGCGTCCGGTCGGCGCGCGTGAGGCCGAAGGCCCAGTCCTGTACGTCGTGACCCTGCCGATACCACTCGTCGGTCCAGGAGAACACGACCACGCCAGCGCATCCGGCCGCGAACGCCGTCCGCACTTGCCAGTCAAGAGACCGCGCCTGTACCGTGTCGCCGTTACGCAGGCCGTCGAGCCCGAGCTCGCTCATGATGAGCGGTCGCTCCCCGGCGATATTCTGTAGACGCCCGAGGTACGCCTCGAACCGCGGCCGAGACTCGAGGTAGACGTTGAAGCACACCAAGTCGAGGAACGGAAGACGGAGATACTCCGTAGTTGGGTAGTTTACATAGGTCACTAGCCCGTCCGGGTCTTCCTCCTTGACCACCTGGTACAGCCGCTTGAGATAGCGCTCGATCTTCGAACGGCCCAGCCAGCGTGCCATCGGCGCCGGGATCTCGTTGCCGAGAGCGTAACAGAGGAGCGCTGGTTGACCGGCGCACTCCCGGACCTTCGAGCGCACCAGCGCCTCGATCTCGGGCATTCCCATTTTTCCATCGACCAGAGAGCCTAGATGTTGCTCCGCGGACAATCCCACCATGACCCGCAGCCCGTGCCGCTCGGCGGCTTCGAGCAGTGGGCGGGGAGGCATCGTATGGGGGATGCGAACGGTGTTGATCCCGTTCGCGGCCATCTGGATAAAGTCCCGCTCGATGACGTCCAGGGCGTGGAACTCGTGGCCGCTTGCATCGGGCCGAAATGCTCCATAGCTGACGCCCCGAACGTAGAACTTCGCGTCGCCCGTGAAGACGAATTTGCCTCGCACGTGCGGCCTGGGGAGAGCCGGGCCGCCGCCCGGCACGCTCGCGTCCGCACGACGCGAAGGAATGCCGAGCGTAGAGGCCATAGGCCAGTGGTATTTTCGCAAACTGCGTGCCAAGACATGCCTCGTTGTATTCTCACGATCTTGCTCACGGCATTGTGAAGCGGGTTGCACACACGGTGTAACGGATGTGCGATGTTGGGGAAGCTCAAGGCCGTCCGATCGGCAGCCTGACGCCATCCGCAAACGGAACCGCCGGCTCAAGACCCTGCTGGTGGAGCGTGGCCGATGCGCCTGGAAAGCGCGGCAGACCTATCCGGGGGCGCGGTACCCGCGTCTCAGCCGACGGCGCAGCGAGAAGAAGGCGGGGATCAGTTCAGGAGGCCTGAAAGTCTGCTGCTCCCAGCCAAGCACGCAGCTCAGGCTCATACCAGCCCATATCAGTCATGTACCACTCGTACTCATGGAAACCTTCGTTCATCCACGCAAGGGCGACGATCAAACGAAAGGCATTTCCCAACTCCGCCAGTCGTCGTAGGTCTGGCAAGCTGATGTTCGGCCAGCGAGGGTGCACGACCGTCCAGTACGCCTGAAGATCGGGACTCAATGCAATATAGTGACTTCGCTCAAGTGGGAATTGCGCGAGATCGGCGGCCGGAATTCCCCAACCCGCGGTTTCCCAATCCATGACCAAAAAGCTCTTTCCGGTCTCCTCGGCGCGAATGCGGACATTTTTCGACACGAGATCGCAGTGAACCAGGGTCCGGGGCATCCGCTCACAGAACCGCTCGATGGAAGGCCAAAGCGTTTCCAGTCGATCGCAGTGGCCGATAATCGCTTCGAGGGTCCGCCGCCGGTCGTCAGCACGAGCTACTGGATGGCCGAGAACGTTGGTGATCATCGCACGCGCCCGGCGCAGTCCTTCGAGGTAAAAACTCGCGCTCCGGTCGGGGAGAGCTTCTCCGACGGCGAGGTGTTGGGCAGATGTGTTCATGGCGCCGAGCCAGCGCCCTGCGAGCACGCGGTGCTCTTCGACCTCTAATGCATACCTCTCATCGCCGGCATCTTCCAAGAAGAGCCAACGACATTCGTTGTCGTCGTCCACTGTGCCGTAACAGCGAAGAGCGCTGATCGGCAGTCGAGGAAGCACTTGTTCGTAAATCACGCATTCGGTCGCCGCTGAATTACTCTGCTTATGGAAGCATCGCTTGGCGACTACTGCGCCGCCCTCGGGTCCGACACCAACCAGCCGGTAGACCGCCGAACGGCTGCGTGGCAGCTCCAGGACGCTGTAACCGCTCGTCCCTTCCGATTGGAAACGATCTGAGGCGTACCGTTTGCCACGCAAGACCTCTTTCAAGACTTGAATGCTCTCTGGTTTGGCGCGACCGCCACCCAGCCGACGCCAAGCCCTCACTGCGGGGTGGTCCGCGAGATTCGAGCGAATGACTCGCGTGGGCCCGTGTCCGGAGCCCTCTTCAGGCCGCTGCACACCCATCTTTGACCTGCGTCTTCCTTTCGGCATCCGCGGCGGTTTTGCCGTTGCCTCGGATCCTACTGGCACCGGTGCTCCGAGGCAATCGGCGATCGGCTCCTATCTCGCTCGCGCATCGTGGAGGGCCGTCACAGTGCCGATGGATGTTCATCGCGTTGCCGACATTGTGCAGTCTGTTTCACGATACTCTGGCGCAAGGCCGCGAGAACACGACTGGTCCGGCCTGGCACCCAGCCTGCACCGCATGGCCCTTTCATGATTTCCCCGCCCATCGCCGAACCTTCGCCTCGACCACCTGGAACTACGAAGTCATCGGGGCAGCTTCTGAAAGGTCTTGGGAAATGACACGCGCGCCAGCGGCAGCGTGAGGACGAAACCTATGGGTTCTCATAGCCGCCGACTGGCGACATGGTTGACGACTCTGAGCTTCATTTTTCTGGTCATCGTGCCCGGCTTGGCGGCCGATCAGGAGATCGATCGCCAGCTCCGGAGCCCGATTGGCAGAGACTGGGTGACCAACGGCGGCAACCTGACCAATCAGCGGTTTTCCACGCTAAATCAGATTGACCCCTCCAATGTCGCGCAACTCAAAGGAGCTTGGATGGCCCGTCTCAAAGGCTCCGGGTTCGGTGCCAAGTACTCCTTGGAGGCATCGCCGCTGGTCAAGAACGGCATCATGTACGTCATCACGGGCAACAACGATGTCTTCGCCCTCAATGCCAAGACCGGCGCGATTCTCTGGGAACACTGGTCCGATGTCCACCAGAAGATCTCGGCCCTCTGCTGCGGCTGGGTGAATCGTGGTCTGGCAATGGGCGAGGGATTGCTCTTTTTCGGTCAGCTCGACGCCAACGTCGTGGCGCTGGACATGAAGACGGGTAAGGTGGCGTGGAAGACCTCCATCGAGAAGTGGGAGAACGGCTACTCCATCACCAGCGCTCCCCTCTACTACGACGGTATTGTTTATAGCGGCATCGCTGGAGGCGAGTATGGTGTGCGGGGTCGCCTCACCGCCCTGGACGCGAAGACCGGCGCCATTCTGTGGCGATGGTTTACGGTGCCGGGACCTGGCGAGTTTGGCAGTGACACCTGGCCGCCCGGCACCGATCACGCGATGCGCGGTGGGGCGACGGTATGGAACACGCCCGCCCTCGATCCGGAACTCGGGCTCATCTACTTCGTCACGGGCAACTGTGGTCCGAATCATGACGGGTCGATGCGCGAGGGTGACAACCTGTTCTGTTCCTCGATGATCGCCTTGAAGGCCAAGACCGGCCAGTACGTCTGGCACTTCCAGCAGGTACACCATGATCTCTGGAACTATGATGCCTCGAGCCCGATGGTCCTCTTCGACACGGTGATCAATGGCCAACCGCGCAAGGGCATCGCCGAAGCCGGCCATACAGGCTGGCTGTATATCCTCGACCGCACGAACGGTAAGCCGTTGATTGGCATCGAGGAGCGCCCGGTGCCCCAGGAGCCGCGCCAGAAGACGGCGAAGACCCAACCATTTCCCCTCGGGGATGCGACCGTGCCCCAGTGCGCCGACCTGCTCCCGGGCTATGACAAAGCCGGGTGCATTTTTGAGCCCTTCTGGGAAAACCCGGTCCTGGTACAGCCGTCAGGGGACGGGGGCACGAACTGGTCGCCGGTGCCGTACAGCCCCGACACGGGCTACTTCTACGTATCGGGCACCGTCCGCACCAGCGCTTATACGCGGAGCGGTACAAGGGACTACGTTCCGGGGAGGAGCTATGGGCGCGGGAGCCAGGTGACGCCGATTGGCTCACCGATGAGCGGCACCTTCACAGCGATCGCCAGCACGACGAACAAAATAGTCTGGCAGCACAAGACGCCGTACCGCCTCGGGGGAGGCGCGACCGTCACGGCCGGTGGTCTCGTCTTTCGGGGCGAGCCGGATGGCAACCTCCTCGCGCTGGATGCCAAGACGGGTAAGGAGCTGTGGCGGTTCCAGACCGGCTTTGGCGCTGACGCGCCGCCCGTTGTCTACGAGGTGGACGGCGAGCAGTACGTGGCCATCGCGACAGGCGGCAACCGACTGCAAGGCAGTGCGTACGGTGACGCGGTGTGGGCGTTCTCCTTGAAGGGGCAGTTAGGCCCCTTATGGCCGCCTCCTCCACCATCGACCGTTGGTGGGCCCTCCGGGTTGCCGCAGCGATGGCCGGGGATCTTGATGGCGTCGAAACCAATCGAGACTGGCGTCGTTACGGTCAAGATTGGCGCCAACAACGAGGAATACAGTTTCTCGCCAGTCCGCATCCAGATCACGGCGGGAACCACAATCACCTTCACGAATCTCGGTAACCAAATTCACAACGCCACCCCCTACTTAAAGCCCGAGTGGGATACAGGCGACCTGGCCACGGGAGAATCCAAGGCCATCTCCTTCACCCGGCCTGGGGTCTACTACTATCTCTGTACGCCCCACCCCTGGATGTACGGGCAGATCATCGTGGAATAGCGGCGGGACGAATATCAATGAGCATGACCGTGTGCCTCTGCTCGAACACGATTTATTACCCGGTGGGCGGTGGCCATCAGTGGGTCTATCTCAACTGGGCCTTGGGGTTGCGTGCCCTAGGCATCCAGGTGATTTGGCTTGAGCTGGTCAACCCCCATACACCAGTCCAGGAAATGCAGGGATATGTCGCTGCACTGAGGAGTCGTCTAAGCCGTTACGGTCTCGGGGAGTCTTTATCGCTTTGTTCCGAGACCCAGGAGCCATTGTCGCTCGACGTAATGGCGGACTGCCTTGACCTCGAGCTCGCCACCGACGCTGATCTTCTCCTTGACCTCGGTCACAAGATGCAGCCGGAGGTGGTGAAGCGTTTCCGACGGTCGGCGTTGTTGGACATCGATCCGGCTCTGCTCCAGATCTGGGTGAGCATGGGCAAGGTAGGCCTCGCGCCACACGACGTCTACTTCAGCATCGGCGAGACGGTCGGCCAGTCTGGTGCGCCGTTTCCGGACTTGGGGCTGAAATGGCAGTACACGCCGCCATGTGTGGCGCTCGATTGGTGGCCGCCGCATCCGGCAGCGGCAGATGCTCGATTCACCACTGTGGCTCACTGGTTCGCTGGAGGTGGGACCGGAGAGGCAGTGAACCTCGACGACAAGCGAGCGGGCTTTCAACCATTCCTGGAATTGCCGCGCCACACGCCCTGGTCGTTGGAGCTGGCGCTCGACATTGAACCCGACGACAAAGAAGGGGTGGCCCTGCGAGAACGCGGATGGCTTGTGCGCGATGCCCATGCCGTCGCGTCCACGCCGTGGGACTACCAGCGCTACATCCAGCGCTCCCGCGGTGAGTTTAGCTGCGTGAAGCCAGCATGCGTACGGCTGCAGAATGCCTGGGTCAGCGACCGGACTCTTTGCTATCTCGCCAGCGCGAAGCCCGCCGTCGTCCAGCATACGGGTCCGAGCCGATTCCTCCCCGACGCGGCCGGCCTGTTTCGCTTTCGTGACCTCCAGGAAGCCGCACGTTGCTTGGAACAAGTGGGCGCCGACTACGATCGACAATGCCGCCTGGCCCGCGCGCTGGCAGAGGAGTTCTTCGATGCACGAAAGGTGGTTGGACGTCTGCTCGAGCGGGCGTTGGGGTGAAACCTCAGTAATCGGAGATACGGCTATGGCGCTCGGTGCGGATCGTCAAACAGGCGAACAGGTACTCGCGATCCTAGGCTTCCACAAGATTGGAGAGCCGCCGACCGGCAATCGGGCCACCTGGTTCTATGTCTCGGAGGCGACGTTCGGCAGCTTCCTGAGCCGGCTCCAAGACGACGCCTGGCACGTGCTCGACCTGCAGACTTTTCTCGTGGGCGTCGCAGTGCCCGCGAGGTTGCCCGAGCGGTCAGTGTTGCTCACGTTCGATGACGGCTACAGATCGATGCGGCAGATTGCGCTGCCATGGCTGCTGAGGTTCGGCTATCCGAGCGTGCTCTTCGTGCCGACCGACTTCATAGGAAAGTGCAACGAGTTTGATGCGGGCATCGAGCCGCAGGAAGCCGTTTGTGATTGGGATGATCTGCGGGAACTGCAGCGTCACGGCGTTTCGGTCCAGTCACACGGGGCCTCGCACCGGAGGTTTTCAGAGCTGGCGCCGGGCGAGCTGGAGGAAGAGCTCCACCGCTCCAAAGCCACGCTTGAGGCGGGACTGGGGACACCCGTTGAGGCGATCTCGTATCCATACGGCGATGGCGGGGTGGACCCGCAGGCAGTTGATGCGGCGCTCGAGCGCACCGGCTATCGGGCCGCCTGCCTGTACGGCGGTGGTCCGAATCGCTTGCCGGTTGCCAATCCGTACCGTTTAGCCCGTCTCGCCATTGGGCCTGACACTGACCTTCGAGCAGCACTCGAGGGGAAGATCCAACGGAGGACGTCGTGATGCGGGCGCTGGTCACGGGCGGCGCGGGGTTCATCGGCTCCCATCTCTGTGAGTTCTTCCTCGGCAAGGGCTGGGAGGTCGTCTGCATGGACGACTTCGTCACCGGCTCCCGGGACAACCTCGCCGCCGTCGAGTCCCGGCCGGGCTTCACGCTCATCGAGCACGACGTCACCGAGTACATCCGGCTCGAGGGCCACCTCGACTGGGTCCTGCACTTCGCGAGCCCCGCCTCGCCGCTCGACTATCTCGAGCTGCCGATCCAGACCCTGAAGGTCGGCGCGCTCGGCACGCACAACGCACTCGGCGTCGCGAAGGCCAAGGGCGCGCGGTTCCTGCTCGCGTCGACCTCCGAGGTATACGGCGACCCGCTCGTGCATCCGCAGCGCGAGGACTACTGGGGCCACGTCAACCCGGTCGGGCCACGGGGCGTGTACGACGAAGCCAAGCGCTTCGGCGAAGCGATCACGATGGCGTACCACCGCTCGCACGCCATCGATACGCGCATCGTCCGGATCTTCAACACGTTCGGGCCCCGCATGCGGCTCAAGGATGGCCGCGCCATCCCGGCGTTCATGGGCCAGGCCCTGACCGGCGCCCCCATCACAGTCTTCGGCGACGGCTCACAGACGCGGTCGTTCCAGTACATCACCGACCTCGTCGAGGGTCTGTGGCGGCTCATGCAGGCGCCGGTGAACGACCCCGTCAACATCGGTAATCCCCACGAGATGACCCTGCTCGATCTCGCCAAGCGCATCATCAAGCTCACCGGCGCCCGCAGCGAGATCGTGTTCCGCCCGCTCCCGGTCGACGACCCCAAGGTCCGCCAGCCGGACATCGCGCGAGCGCGCAAATTGCTCGGCTGGGAGCCGCGCGTCGACATCGAGGAGGGGCTGCGGCTCACCATCGACTGGTTCCGGGAGAAGCTCCGCTCCTGAAGGTCGTCGTCTCGAGGGCGCCGTCTTCAGGAAATCCTCAGGTTGCCTGGTGCAAGATCCGTGGGCCGGCAGTAAGCCGCGCGTACAGATCGAGTCAGCCTGGAGGAATGCCATGCGTTGGGCGTTGATGGCTATCTCAACACTGGTGGTCTCGCTTGCGGCGCCATCGCTCGGTGTTGGTCAACAGCCGGCGAATCGGATCTCTCTGGACGAGGCCCTCCAGCTCGCCCTGCGGCAGAACCCAACCCTGATGGCACAGCAGGCCGCTCTGTTCGCGACCAAGGCGGGTGAGACGACCGCCGCGCTGCGGCCAAATCCGACGATGAACTTCCTGGCCGAACAGTTCAGACCGGGCCAGTCACAGCAAGACGCGCAGTATACCGTCAACGTCGGCCAGCCGATCGAGCTGGGCGGCAAGCGCCAGCGACGCATCGACTCGGCGCGAGCTGCCACGCAGGTCGCGAAGTACCAGCTGGACGACGCACGCCGCCTGGTCGTGCTTCAAGTCAAGAGCGCCTTCGCGGGGGCGCTGATCGCCCGAGAGCAGCTCGGCCTGGCCGAGGCGAACCTCAAGACGCTCGACGATACGGAGCGGATCCAGCGCCTCCGCGCGCAGAAGGGCGACATCTCGGAGCTCGAGCTGTTGCGCATCGAGGTGCAGCGCTTCACGTTCGCGCGCGACGCCGCCGACGCCCGTCAGGCCCTGACGGCCGCGAAGATCGCGCTGCGCACCGCTGCAGGGGCCGTGAACATCCCCGAGGATTTCGAAGTCGCGGGAGAGCTCGACTTCAAGGACGTCTCGCTCGATCGGGCCGTGCTCGTCCAGCGAGCGTTGGACAACCGGCCGGATCTGCGAGCCGCCGAAGCCGATCGCCAGCGTGCGCGAGCCGACCACCGCCTGGCCCGCGCGAACGCCTGGTGGGACCTCACCCCGCAGCTCGAGTACCAGCGGATCGGACCCGACGACACCATCGGCTTCGGGTTCAGCTTTCCATTGCGGATCTTCGATCGCAATCAGGGGGAAATCGCGCGAACGGAAGCCGAGATCACGCGGGTCGATGCGGTGCGTGAGGCGGCGGCGCTCCAGGTCTTGGCCGCGCTCGAGACCGACCGCCAGGCCGCGCTGACCCAGCGCGACCGCGTCCTCTCGCTCAGAGACGTATATCTGCCCAAGGCGACGCAAGCCCGCGACACCGTCGAGTACGCCTACCGCCGCGGCGGCCAGAGCTTGCTCGATTTCCTCGACGCGCAGCGAAGCTATCGAGAGACCGCGCTTGCGCACTTGCAAGCGCTCGGAGCCTATCTGTCTGCTGTCTATCAGCTCGAGGCGGACACCGGGGCGCCCCTCGACCAATGAAGGGCGGGACGGTCTAAGCTCGCGCCATCTTGCCGGCAGCCGCGGTCAGTCGTCGATCGCCTCGGACCAGAAATAGACATTCTTCGCCCGCTCCAGGTAGTTGTCGTAGAGCTGGCGAATGAGCTGTTGGCCCGCCGGCGACGCCAGGTCCTTCGCGTACTGATCCTTGTTGCGGACTTCGATGCGCTCGATGTACTGCCATCCGGCCTGCTCGGCGCCATTGATCGGCCCCTCGATGCGGTGCGTGCGGTAGCTGATGATCGACGGAAGTGTTTTTGCGACGCGGTAGTCGTACTCGCGCAGCCACCGCTCGTACTCCTCGGGCTTGACCCCGTTCTTCAGCGTGGTGAGCACGTAGCGCACCGGCATAGATCAGCTCCTTTCGAGCTCCTTGCGCACCGCCGGCATGACTTCGGTCTGGAACCGTTCGATCGTGCCGACGATGCTGCCCTGGGACGCCACCGGGTACACCATGAGCTGGCCGATTCCACTTCGCGCGAGCCGAGCGACGCCCTTCGCCACGTCAGCGGCCGATCCGGCGAGAGTGACCGCATCCACGAAGGCGTCGGGAACGAGTGGCGCCACCTTCATGAGCGGGGCGACGTCGTGCGTGTACGGGAGGCCGAGCACGTGCGTCCGCAGCGGCTCCGGGAGCTCCAGTCCCGCAGTCCGGAACGTAAAAAAGTCCGGGCGCTGCGCGACCAGACTCCGAACGACGGTGGGGCGCATCGCATTCCGAGCGGCATGGACATCGTCGGAGACGCAGACATTGATCCGCGCGACCAGCTCCACCTGCGCGGGATCACGCTCGGCCCGCTGGGCCCCGTCGGCGACGGTCTTCCGAAAGAAGCGGAGCAACGGCTCGGCCACGCACCCCTGCATGATTGCTCCGTCCGCCACGCGGCCGGCGACGCGGCAGCCGGCCTCGCGCTGGGAGGCGACATAGATCGGGATCTTCGCGCGCCGCGGTGCGAAGTCGAGCCGGCCGTCGTTGAAGCTCACCCGCTGTCCCTTCACCGTCACGTTCTGCCCGCCGAGAAGCTGGCGGATCAGCTCCACCGCCTCGCGGATGGCGACGGCAGAGCGCTCGGCATTTATACCCAGCTCCCGGAAGCCGGACACGCCGGCCCCGATGCCGAGGACCGCGCGTCCGCCCGAGATCTCGTCCAGCGTCGCGATGGCCATCGCCGTCAGCGCGGGGTGGCGCGAGAAGGGGTCGGTGACGCAGGGCCCGAGGCGGATGCGCGTGGTGCGCGCGGCGGCGAGGGCGAGGAGGGCGTACACCTCGCGGAAAAAGCGCTCGTCGGCCAGCCAGAAGTCGTCGTAGCCGAGCGCCTCTGCGCGGGCGGCGAGATCGCTCAGCTCGCTCGCGGGACGCGAGGGCAACAGTAAGAGCCCGGTGCGGAGCATCATGTCGCGCGCGCTCTCAGCGCGAGTGCGACTTTCTCGGCGGTGATCGGCAGGGTCGTGATCCGCACACCGGTGGCGCTCGCTACGGCGTTGGCGATCGCGGCCGGCGGCTCGATGTTCGGCGGCTCACCGACACCTTTGGCGCCGAAGGGCCCCACCAGGGTCGGGTGCTGCACGAGGATCGACTCCACGCGCGGAACGTCGAGCGTCGTCGGCATCTTGTAGTCGGTGAGATTCGCGTTGAGCACCCGACCGTTCTCGTAGACAATTTCCTCCGAGAGGGCCTGGCCGAGCCCCTGGGCCACGCCGCCTTCGATCTGGCCTTCGATCGCCGCCGGGTTCACCGCGAACCCCACGTCCTGGGCGACGACGTAGCGGTGGATCGTGATCTCGCCGGTTTCGGCGTCGACGGAGAGATCGGCGGCGTGGGCGTGGAAGCTCGGCGAGTGGAACGCGGGGTACACGTGACCCTCGACCCGCTTGGCGTCGTACGGCGTCGGGGGGGCGACGAAGGTGCCGTGAGCGATCAGCCCACCACCTGAGGCCTGGGAGATCCGAGCGAGCTCGCCGAGCGTCGTGCGCTTGCCCTCGCCGACCACGCTTCCCTCCCGGAGGGCCAGCGCGTGCTCCTCGACGCCGAGGTGTTTCGACGCGAGGGCGAGGATCTGGCGCTTGAGGTCGGCGACCGCGGCCCGGCAAGCGTTGCCGACGGCGAACGCGGTACGGCTGCCTTGCGCCCCGAAGTCGTAGGGCGTCGAGAGCGTATCGGCCGAGACGACGTTGATGTCGGCCAGCTGCACGCCGAGATCCTCGGCGAGAACCTGTGCGGCGCCCGTCAAGGCGGCAGTCCCGATCTCCGCCGCGCCGGTGTTCAGCGCGACCGTGCCGTCTGGGTTGATCTTGACGTAGACGCCCGACGAACCGCCGGTCGTCGTCCACCAGCCGCAAGCGATCCCCTTTCCGCGTCCCGCCTCCGGTCGTCGATCCTGCCAGCCGATAGCGTCTGCGGCGCGACGAAGGCACTCTTCGAGACCAACCGCGGTGAGCATCTGTCCCGTCGGTCCTTCTTCGCCCTCCCGCACGATGTTCTTCAGCCGGAGCTCGAGCGGGTCGAGGCCGAGGGCGTCGGCGATGATGTCCATCTGTGATTCCACTGCGAAATTCGCTTGCGGACCCGAGGGCGCGCGGAACGAACCGAAGTTGGTCTTGTTCGTATAGACGGCGAAGCCCTCGAGCAGGAGGTTGGGGATCCGGTAGGGCCCGGCCAGCATGAGCGTCGCCACCGACGCGACGCCCGGCCCTGATCCGGCGAAGGCGCCCGTGTCGAACCACAGGCGCGCTTCGCGGGCCGTGAGACGCCCGTCATTCGTGACACCGGTCTTCACCTCGACGATCGCCGGCTGTCGTGGGTAGGCGGCCGTCAGCTCTTCCTCACTCGTCGTCATCACCTTCACAGGGCGCCCGGTCCTCATCGCGAGCAGCGCGGCGAAATGTTCCATCCCGATCCGTAGCTTGCCGCCGAAGCCGCCGCCGATCCCGGGCACGATGATCCGCACCTTGGAGGGCGGGAGCTGCAGTATCTCGGCCAGAGTCGTCTGGATCTCGAAAGGAAGCTGGGTATTCGACCACACGGTGACCAGGCCCGAGCTGTCCCACTGGGCGACCGCGGCGCGGGGCTCCGTGTATCCCTGGTGGACGCTGCTCGTGGTGAAGCGGTTTTCGAAGATGCGGTCGGCCTCGACGAAGCCACGCTCGACGTCGCCCACCACGATCCGCGCGCGGTTGCAGACGTTGCGGTCGCGGTGGAGGATCGGCAGCGCGGTGTAGCTCGCCCACGCCTCGTGGACGAGCGGCGCGCCGGGCGCCAGGGCGGCCGCCACGTCGAGCACGGGCACGAGCGGCTCGCAGACGACCTCGATCGCGGCCAGCGCGGCGGCGGCGGCGTCCGGCGACGTCGCCGCGACGGCGGCGAGGGGCTGGCCGGCGAAGCGGATACGGTCACGCGCGAGCACGCGTTCATCCTTCACGCTGCCGCCGTAGCGCACGTCGGGCACATCGGGCGCCGTGATCACGGCGCGCACGCCGGGCAGCCGGGCCGCGCGACTGGTGTCGAGCCGCACGAGTCGCGCGTGCGGCTCGTGGCTCCTCAGCACTCTGCCGTAGAGCATGCCGGGTAGCGCGAAGTCGGCGGCGTAGAGCGCCGTACCCGTCACCTTGCCGGGCGCGTCCATGCGGGGGACCGAGCGACCGACGATCCGCGTCACCTGCGTCATCGTGCCGTCTCCCGGCATGCCGAGGAGGGGGAGGCGCGCAGGGCGCGGGCTGCGCTCAGCGTCGCCTCGATGATCCTCTGGTATCCGGTGCAGCGGCACAGGTTGCCGGCCAGTGCCTCACGCACTCCGTTCTCGTCCGGTTCTGGATTCTCGTCGAGGTAGGCCTTGGCCGCCAGGATCATCCCGGGAATGCAATACCCGCACTGCACGGCGCCGTGGTCGATGAACGCTTGCTGCAGCGGGTGCAGCTGTCCCGGGGCGGCGAGGCCCTCGATGGTCAGGATCGCGCGGCCCTGGCACTGCGCGGCCAGCAGGATGCACGCGTTGACCGCGGCGCCCTCGAGCAGCACCGTGCAGACGCCGCACTCGGCCTCCAGGCAGTTCTCCTTCGTGCCGATGAGGCCCAGGTCCGTCCGCAAGACGTCCAGCAGAGTGCGGTGTGGCTCGGCCAGCACCTCGTGCGTCTGCCCGTTGATGATGAGGCTCAGGGGGATCCTGGTCATGAGGTATGAAACCTGATGCGTTCGAGACAGCGGGCCAGCACCCGTGGCACCAGCGTGGCCACGAGGAGCGCGCGATAGCGCGCGGAGGCGCGCACGTCGCCGATAGGGCGGCACTCGGTGGCCGCGATCCGTCCCGCTTCCCGCGTCACTTCATCCGTGAGCGGGCGCCCCTCGAGATAGCGCTCGGCGGAGCGCGCGCGCATCGCGGTCGGCGCCACCGCTCCCAGCGCGATGCGGACGTCCTGGCAGCGCTCGAGGGCCGCATCGAGCGTGAGACGCGCCGCCACGCACGCGATCGAGATCTCCATGGCGCGCCGGCGACCCGCCTTGAGAAATGCGGTGGCCGTGCGAGGGGCGAGGCGCGGAAAGCTCGCGCGGGTCAGCAGCTCGTTGGGCCGGAGCACGGTGACGCCCGGCGCGGTGCCGAAGCCGTCGAGGGCTATCGTGCGCTCACCGGCTGGACCGAGGGACGTCAGCCTCGCCTCGAGTGCCAGCAGTACGACGACCACATCCGCCGCGGGCGACGCGTTGACGATGTTGCCGCCAACCGTCGCCACGTTACGCACCTGATGGCCGCCCACGACCTCGGCACCTTCGACGAGCGCCCTCAACGCGCCCTGAAAGTCTGTCGTGGTCTCGATCCGCCTGTGCGTTACCCGCGCGCCGAGGCTGATCGCCCCGTCGACCTCGATCGCATCGAGTCCGGGGACACACTGCAGGCTGACGACGTGGCGCGGGTTGAGCCGGCCGCGATGGATCTGGACCATGAGATCCGTTCCTCCGGCGAGGAAGCGCCCGTCGACGCCGAACCGAGCGCCGAGCTCGATCGCCTCGCGTAGCGACGTCGGCTCATGGTAGTCGAAGGTCACCACGTCCCTCCTTGCGGAGTCGTCCGGACAATATTATGCGCCTTCGCAAATCATGCGCCTTGACAAGGTCGACTCGCCGAAGGCACAGTCGGCCCACCTCGGACAGTCACGAGCCCGTTCGTCACGAGCCGCCGCGAGGGCGAGACGCTGGGAGGCGGACCATGTGGACACGAATCAAGGACGCGATGTGCGGGGTAAGTGCGCTGATGATCGTGGCGGCGGCGGCGGGGCCGGTCGCCGCCCAGAGCAAAGCGCCGATCCGAATCGGTGAAATCAACTCCTACAGCGGCCTCGCGACGGTCTACACCTTCCCCTATCGCGAAGGCCTCCTGATGGCGACTAAGGAGATCAACGACGCCGGCGGCGTTCTCGGCCGTCCGATCGAGTTCATCTTCCGCGACGACAAGCTCAAGCCGGACGAGGCGGTGAAGGCCGCCCGTGAGCTGGTCGGGCAGGAGAAGGTCGACTTCCTGGCCGGCTGCATCTCGAGCGGGGTGGGCCTGGCCATCTCGGCCTACGCGAAGGAGGCCAAGGTCCTCTACATCGCGACTCACTGCCAGACCTCGCGCCTCACCTGGGACGACGGTCATAAATACGTCGCCCACACCACGAACAACGTGAACCAGTACGTGCGCGCCCTGGCCCAGAAGGCGGCCAGCATGCGGTACAAGAAGTGGGCGCACATCTCGCCCGACTACGAGTACGGCCACAACGTGTGGGAGGAGTTCTCCGCCTATCTGAAGCAGCTCAAGCCCGACGTGGAATTCGTTCAGCAGAACTGGCCGAAGCTGGGCGAGACCGACCACAGCTCGTACGTCACGGCACTGCTCCAGTCGGGGGCGGACGCCTTCCTCAGCTCGGTGTGGGGCGCGCAGGAGATCGCCTTCGTGAAGCAGGCACGGCCGTTCGGCCTCTTCGAGAAGGTCCACTACTTCAGCGCCTCCGTCGGGAACCCCGACGAGCTCGATCCGCTCGGCAAGGAGGCGCCCGTGGGCGCCATCACGCCGGGCTTCGCCTGGTACGACGACGGCATGCAGAAGCGCCATCCGAAACTCGCCGAGTGGGTCAAGAAGTACGAGGCGCGAGCGAAGAAAGAACCCACGCTCGGCGCCTCCTGGGGCTACGCCAGCGCCTACATCATCGCGGAAGCCATCAAGCGCGCGAAAAGCGCCGACACGGACAAGGTGATCACGGCCTTCAGCGAGGGGTTCGAGATGGAATTCCCGTGGGGCAAGGTCATCATGCGCGGCTGTGATCAGCAGGCTATCCCGCCACAGTGGGTCGGGGTGGTCCGGATGAACGCCCAGGGTAAGCCGGTGTTGGCCGACGTCGAAGAGGTCCACGGCAAGGACGTGATCAAGAGCTGCGACGAGGTCGCCAAGCTGCGGGCGGCCGCCGCCGAAAAGAAGAAGTAGTCATCCACAGCCTGTTCCCCTGGATCACCAACGGGCCGCTCATCACGGTGCAGGTGATGAGCGGCCTGAGCGTCGGCATGTTCCTCTTCCTCGTGTCCGTCGGGATGTCGCTGATCTTCGGTGTCACCCGAATCGTGAACCTCGCCCACGGCAGCTTTTATATGGTCGGTGCCTATCTGATGGTCACGCTGGTGGAAGTCCTGCCCGATCGGCCCTGGGCGTTCTGGCTCGCGTTGCTGCTCGCCCCGCTCGGTGTCGCCGTCCTCGGCGCGGTCATCGAAGTCGGCCTTTTGCGCCTGATCTATCACCGTGATCCGCTCATGCAGCTCATCCTCACGTTCGGCCTGATCCTCGTCATCAGCACGCTCGTGCTCCTCGCCTGGGGACCCGACAACAAAAGCGTGTCGCGACCGGACGCGCTGGCCGGATCGGTGCGAATCTTCGGCCAGCCCTTTCCTTCGTACTACCTGCTCGTACTCGGGCTGGCGCCGGTGGTGGCGGTGGGTCTCTGGCTGATCTTCTATCGGACACGGTGGGGCATGCTCATCCGTGCCGCCACTGTCGACCGTGAGATGTTGGGCGCGCTCGGGGTCAACGTCGCCGCCCTCTACACGCAAGTCTTCGCGTTCGGAAGCTGGCTGGCCGGACTCGGCGGAGCGCTGGCGGCGCCGACGGTCGCCGTCGCCCTGGGGATGGACGGCGACGTCCTCACCACCGCCTTCGTGGTCGTCGTCATCGGCGGCCTGGGCAGCTTCGCCGGCAGCTTCATCAGCGCGCTACTGGTCGGACTGCTGCAGTCATTCGGGATCCTCGTCTTTCCAGCGGTCTCCATCGTGTTGCTGTTCGCGATCATGGCAGTCGTCCTCGTCGTGCGGCCCTGGGGCCTGCTCGGAAGGCCGGAAGAATAGTGACATCGAGCGCCCGCGCGCTCGGGTTGCTCGCCGTGGTGCTCGCGCTGGCGCCGCTGGCCCTCCCGCCGTTCTTCCTTCAGCTGCTGACCGAGATCGCGATCGTCGGGCTGTTCGCCACCGCCTTCAATCTGCTGATGGGCTTCGGCGGGATGGTGTCGTTCGGCCATGCCGCGTACTTCGCCCTGGGGGCATACGCCGCCGCCCTCCTCGTGAAGCGGGCCGGTGTCCCGATGCTCCTCGCGTTGCCAGCGGCGCCCCTGGCCGCGGCCGCGGGGGCACTGCTGTTCGGATTCTTCATCGTCCGACTCACTCACACCTACTTTGCGATGCTCTCGCTCGCCTTCGCGCAGATCGTCTTCACCGTCATCTTCAAGTGGAAGAGTCTGACCGGTGGCGACGATGGCTTGCTCGACGTCTGGCCCCCGGTAATGCTCAAGTCGCCGGCCGCCTACTACTACTTCACGCTGGCCACGGTGGCGTTGAGCCTCTTCGTGCTGCACTCGGTCAGCGAGTCACCGTTCGGCTACGCGCTCAGGTCCGTTCGGGAGAATCCACGACGAGCCCGATTCATCGGCATCAACGTACGGCGTCTTCAGCTGCTCGCGTTTGTCATCTCCGGCGCCTTCTCGGGGCTGGCGGGAGGGTTGTTCGCCTTCTACAATGGCAGCGTCTTTCCCGACTTCGCCTACTTCACCAAGTCGTTCGAGCCGCTCGTCGTGGCGCTGCTCGGCGGCGCGCAGTCGTTTTTCGGACCGCTGGCCGGCGCCTTTGGTTTCAAGATCCTCGAGTGGCTCGTCAGCCGGCAGTGGCCCGTGTACTGGCCGCTCTTCCTGGGGACGATCGTCGTTCTGGTGATCGTGGCGCTGCCGCAGGGCTTCGTGGGTCTCGCAGGAGGACAAGGGTGGCGGACCCGACTGATCCGCAAGAGTTAGTCCTCCAGACAATCGGCCTCCGGAAGCACTTCGGCGGCGTCCTGGCCGTGAACGGTGTGGATCTGTCGGTTCCGCCGGGCGATGTGCGCGCGATCATCGGTCCCAACGGCGCCGGCAAGACCACGCTCTTCAACCTGCTCACGGGCGATCTCACGCACGACAGCGGTCGCATCTATTTTGCGGGCGAAGAGGTGAGTGGGCTGCCGCCGCATCAGCTCTGTCGCCGGGGCATAGGCCGCACCTTTCAGATCACCAGCATCTTCCGGCGTCTCAGCACGCTCGAGAACGTGCAGACGGCGTTCCTCAGCCATCACCGGCGGCACTACAACATCCTGACACCAGCCCGGCGCCTCTACCGCGACGACGCCTTCGCCTTGCTGGAGCGGGTAGGTCTCCACGAACAGGCGCGCAAGCCGAGTGGGATCCTACCTCACGGCGACCAGCGCCGCCTGGAGCTGGCCATCGCCCTCGCCAGCGGCCCCCGCCTGCTCCTGCTCGACGAGCCCACAGCCGGGATGGCACCCCGTGAGCGTCACGAGATCATGGCGCTGGTGGCCCGTATTACCAGCGACACCGGCCTGACCGTCGTGTTCACGGAGCACGACATGGACGTGGTCTTCGCCGTGGCCCAGCGCATCACTGTCCTTTACCAGGGCTCTGTGCTGACGGAGGGATCGCCCGCTGCAGTCCGTGCCAACCCCGATGTGCAGCGCGTCTACCTCGGCCAGCCGGCGTCCCGCTGATGGCGCTGCTCGAGGTCAGCCACATCGACACCTACTATGCGGACAGCCATATCCTCTTCGACCTGTCTATCACGGTGGAGGCGGGCGAGGTGGTGTGCCTGCTCGGTCGAAACGGCGCGGGCAAGACGACGACGGTCCGCAGCATCGCCGGGCTCACGCCTCCACGGGCCGGCGCGATCACCTTGCGCGGCCGCGACATCGTCGGTCTGCCCCCGTTTCGCATCGCCCGCCTCGGAATCGGGTTCGTGCCCGAGGACCGGCGCGTCTTCCCCAACCTCACCGTGCACGAGAATCTGGAGGTTGCGCGGCGGACCTGGGGCAACGGATCAGCGAGTCCCTGGAGCGAGGAACGCGTCTTCGATCTCTTCCCCATCCTGCGCGAGCGACGGCGCCAGGCCGGTGGGACCCTGAGCGGCGGGGAGCAGCAGATGCTGACGATCGCCCGCACGTTGATGGGGAATCCGGAGATTCTTCTGCTCGACGAGCCGTCGGAGGGGCTCGCCCCCATCGTGGTGGAAACGTTGCGTGAGCAGCTCGGGCGTCTCAAGGCGAGCGGCCTCACGATAGTCCTGGCCGAGCAGAACGTGCGCTTCGTCAGCGACCTCGGCGACCGCGTCTACATACTCGAAAAGGGGACGGTGCGATACCAGGGCTCGATGGCGAGGTTTCTCGCCGACGACGAGGTGCGGCGGACGTACCTCGCCGTGTGAGCCCGCGGTCTCCTTGACGCCCGGAGGGCGCGTGGCTTAGAGTCGCCCGAAGCGAGGACGTTTCAGGTCAGTGAAGGCCTCAGCGCCGAGGCGCCTCTCACCCTCACCACGAGGTCACACATGACCGATCAGACGAATCCCCTTGCGCACGATCAGTCCGACGACCCCGGGCGCCGCGATTTTCTGAAGGGCACGCTCCTGGCCGGCGCCGCCGCCGTGACGGCCACCGCCGCGGCGCCGCCGGGCGTCCTCGCGCAACCCGGGATGGTGCCCGGGACGCGGAATCACTACTACGTGCCGGCCAACGACAAGACGGTGCAAGATGCGCCATTTCCTCATGGCCACCCGCGGCCTCTCGGAGGACGAGGCGATCTCATTGATGTCGGTGGCGGTGGATTACGGCATCACCCAGGTGGTTGACGGCAATTGGGGCGTCCACGCCATCATCAAGAAGAGTCTCTTCGCCGGAGAGGCTTAGAGCATCGACGACTCGTTTCGGGAGGAAATCCGATGAAATCGTTTCGATTCGTTCTGAACCTCACGGTCGCGACGTTGATCGGGGGCCTCGTCGCCGTCGGCCACGCCGAGGACGGCGTCACGAAGGACGAGATCAAGATCGGGTCGTTCGGTCCCCTCGCGGGCCCCGTCTACATGTACGGAAAGCTGGCGATGAACGGGCTCGAGGCGCTCTTCGACAAGGTGAACCAGGAGGGCGGCATCCACGGGCGCAAGCTCAAGCTCGTCCGCGAAGACGACGCCTGCAAGCCCGAGGGCGGCATCGCGGCCGTCAAGAAGCTCATCTACGACGACAAGGTCTTCGCGATCAACGGTGGCGGCTGCTCCAACTCGACGCTGGCGGCGAGGCCCGAGATCGTGAAGGCTGGTATCCCGTTCGTCGTGAACTCCGCGGTGGCCGACGGCATCTCCAGCCCGCCCACGCCGAACATCTTCACCACGCAGCTCACGGCGACGATCGAGAGTCGCGCCCAGCTCAAGTACGCCCTCGAGCAAAAGGCGAAGAAGGTCGCGCTCGTCGCGCAACACGATGCGTGGGGGCGCTCGCGATACGAGCCGATGATGACGGCGCTCAAGGAGCAGTCGATCAAGCCGGTGAGTGACGAGGAAATGACGATCGACCAAAACGACGGCACCGCTCAGGCGCTCAAGCTGATGCAGACAGGCGCCGACGCAGTGCTGCTGATTGTCTACCCGAAGCCGGCGGCCGTGCTCATCCGTGACTCGCTCAAGCTCGGATACAAGCCGCTGTGGATCGGACAGACCGCGATCCAGGACCTGCCGCAGCTCCAGGAGCAAGTGGGCATCCCCGGCGCGCTCGAGAAGTTCGTGAGCATCGCGACGATTCCGGCGCATCCCGACGATCCCGAGATGGCGGAGTGGCGTGAGCGCATCAAGAAGCTCTTCCCGAACGACGCGCTGAGCGTCTTCAACCTGATGGGCATCGGCAGCGGCATGGTCGTGGTGGAAGCGCTGAAGCGAGCCGGTGCGGACTTGACGCGGGAGAAGTTTCTGAAAGCGATGGGTAGCATCAAGAACTTCAAGACCGGTATGTATCCCGGCCCGATCACGTGCAAGCCACCCGCGAGCAACCAGTGCAACCAGAGCGTCGGCTGGATCAAATTCGGCGACGGTAAGCCGAAGAGCGCGGGAGTCACCACGCTCGACTGACGCGCGCACAATGCTGGTGCTGAGCTATCTGCTGGTGACCGGCATCACGACCGGCGCTCTCTACGCGCTGGTCGCGCTCGGCATCGTCGTCGTCTACAAGGCGACCGAGGTGGTGAACCTCGCGCATGGCGAGCTCTTCATGATGGGCGGCTTCCTCGCGTACACCCTGCACGTGATGGTCAAGCTGCCGTACGTGCCGTCGGTGCTGCTGGCCGTGGCGGGCTCGTTCGCGATCGGCATCCTGACCGACCGTGTCGCCTTCCGCCCGCTGATGAAAGAGGGGCTCGTCAGCGTGCTGCTCGCGACCATCGGCATCTCGTTCATCCTGAAAGGGGTCGCCCGGGTGCTCTGGGGCGGGAAGGGTGATTACCTCGCCTTTCCGCCGCTCGTGTCACCGGAGCCGATGCGCATCGGCAACGTGATGATCATGTCGCAGCAGCTCGTCGTGCTGCTCGCCGCGCTCGCGGTCATGCTGGTGTTTGCCGCCTTCTTCAAGACCACGCGCGCGGGGAAGTTCATGCAGGCCACGGCCAGCAATCCGAAGGCGGCGGCGCTCGTCGGCATCCACGTCAGCCGGGTGTACATGTACACGTTCGGCGTCGGCGCGGCGGTCGCGGGCGCATCTGCAGTGCTGATGGCGCCGCTGACTCTGCTCTATCCGGACATTGGGTTCCCCCTGTTCATCAAGGGATTCGCGGCCGCCGTGCTGGGCGGGCTCACCAGCGTGCCCGGCGCGATCATCGGCGGGTTGCTCGTCGGGATCCTCGAGCAGCTCGCTGCGGGGTTCATCGGCACGGCGATCCAGGACGTCTCCGCGTTCATCGTCATCATGTTCGCGTTGATCTTCCTGCCAACGGGGATTCTCGGCATGCGGGGGACACGAAAGATCTGACGTGCGCGCCGTGGTGAGTCACCGCGCCTTGCTGGTCGTGCTCTTTGCGGTGCTGGCCGTGCTGCCGGTCGTCGCGAACCAGTACACGCTGTTCGTCGGAAATCTGCTGATGCTCTATATGATCCTCGCACTCGGCCTGAATCTCCTGGTCGGCTTCGCCGGACAGCTCGCATTCGCCAACGCCGCGATGTACGGCATCGGGGCCTATGGTGCCGCGCTGCTCCAGGTAAGGCTCGGATTGTCCTACTGGCTCGCCGCGCCGTGCGGCGCCGTGCTGGCGATGGCGATCGGCACCCTGCTGGCGTTTCCCGCACTCCGGCTGTCGGGCATCTACCTCGCGCTCGCGACGCTCGCGTTCGCGCAGTTCACGCAATGGGTCCTCCTGCACTGGAACTCGGTCACGTTCGGCGCCGGCGGCTTTCCGGTGCCGCAACCGGAGTTCAGCGCGCTCGGCATGTCGCCGGACCGCGGCATCTACTACGTGAGCTGGGTCGTCACTGTCGTCCTGCTCGCGTTCGCGTGGCGCGTCGTCCGCTCACGGGTCGGCCGCGCGTTCGTCGCGATGCGCGACCGCGAGATGGCCGCGCAGGCACTCGGCGTCGGTTTGCTCCGATACAAGGCCATGGCGTTCGCGCTGTCCGGCTTCTACGCTGGTACAGCGGGCGCGCTCTACCCCGCGGTGCTCGCGTACGTCTCGCCGGAAGGCTTCGATCTCTTTCAGATGGTCCTGCACAAGGCGATGATCGTCGTCGGGGGAATGGGATCGATCGCTGGCTCGGTGATCGGCGCCAGCCTGCTCGTGTATCTGCTCGAAGTGCTCCGCCAGTTCAAAGCGACGCAGGAGATCGTATTCGGGGCGTTGCTGCTCGCGTTCGTGCTGTTCCAGCCGCGCGGGCTGGTTGATTTCCTGAAACGGAGTGTGCCCGGCTGGTCTGAGCCGCTCCACTATGCATCCGACAGTGAATCGGCGTTCGATGTCGCGGTGGCGGACGAGCTCGTGACGGGCTCGCGTGGCGGCGCAGATCGATGAGCTCGCTGGCGGTGACGAACGTGTCGGTGGCATTCGGGGGTGTTCACGCGCTGAGCGACGTCTCCCTGGCCGTCGACGCGGGCCAGATCGTTGGCGTAATCGGCCCGAACGGCGCGGGGAAGACGACGCTGCTGAACGTCATCTGCGGGGTGAGCCGCCCCGATCGCGGCGATGTGACGCTCCACGGCACCATCATCACCGGCTGGAAGCCGAGCCGCATCGCCGGCCTCGGTCTTGGGCGCACGTTCCAAACATCGCAACTCTTCCCCGGCATGACCGTGCTCGAAAACCTCATGACGGGGCTTCACCTGCGCGGGCACACCGGTCTCATCGCCGCGGCGTTCCGGACGCCCTCGATGAAACGCGAGGAAGCCGAGATGCGCGAGCGGGCGCTGGCCGCCCTCGATTTCGTCGGCATGCGGGCGTTCGCCGGCCGCTCGGGCACCGCCTTGTCGTTCGGCCAGCAGCGCGTCGTCGAGATCGCACGGACGCTCATCGGCGAGCCCAAGATTCTGCTGCTCGACGAGCCCGCGGTCGGTTTGAGCGTGCCGCGGGTCGCCGAGCTCGACACGCTGCTACGTCGCATCCGTGACGAGCGCGGCGTCACGCTCGTGATGATCGAACACGTGATCCGGCTCGTGATGGGGGTATCGGATCGTGTGATCGTGATGAACTCCGGACGCAAGATTGCCGAGGGCCGACCCGACGACATTCGTCGCAATCCTGATGTCATCGAAGCGTATCTCGGGAGGCAGGGCGATGCTCGACGTCCAGCACCTTGAAGTCTGGTACGGCCCGACGGAGGTGCTGCGGGATGTCTCGTTCACGGTGCCCGCGAACGCCATCATCGCGCTTCTCGGTGGCAATGGCTCCGGGAAGACGACCGTGCTCAACGCGGTCAGCGGTCTCGTCGCGCCGCGCGCAGGCACCGTCCGCGTCGCCGGCGAGGATGCGACCGGCGCAGCACCGCACTCCATGGTCATGCGTGGGGTTGTCCAGATCCCGCAGGGACGGGAGGTGTTCGCCGACATGACGGTGCAGGACAACCTCGAAGTGGGCGCCGCCGTGCAGCAGAACAAGAGGGCGATCAGGCAGGACATCGCCGAGATCTACGAGTTGTTTCCCGCGCTCCGCGCCCGGCGGTCGGCGCGAGCCGGGGTACTCTCCGGCGGTGAACAGACCCAGCTGGCCATCGCGCGTGCGCTCATGGCGCGTCCGCGTCTTCTCCTGATGGACGAGCCGTCGGTCGGTCTGGCGCCGCTCGTCGTCGAGACCATCATCCAGACGGTCCGAGACCTTCGGGCGCGAGGGCTGACGATTCTGCTAGTCGAGCAGAACGTCGGGGTGGCGGCGGCTGTCGCCGATCACGCCCACGTGCTGAGGGACGGCGTGATCGCCTACTCGGGGCCGGCGTGCGACCTGATCGACAATCGCGACGTACTGGCATCGTATCTCGGCCGGTAAGCGATGGTTCAGCACGCGGAGACTTGACAAAGCTTCGACAGTTCCATAGACTTCGAAACATGAAGACGATAGCTCGCCTGCCGCTGACGCAGCTGTCAGCCGATGCGACGCACGTCGAGGCGTTCAAGGCGCTCGCCCACCTCAGCCGCTTACAGGTCTTTTTTCTTCTCGTGAAGGCGGGCCGAGAGATGTCGGTGGGAGAGATCCAGGAGGCCGTCGAGATCCCGGGGCCGACCTTGTCCCATCACCTCGACATCCTGCGACGGGCGGGCCTTCTCGAGAGCCGGAAGGCAGAGCGGTACATCTACTATTCTGTGCAGCGGGAGCGGGTCACCGTGTTGGTGCGCCTGCTCACCGCGTGCTGTTAAGGGGGAGCCATGAGCGCCAAGGTCCATCTCCACATGCACGTGTCGGATCTCTCCAGGAGCCGCGACTTCTACGAGAAGTTCCTCGGCGGGGACCCTGTGAAGGTCAAGCAAGGCTACGTCAAATTCCTGCCCGAGTGGGCGCCCGTCAACCTCGCGCTCTCCACCGGCGGCCCGATCGGCGCGGGGACCATCGACCACGTCGGCGTCCAGGTCGATTCCGTGGAGACCGTGATCTCGCAGCTGGCCCGCGTCAAGGCGGCCGGCCTTCCCGTGAAGGAGGAGATGGGCGTCAACTGCTGCCACGCCAACCAGGACAAGTTCTGGGTGAAGGATCCGGACGGCGTCGAGTGGGAGGTGTACCACCTCAACTACGACCTCGAGGGCGAGGAAGAGCGGGTGGCGGCGCGGCCGAGCCTGGCGGTGGTCGGTGCGAGCTCGTGCTGCGGAGGCACCAGCAGCTGCGCATCGTAATGCCACGGACGCGCGCCTCGTGAGTGCCGCATCACACGCGGACAAGCGCGCCGGATGGGGCACGCGACTCAGCGACCCCATGGTCGGCGCGGTTCTCGCGCTGGGCATCACGCAGATCACCGCCTGGGGCACCAGCTACTACTGCCTGGGAGTCCTCGCGGGGCCGATCAGTCGCGACACAGGTTGGAGCCGCGGCTTCGTGTTCCTCGGCTTCACCGTCGCGCTGCTCGCGATGGGTGCCGTGTCGAGTACCGTTGGCCGTGCGATCGACCGCCACGGCGCGCGCGCCGTGATGACGCTCGGCACCGGTCTTGTCTCCGCCGGGCTCTTCGCGCTGTCGCAGGCGCGCAGCGAAGCCGTCTACCTGGTCGTCTGGGCGGTTCTGGGTCTGGGGATGCGGCTGTGCCTGTACGACGCGGCATTCGCCGCACTAGTGCAGGTCGCGCCGTCGCGCGGGCGGACGGCCATCTCGTACCTGACGTTGTTCGGGGCGTTCGCCTCGTCGGTGTTCTGGGTAGTCGGCCATGCGCTCAACGAGCAGCTGGGCTGGCGACAGACCCTCGTCGTGTTCGCGCTCATCAATCTGGTGGTCTGCTTGCCGCTGCACTGGTTAGGTCTCGCGCGACGCGAGTCCGACCGACATGCGGGACCGGACGGCGGCCCTGTCGCGACTCCAGACGGACCTCCACTCAAGGGGCCGACCCGCTCGGTCGCCATCGCGCTCTTCGCGCTCATCATGTCGCTGAACGGGTTTGTCTTCGGCGTGATTTCGGTACAGCTCGTTCCCTTGCTGGAGGCCGCGGGCTTGGCGACTGCGGCCGCTGTCTGGGTCGCTTCACTGAAAGGCGTGGCGCAGTTCGGTGGGCGGGTGGTCGAGATCGTCTTCGCGCGGAACCTGCGCGCGATCACCGTCGGCCGCATCGCCATCGGCATCCTGCCGGCCTCGCTGGTCCTGCTGCTGGTAAGCACCAGCAGCGTGCCGCTGGTCGTCGCGTTCACGCTGCTCATGGGCGCGTCCCAGGGCGTGCTCACGATTGTCCGCGGCGCGGTTCCACTCGCGCTATTCGGCGCCACGGAATATGGCGCCGTGCTCGGCCTGATCGCCACGCCCGTGCTGGTGGTGAATGCGGCGGCCCCGGCGATGTTCGCCTGGATCGTAGACCGATGGGGCTGGGGGACCGGACGGGTATCGCTCCTGGTCGGCTGCTCGGCGGCATGGCTCGCGATGGAGTTGATGGCTCGCTGGTACGAGCGCCAGCGGGCCGCCCTCGCCACGGTCGATCGGCATGACGCTTCCGTTCAGGCTGCCCGCGTCCCGTAGCCCGAAGAACGGGACGGGGACGAGATGACGCTGTCCCGTGGCGTCGTCGCGATGTGTGCAGCGCAGGCGTGCGCTCAGCTCGGCGCGTTCAGCGTCGCCGTGGTGCTCCCAACACTGATATCGGTCTGGGCGCTCACCAACACCGAGGCCGGCTGGATCAGCGGCATTTACTATGCGGCCTACACGGTGGCGGTGCCGCTGCTGTCGTCGCTCACGGATCGGATCGACCCCAAGCGCATCTATCTCGGCTCCGTTGCCCTGACCGCCGTCGCGTTCGCCGGGTTCGCATGGATCGCAAGCGGCTTCTGGTCGGCCCTGGCGTTCCGGGCGCTGATGGGCGCCGGCTGGGCGGGCAGCTACATGCCGGGGCTGAAGGCGTTGAGCGACCTGGCGGAGGGCCAGCAGCAGTCCAGGGCCGTCGCGGCGCACGCGGCGGCGGTCGGCGTGAGCGGCGCGCTTTCCTTCGGCGTCGCCGGCGCCGTCAACGCCTGGCTCGGCTGGCACTGGGCATTGGTACCCGGCGCGATCGGCGCCACACTGGCGTTCGTGCTGGTCTCAATCGGCCTGCCGCCACGACCCGTCAGTGCCGCAGCCGGCCCGCGCCGGGCATTGCTCGATTTTCGGCCGATCCTTCGCAACCGATCGGCGCTCGCGTACTCGATCGCCTATTGCGTGCATACGTGGGAAATGTCCGCGCTCCGCGGCTGGGTCGTCACGTTCCTCACGTTCGTGGCTGCCCAGACGACAGGCGCGTGGACGCCGCTGGCACGCCTCTCGTTACATCAACGACAGTAACGTGATCGTGCCGTCGTCGTTCTCCACGACCCGCTGATGCACCAGGGCGATCCAGGTACCCCGCGCGGACCGTACCCACCACTGTTCGCTGCCGTCAGGGCGGACGATACGGCCGTAGTCGCCCCGACGGAACGTCGCCCGGTCAATGCTTGACACGGTCTGTGGCCGGACGACCTCCACCACATCGTCGGGATCAAGGGGAACCGTCTTGCCGGCCGCCGTCGCTTCATCGAGACGCCGTGTGCCTATCCGCGCGAGCCTCTCCGCCCTCGAACGCCGCCTCGCTCTCGTCCGCTTCATGTTGGTTCAAGCCTCGGGCGGTGTCATCAACCGCACGCTTCGAGCAAGCCGCGGGATGCCACGTACGGGGGTCCACCGAAGCCCTGCTGGATCGAGAGAAACCCTTTATCGAACGGCACTTGGCCGGTCTCGTGGTGTCTGCTTCACCATCCCGCCTGGGTTCCGAGCACACGATACCCGGTGGTAAAGGCCCGCCTTATATACCAGGAATAGTTGTAATCGAACAGGGGTATTTGCTACCGTTGGGCTACGTGCAACCCCTGGGGCGTTACTCTTCTTCATCCGAGGTCTGGAGGAAGATGGCATGAATGGCCTCGTTGAATCGGTGGCCGGTCGGGGCCCTGCCTGTCTCCATCAGGATAAGACTCAACTCATCTCCTTTGCCGCGATCACGAGGAGCCACACATGCGCACAATAGCCGTAGTGAACCAGAAGGGCGGCTGCGGGAAGACCATCACCTCCATAAATCTGGCCGCTTTCCTTGCCAGGGAGCAGAAGCGTGTATTGCTCGTGGACATGGACCCGCAGGGGCATGCGACGTTAGGGGTCTTGAGCGGTTCGGTCGGGACCCCGACCATGTACGAAGTGTTCGTGACCGAGCGCGGCGGTCAACCGACTCGCCTTCGCGACATCACCCGTTCGGCACGGGAAAACTTGGATGTGGCTCCGTCCGATATTCGCCTCAGCGTGATCCCGGAGCGGCTGACTGGGGTCGCCGGGCGCGAGACCGTCCTCGCCGACAACCTGGCCGAAGTCAGAGGGCGGTACGACTTCGCGATCGTCGACTGCCCGCCGAATATCGGTCTGCTCACCCTCAATGCGCTGAGGGCTTGCTTGGAAGCGATCGTGCCCATGGATCCCAGCTTCTTCTCCCTCCATGGTCTCGGAAAGCAGCTGGAGACATTTGACGCACTGGAGAAACAGACTGGGCATCGGATTACCCCCCGAGCGCTCCTCACGTTGTACTCGGGCCGGACGCCTTTTGTGAGAGCGATCGTGGACGAGATCCGCAGTCACCTCGACGGCCGGTACTTTGAAACGGTTATCAGATACAGCGTCAAGCTGGCTGAGGCCGCCAGCCATGGCTTGCCTATCGCCCACTATGCCAGGTACTGCGCGGGCTATGAGGATTATCAGGCACTCACCGCAGAGGTCCTGCAGCAAGACGCCGAGAGTCCGAAGCGAGAGCGGATCACCCTCGCCGACGTCGGGACCGCCCGCGACGACGAGTCCGGACGACCGCTGACGCCGGCGGTGACTCAGACGGGTGTCATGTTCACCCTCGAAGCGCCGGACGCGGCGCGAGTCCAGCTGGCTGGCGACTTCAACGGCTGGGTCCTGGATGGAAACGATATGAATCCCGTCGGTCGCGTCTGGGAGAAGGTTGTGAAGCTGCAGCCGGGGCGCTACCGATACCGCTACGTGGTCGACGGGGTCTGGCAGCGTGATCCCCGGAACCCTGTGGTCGAACCCAGTTCATACGGCGGCCACGACTCCGTCCTCGTCGTGGACGAGCAGTTGGCAGAGTGGGATCCCACAGGGGAACAGAAGACGCGGATCAGCGCATGACGGGTGGCACAAGTCCGGAAGGCGGTGGCCGTCTGGACAAGCCCCTTGGACGCGGATTAGAGGACATCTCCCATCTGTTTCAGCTGGGAAGGCGTGGCGAGGCGACGGCGAACGAGCATCCGTCCGGCGGTTCGACCCACCATCCTGCGGCCTCTTCGCCTGCCGGGGCGGTCCTCCTGGGACGGCAGTTGTCGCTAACCAGGGACCAGTTCGCCCCCCTGCTGAAGGAGTTCCACGGTGCTCTCGAGGAAGGTTTGACCTCTATCGACTCGGAGATTGCGTGCCCTCTGTGCGGCCCGATCGATCTGCTCGGGCTCAGCCGCTCGAATCAATTGACGGTCATCGACTTCACCACGAGCATCGACGAAGGGCTGCTCATCCGCGGGCTGGGCCATTTGGACTGGGTCGCCCGGAATGTGCTGATCGTTCGGCGTCTGTATCCCAACCACAGGATCGACTACAGTCTGCCGCCGGCGTTGATGCTCGTGGCGCCACAGTTCTCGCCCGCGCTGAGGCGCGCGGCCCGGCAGGTTCGCTGCCCCACGATCAAGTGGGTCAGATACCGCACGCTTGAATCATCCGTCGGGCTGGGAATCTTCTTCGAGCGCCTTGAGGGTCAGTGATGGCGCGGCGCACCTCACTCCGCATGCAGGCCCGTGTGGACGTGGAGCCGACGCGGCACAGGGAATGACATCCCAGCGCCGCGCCGGAGCGTCGCGCCGAGCGAGGTCAGCCCTGTCTCTGGATCCCTTCCATCTCCTTGTCGTCGAACGCGCGCATCGTGGTGCTGCTGACGTTCCCCGCGGCCACCACGTTGGTCATCGCACCCATCATCGCCTCCTCGGATGGTGCGTCGATGATGGACACGAGGTCGTACGGGCCTTGCGTCCACAGGAGCGTCTGCACTTTGAAGCCTCGCTTCTCGGTCTGCTCGCGTGTCTGCCGAGCGCGCTGGACGGTCTCACGGAGGTTCTTCGCGCCTTCGGCAGTGAACCTGTAGAGGACGACGTACCGCGGCATAGCTACCTCCTTGCGCACGGTTTGCCAGGTGGCGTAAGCGGCCACGACTGGGTCATTGCCGGCGCGCACGATTTCACGGCGGCGCCCATCACGCGGTACATCGTCGTCGCGGTCGTGAGGTGCTCGCGGCCGGGCTCGCGCTTTCCAGTGTGGGTAGAGCCTTCCGAGACCGAGATGGCAGTGGGCGATGAGCGGGCGCATGCCGCGGGGCTCCGCGAGGGCCCGCGCCCGATCCTCGAGCATCAGGACCAGCGCTCGCCGCGCCGCGAGGTTCTCGACGAGGTGTGCTCTGCTTCTGCTTTCCCGACCAACTGGATCCATCCTGCGGACCCTCATAACCCAAAGGTCGTCGGTTCAAATCCGACCCCCGCCGTCCGAAACGTCGGAAGCCTGACGTCACGTTGTTTGTGTTTCCAACACCTGCAGATTGGCTATGGAGACTCGATGACGCAATGGCGACTATTTAGCCGAGGCGCGAATGTGGTGTGTGTCTTGCTGAAGGCTAGGGCACTGTGCTAGGTCTTCGTAAAGGTGTCATCGTCTTCTCAGCGTGATCAAAGCAGCAGAGAGAAAGACATAGGGTCCACCTGGTAGAACGGGACTCATCACGGGGCCCGGATTCTCCGACGCCCGATGAGTCCTTCAAACGTTATCCACCAATTCACAGATGTCCACATTCGCGGAATCGCACGATCTGGTGCGGCCTCGCGGATGCTGCCACGAGAAGAGGCCCTTCTTTCGCACCTGCCAGGCATAGGCTTCGAGATTCTCCGCTCGGACAGGCTCACGTAAGTCCCATCTTTAGTTCCAGCTCGCCCGAAGGTCAGCAAGCAGTAGTCGGATGGAGCGCTGCTAGCCGGGACCACAGTCGCCGCATGGCCGCACTGAACCCTTAGACGAGACGAGGGGCACGAACATGATGAGGATGACCGGGCGATTGATGCTCGTCGTGGCACTGTTCTTTCTGATCATGGCAGGTGCGGCGATGCCGACCACCAGCCCCTCGCCACAAGTCGGCGCACCGCTACCAGATTTGACTCCGAATGAACTTGCCCGGTTTACGCGGGGGAAGGCCGTGTTCAGCAGGGAGTTCACCCCGGAGACCGGTCTCGGGCCATTCTTCAATAACAGCTCCTGCGCGGCGTGCCACGAGGAGCCCGTCGTCGGCGGGGCAGGGGCATTCGGAGAGGACGATGTGGATACCGAGCGGCACGCGACGGCCGGAGAGCAGCCTACCTGTGATGAGCTGGAACCCTCTGGCGGCCCCGTGTTCCGACAGCAGACCACCGGCCCTTCCCTTCCGCCGATCCCGGCCCTCGCTGATGTCAGGGTCGCGGTTCGGAGCACCCCAGCCCTCTTCGGGTTCGGCCTGATCGCGGCGATCCCCAATTCGGCCATTCTCGCGAACCAGGGCCGTGCCGGTGGGCGAGCAGCCTTCCTCCCCGATGGGAAGCTCGGCCGGTTCGGGCGGAAGGCCACGGACGCAGACCTGCTCACGTTCATCAGGGGGGCTTTTGACAAGGAACAGGGCGTCTTGGTCCCCAGTGAGCTGAGTAGCGCCGACCTCGCGCTCACCGTGGACTTTGTGCGGTTCCTCGCCCCGCCACCCGCCCCTGGTGTGGATCGCTATGGGGAGAGGATGTTCCACATTACCGGCTGCGCAACCTGCCATATCCCAGCTTTCATAACCCGAAGTCCGATAGAGGCCCTGAATCGGAAGATTGTCTACATCTACTCCGACTTGCTGCTCCACGATATGGGCGAAGGACTTGCTGATATCTGCAAGGGTGTCGCCGGACGGTCGGAATTCAGAACCGAACCCCTCATGGGGCTCCGGAATCGAACGCGCTTTCTTCACGATGGGCGGGCACTCTCTCCCGAGAGTGCGATCGCGCAGCATGGCGGACAGGGGGCGGCGTCCGCGGCGGCGTTCATGAATCTCTCACGCCTTGATCGGTACGCTCTCCTGCGATACCTGAAGAGCCTGTGACAGTTTCCGACCTTCACCGGCCGGCTGTGGAGATTCCGTGATGATCTGTGCTGGCTGCCTGCACAAGAATCGCGCGCTGGCGAAGTTCTGCGAAGGGTGCGGCCGCCCTCTGTCGCGGCTGCTGCCCCAGGCGGGCCTCCGCGCCTATAACGGACGCCTCCCACCGAAGCGACGTCCTACATGGGTGAGGGATATCGCGGCTACAGTCAGCGTCGTGCTCCTGGGAGCCGCGCTCATCGCCGGTATCGTTGCGGGTAACCCGCGCTGGCATACGATCATCGCCTCCTGGCAAGAAGGCTCGTTGGAAAATCCCACCGTCGGGACCACCAGCTTGGCACGCGTCCAGCCCCCGCCCGCTCGCTCCGACGCGCTTGAATTGGGAGGAGCCGCTGCTGCCGTTCCTCAAGGCACGACGCACGTCAGCGGCCAGCCACGAGCCCAGCCAGGCGAGATTCCACCGAAGTTGGTTCAGTCGTATGACCCGACTCGTCGTATCGTGGAGCCGCCGTCGAGCTCTCAGGCCGATTTGCAAGTCATGGTTACCCTCCTCGTTGCGCAGCTCGGCTCCGGTCCGGCGTGGCGAGCAGCACTGGCCAATGCCAATGCCCACGAACCGGACAGTCCAGAATTCAACTACTGGCATCGTGTGGCGGCTGCGATCCGGGGTGTGAGCACTCGGCGACCATAACTTCCCCCGCCTGCGCGGTGTCAGCCGTCCGCCGGTAGAGGACCGAGTGCTTCCCCAGGGCCCTCCTGCTTTCAGCCCTTTGGCGTAATCTTGCCGGTGAACGACTGGGCCGCGATCTTGCCGTTACGGACGATGAAGGTGTCCGTGCCCACCTCGTACACGTTGTCCGCGGTCGTCCGCCGTTCTTAGCCCGACGTCCGGCCGCGCGAGACAGCGTGCGGGCGTCGAATCTCTCGCGGCGCTCGTGGCATCTGAACGGGTGGTGGGTGCTCAGTTTCCTGGAGGGGACGCAATGCTGCCGATCCGAGGTCTCTACGAGGTCGCGATCCCGGTACGACAACTCCCGAGAGCCGAGACGTTCTACCGCGAGGTCCTCGGTCTAGAGATCGGCCTTCGAGACGATCGTAGGAATTGGTTGTTCCTACGAGCCGGCGGTCCCGCCGGAATGGTCGTGCTGCAGGAGCGCGACAGTGAATTTCCGAGCTGCCATTTCGCCTTCACGGTCGGCGCCTCGGATCTCGAACGGGCCGCCGCGACGCTGCGCGAACGTGGAGTGTCCACCCGAGGTCCAATCTTCCACGATTGGATCCCGGGCGCGTCCCTCTACTTCGAAGACCTCGACGGCCACGAGCTGGAGCTCTTCGCTCCTTCCAGCCAGCGGCCGTAAGCCGTCTCAGTGCCTCGTCGCCTGGCCGCCGGCGAGGTGCCCCGACCTCCTCCGCGATTGTCGCCACCCTGGCGTTGCTCGTCGCCAGGCGTTGCGCCGCGAGCTGCTTTCGCCACTGGGCGAGATACTGCATCGGGGGCTGGCCGACGAGGGCCGTGAACCTGTCGCCCGCCAGCTCGTCGAGGGTCCACGGACGGGCGATGTAGCGTCGGAGCACCTCGACGAACATGAGCTCGGCGAGGCGAGTCAGCACGGAGTCGGCGCCCGCTCGTTGCGCCCGGGACTCCTCGACCACCTGACGCGCGAACGACTGGTGCCATCCACTCGAGAGAACCAGAACATCAAGCCGGCTCGAACGACGAGGGGTTGGCGGCGCAGAAGCCGCTAACCCCTTTTCACGACATGGGCGAGCGTTCACCGCGCGGCAAGCGATGACCCGTTGGGCACGAGCACGATCTTGCCTGTCACGCCGCCCTTCCCGAGCAACTCGCGCGCGTGTCTTGCCTCGGCAAGAGGAAATCGCTGCGCGATGAGCGGCTTGATCTTCTGCTGTTCACGGAGGTCGAGCAGGGCGATCAAATCCTGTCGAAACCATGCCGGTCTCAGCCGTTTGAGCCACTGGATGCTGTAGGGGACCACCCGCTTCCGGCCCGGGAGAAGCCAGCCGCCGGCGATGCACAACCCGAAGATCGCGATTGCACGAAAGCGCTGCCGACGACCTGGACGACCTGAAGCCAATCGTCCCCCACGTAGCGAGGCAGTAAGGCCATAGGCCACGACCCTCCCGCCAGGACGGAGAGCCCTGCGGGAACGCCAGATGTGAGCACCACCGATGCCGTCAAAGACGACGTCCACGCCCTCACTCGTGAGGCGGTGAGTTTCTTCCACGAAGTCGAGATGCTGATAGTCAATTGGGATAGCGCCCAGGTCGGAAACGGCCGACGCCCCTCGCGATGAACAGGTACCGTACATCTGCAGTCCGGCGAGGCGCCCAAGCTGCAATAGTGCCGAGCCGACCCCGCCGGCCGCGCCGTGAATCAACACGCGCTGGCCTGATCTGACCTGAGCGGAACGATGTAGCATCTGGTACGCCGTGACGTAGTTCAGCACGAGGCTGACAGCCTCGGCGGCGTCCAGCCCAGAAGGCACCGGAACCAGGTCACGCTGCGGCAGGCACACGAACTCCGCGTACGCACCGCTGATCGGCAAAGCGGCAACTAGCTGGCCTCGTTCGATTCCAGAGACACCGCTGCCGAGCCGATCCGCCATGCCAATCAGATCCCACCCCGGCGTGAAGGGCAGCCGGGGCGTCTCGGGATGAATGCCCTCGCGCATCATCAGGTCGGGCAACGCGACACCTGCGGCCAGCACTCTCACCCGCACTTCACCGTCCTTCGGCTCGGGCACTCTTCTTCAACCACTTGAAGTGCTTCGGGCCCGCCGTAGTGGGTGACGGCGATGCGCCTGTGTTTCACGGACCTCTTCCTCCCTCACCGCCTTCAGCTGCTCCATCGTGTCCTCTCTCGCCCGCGGGCATCATCCCTCAACCTCGAAGTGATGGACAAGTCCAGGGAGGCGGTATTGGGTCACCCTCCGGGCGCGTCGGCCGGGCTCAGAGGCATTGCCCGCAGAACCAGCGGAAGGAGCAAGAGTACGAAGGCGATCGAGAACAGGAGTCCGAGCGCCGACAAGACGGACGGCAAGCCCCAGGCGTCGATCCCATAGCCGACGAGGGGGCCCAGGAGCGCGAAGGATGCGCGGGTCCCCAGTTGCGCCATGGAGATCACGGTCGCGCGGAACGCGGACGAAATCTTTTCGTTCAGCTCGTTCAGAAAGAGCACTGAGCCCAGGCCCCGACCTATCTGGCCCAGGGTCCCGAGCAATATCCCGCCCCAACCGAAGAACGACGCCATCCCGAAACACGCGATGATGGGCAAGACGCCGATCGCGGCAAACAAGGATCGCCGGCCATATCTCGCGCTCGCGAGCGCGGCGGATCTCCCGGCGAATCCGAAGATCAGGTTGTAGCTCGCGAACAGCACTCCGAAATAGGCCAGGGGCACGCCGCTGTCCTGCCAGTATTTCTGGTGCGTCCAGACCATCACGAGCCCGGCGGTCCCCGACGCGACCAGATTGAGGAACACGAGCCGCGTCGTGCCGTCGCTTACCAGGGTGGTGGAGAGTACCTCCTTGAAGTTTTCGGAGCGCTTTTTCCCAGTCTCCGGGGCCGCGGGCGGCTCGGTGACGCCCAGCACGAGCAGCATCGGGATCCAGCTCAGGATCGCGTTCGCCCACAGCAGGTGCCCATAGGAGAGGGTGACGATCGCGCTGCCCAGTAGCGCGCTGACCGCTGCCCCTGTTTGTCCCGCGAGCTTCATGTTTCCGAGGACCGCCGTTCCCCGCGACCTCTCGCCGCCGGCCGCGAGGTGCCACTCATAGAGGAGCGCCACATCACCTCCCGAGATCATGCTGAGGGCGATCCCCATCGTGAGGTGGTAGAAGAGAAAACCTTCGTAACTGCTCCACAGCGGCAGGAGCGAAAAGCTGACCGCCTTGAGCGCCGCACCCAGCAGCAGCGTCTTCTTTCTTCCCCACAGGTCCGAGAGCAGTCCCGAAGGCACTTCGCCGCAGAGGATCACGATCGCGAACACGGCTTGCAGCTCCACGAACTGCCGCATGGTGATCCCTGCGTTAAAAGATAGGGCACCCACACGGGGATCACGATCATGAACGGATCGAAGAACGAGAAGCCGTAGAGGAGCCTGATGTTCGTGTTCACGGGGTCTTGCCGCCTGTCGCGAGCGGCCACACCCAGCGATCCCAGGTGAGACCGCCCACGTCCTTTTGGCCCTCGGCGCGCGCGCCGGACCGTTCGGCGACGCGCCGCGAGCGCGTGTTTTGCGGAAGAATGGCCGAGATCGCGTACGACCACTTCTCGAGAGCGCAGAGAGCGGAAGGCTTCGGGCAGACGCATCGCGGCTCTAGGGCGACACCTCGGGCATCGGCTGGAGGAAGCGCCAGCGGTGGCCCTCGAGGTCGAGCGCCTCCGGGCTCGCCCAGCGAGCGGCGGATCACCTCCGCGTCCGAGGGAGAGCTCATCTTCTTCTCTTTCCCCGATCGCGGGGTTGGGTTCGCGGACCTTACCCTTGCCAGAGAGCGGCGAACTGGGTCGCGACCAGCCCGTCGTACCTGACTTCCCCTTCCAGGGCGCCGATCTCGCGGGCGAACCGGCTGATGTGGGCGACCATCTCCTCGGTAATGGTCGGGTTGTAGAAGGGAGCGTCACGCGCAACCTCGTACGCGATGAGGCTCGCCTCCTCGGCGGGAAACAGGCGTTGCGCGGCCTTTACCGCCAGCTGCGGGTTGGCCCGGAGCGCCCGCTGCGTTTTCACGATAGCCCGCACGGCCCCTGCGGCGACGTCCGGATGCTCCTTGAGGAGTCGCTCCGTGGTCGCGAGCGCCGGGAAGGTCCAGTGGCGGGCCGCGGGCGGCCCGTCGCCTCGGCGCACGTCGAGCAGGATCTTGGCGATGCCGCGCTTCACTCCCAGGTCCGCCCGCAGGCCGTTGCCCCAGTAGCCGTCGGAGACACCCTGTTCGATGGCATCGACCCCATCCCAGGCCCAGTTGGGGCTGGTGCGGCGGGGACTGGGAACGATCCGGACGTTGTCCCTCTGGAGATCGATACCAGCTTCCTCGAGCAACCGTTTCATCGTCAGGCCGGGGTCGGCCGATGCGCTCAGGCGCAACCCTTTCACCGCACTGACGTCTCCCCGCTCGCATTTGATGTCGGCGCGGACCGCCAGAAACCAGTAGTTGTAGTGAGAGAGGGCGCACAGGAGGACGCCGCCCCGCCAGCCGGGGAAGGCTCGCAGTCCAGTGAAGGGGGAGCCCCCGAAGAAGTCGACAGTCCCGTCCTTCAGGGCCTGCGATGGATTCGACGGCGAGAAGACGAACTCCACGTCGACGCCTTCCTCGCGGAAGAACCCGAGCTCTATGGCGGCGATGGCCACGAAGTAAGAAGGAGAGATCGCGTCAGCAACGGTGAGCCGCATCGTATCCTCTCTCGCCCGCAGGCATCATCCCCCACCCGCGAAGTGCTGGACAAGCCCCGGGGAAAATTCCTGGGCTCGCCCGGCCGCCGCGTCGATGTAGAATCCCGGCACCTCGGCAGGGCGAAGGAGGACCACCATGTCGCTGAGTCGCCGAGACCTTTTGCAGGGCGCGTCGATCCTCGGCACGGGGCTGCTCCTGGCGCCGGGGCGTGCCTGGGGCCAGAAGACGACCGTGAAGCTCGCCTTCATCGGCCCGCTGACGGGCGGCACCGCCTCGAACGGCCTCGGGGGCCGGAACTCGTTCCTGCTCGCCGTCCAGGAGCGTAATGCCGACTCCAAGTCGAAGTACCGGTACGAGACCGAGGTGCTGGACGACGAGTGCAAGCCGACGGTCGCCGTCCAGGCGGCCCTCAAAGCGACGTCCGATCCGGCCATCGTCGCCGGCGTCACGCACTACTGCTCGGTGACGGCGATCGCGACGGTCGACACGTACCACAAGGCTGGCATGCCGGCGATGGTGTGGGGCGCAGTGCTCCCGGAGATCACGTACAGCCACACGTACGTCGAGATCACCCGTGTCAACGGCACGATGATCAACCAGAACAACATCGCGGCCGACTTCGCGGTGAAGACGCTCGGCTTCAAGACCTTCGCGCTCATCCACGACACCACGGACTACGGTCGCGCCCACGCCAAGTATTTCGGCGAGTACGTGGAGAAGGCGGGCGGCAAGATCCTCTCGACTCAGGGGACGGCCAAGGATCAGAAGGACTACACCGCGGAGCTCACGCGTGCGAAGGGCGACCGGCCGGAGGTCATCTGGTACGGCGGGCTCACGCCCGACGGCGTGCGGGTCAAGGTGCAGATGGACAAGCTCGGCCTACGGGCGCAGTTCCAGGGGACGAGCGGCATCAAGTCCGACACGTTCAACGAGACGGCGGGGACCTCGGCCGAGGGGACGCTCGCGTTCGTCGAGGGCGCGCCGACCGAAAAGCTGCCCGGCGGCAAGAAGTTCCTCGATGCGTACGCCCGGGCCGGCTTCAAGGAGCCCTCGGAGGCGTACGGCCCCTTTGCGTACGTGGCGGCGAACCTCGTCATCGACGCGATCGAGTCGGTCGGACCCGACCGCGCGAAGGTGGCCGAGCGGCTCAAGCGCACCCGGAACGCGAACACGATCATCGGGCCCGTCGAGTTCGACGAGCACGGCCAGAACACCGTCCCGCTCATCTCCAAGTACGTGAGCCAGGACGGCAAGTGGGTCCTCTGGGAGGACTCGGAGTACGCCTCGGGCAAGCGGACGCTGCCGGGGCTCAGATTCAAGAAGCTCTAGGCTTGCCGCCGCTCGAGCTCCTCCTCCAGCAGACGCTCAACGGCGTGATGCTCGGGGTGATGTACGCGCTGATCGCGGTTGGCTTCACGCTGTTCTTCGGCGTCCTCGACGTGATCCACTTCTCGCACGGCGACATCTTCATGCTGGGCGCCTTCGTGGGCCTGTCCACCCTTCTCGGCCTCGCCGTGGTCGGCCTGAGGACGCCGCTGCTGGCGCTGCCGCCCGCGTTCGCGGTCGCGGTGCTCGTCACGGGGCTCGTCGGGGTCGGGGCGGAGCGCGTATGCGTGAAGCCCCTGGCGCGCTCGTCACCGCTGATGACCTTGCTGGCGACGCTCTCGCTCGGGCTGGTGCTCCGCGAGTCCGTTCTGATCTTCTACCCGCGCGGCGCCGACCCGAAGCCCTTCCCGCAGCTCTTGCCCGCCGGCGGCTTCGAGGTCGGTGGCGTCGCCGTCCGCTACGAGAACCTGACCATCCTCGCGATCGGGTTCGCGGCGATGATCGGCGTCGACCTCGTCATCAGACGCACGAGGATGGGCGCGGCGATCCGCGCCGTCGCCCAGGACCCCGAGGCGGCGCAGATGATGGGGGTGAACCTCGACCGCACCGTGGACGCCACGTTCTTCCTGGGCTCGGGGCTCGCCGCGGTCGCCGGGATGCTCAGCGGCTTCTACTACGGCGAGATTCACTTCATCATGGGGATCACTGGCGGCGTCATCGGATTCTCGGCGGCGGCGATCGGCGGTCTCGGCAACGTCTACGGAGCGATCGTGGGCGGCCTGCTCTTCGGCGTGCTCCAGACCACGGCGGCGGCGCTCATTCCGCGCGGCTCGGAGTTCCGCGACGTCGTCGCGTTCGCGGTCGTGATGCTGTTCTTGATCTTCAAGCCGAGCGGCATCCTCGGCGAGAAGAGCGTCGAGCGCGTCTGACATTGCGAGCCCTTCAAATGCTCTTAGTCTGGCTCGCCGAGGCGGTCGTGTTCGCGCTGATCGTGGCCGGCATTCTCGCCGAACGCCCACTGGCGCTCGCGGCGGCCGGGGTGGCGATCGTCGTGGCCGGCGCGCTCCTGCGTTTCGTGGCGCCGCTCCGCTCTGCGCTGGTTTGCGCCTTCGCGCTCCACCCCACGGCGGCGCTACTGGGCGGCGCGGCGCTGGCTCTCGTGCTCCCGCTGGCGCTGCGCTCGAGCCCGTACTGGACGTTCGTCGCCACGTTGGCCCTTCTCTACGTCACCATCGGCCAAGGGCTGAACCTCCAGATCGGCACCGCGGGCGTGATCAACCTGGCCGGCGCGGCGTTCGCCGGACTCGGCGGGTATTCCGTCGGGCTCCTCACGGTCGGGGCCGGGTGGCCTTCGTGGCTCGCGGTGGCGGCCGCCCCGTGGGTGGCGGTCGCCGTCGGGGCGCTGCTCTTCGTACCGATCCTCAAGACGCGCGGCCACTACCTGGCCCTGGTGACGATCGCATTCGTGTTCATCTTCAACATTCTCATGAACAACCTCGAGTTCACGGGCGGCCCGCAGGGGATCAAGAACATCCCGACGCTGCGGCTCGGAGGGTACGCGTTCACCGCGCGGCCGACCCTCGGCGTGGTCGAGCTGCCGGCGCACGCGAACTTCTACTACGCCGCGCTGGCGACCGCCTTCCTCGCGACCGGGATCCTCCGGCGCCTGCACGACTCCTGGCTTGGCCTCGCGCTCAACACCCTGCGCGACGACGAGATCGCGGCGCGCTGCTGCGGCGTCTCGATTGCTCGCGAGAAGCTGATTGCGTTCTCCATCGGCAACTTCTTCATCGGCCTGGGCGGCGCCCTGTACGCCGTCATGGTCGGCTTCGTCTCGCCGCCCGACTTCGACTTCGGCTACTCGCTGATCATGCTCTCGGTGATCATCATCGGCGGCGTCGACTCGATCGGCGGGGTGGTCCTCGGGGCCTGCCTGCTGGTGCCGCTCCCCGAGCGGTTCAGGTTTCTGCACGAGTACCGCCTCTTGCTCTACGGCCTCGTCATCGTGGTCATGCTGCTCTTCAGGCCCCGCGGACTCTGGCCCGCGGGAATACGGCGCTACCGGTGAGCGCCGAGATCCGATGAGCTTGCTCGAGGTCAAGGGATTGACGGTCAGGTTCGGCGGCCTCGTGGCCCTCGACGGCGTCGACGTCGCCCTGGGCGAGGGAGAAACCCTCGGGGTCATCGGACCGAACGGCTCCGGGAAGACAACTCTCTTTAACACCCTCACCGGGCTGTATGCCGCCGCGGCGGGCGAGGTCCTGTTCCTCGGGCAACGGCTCTCGGGCCTCGAGACCCACGCCATCGCCCGACGCGGGATCGCCCGGACCTTCCAGTCCAGCCGGCTCTGCCTCGAGCTCTCGGTGTTCGACAATATCCTGATCGGGATGCACGCCCACCGCCGCACGGGGCTCCTGGATTCCCTGCTCCGCCGGGACCGCCTGCGCTCGGAGATGAGCCAGGCGATCGAGCGCGCCGCCCATCTCTTGAGCCTCTTCAACCCGGCCCTCCCGCGTCGCGGCCTCGAGCGCGTGGGCCAGCTTCCGCAGATCGACCGGCGGCGCGTGGAGATCTGCCGGGCCCTCGCCTCGCAGCCGCGGCTCGTGCTGCTGGACGAGCCGTCCGCGGGCATGAGCCCGGAGGAGACCGCTCAGCTGATGAAGGATCTGCAGATCGTTCGAGAAGAGATGCCGGGACTATCCGTGATGGTCATCGAGCACGACATGTTCGTCATCGAGGGCGTGAGCCAGCGCGTCGTGGCGCTCAGCTACGGCCGGAAGATCGCCGAAGGCTCCTTCGCGGCCGTTTCGGCCCGGGACGAGGTCCGCGAGGCCTACCTCGGCGGGGAAGCCGCCCGTGCTTGAGCTGCGCGAGGTCTCGACCCGCTACGGCCCGATCACGGTGCTCCGCAGCGTGTCGCTGGCGGTCGGGGCCGGCCAGCTCGCGTGCCTGCTCGGCCCGAACGGCGCCGGGAAGACCACCCTGATCAGGACGATCCTCGGGATCGTGCGGCCCGTGTCCGGCTCGATCTGGCTCGACGGCGCCCGCATCGATCGACTCCGCCCTCACCAGATCGTGGCGCGCGGCGTTGCGGTCGTGCCGGAGGGCAGGCGCCTGTTCCCGAAGATGACCGTGGAGGAGAATCTGCGCATGGGCGCGTTCATCGAGTGGGCGCCCGCCGACTTCGCGGCGCGTCGCGACCATGTCTTCTCGCTCTTCCCGCGGCTGGCCGAGCGACGTCGGCAGAGCGCTGCGACGATGTCGGGCGGCGAGCAGGCCATGCTCGCGATGGGCCGCGCGCTCATGAGTCGGCCCCGGCTCTTGCTGCTCGACGAGCCCTCGCTCGGTCTGGCGCCCGTGCTCGTCGAGCAGCTGTTCGCGATGGTGCAGGCGATCAATCAAAGCGGCACGACCGTCTTCCTCGTCGAGCAGAACGCGCGAAAGACCCTCGAGATCGCCCACCACGGCTTTCTCCTCCAGAAGGGTGAGGTCGTCGGGGCCGGTAGCGCCGAGAGCCTGCGGCGATCGGAGCTCGTGCGGCACGCCTACCTGAGGACCTGAGGGGTAGTCCTCCCTTGGGGATCCCGCATCGCGCCGTTTCTCAGAAATGCGAATGTCAGCATGAGAACGCTCGCCCGTCCTACGTGGTTCCAGGATGGCACTCGTGGATGCGCCGATGGCCTCTCCTGAATATTGTTTAAGGAACCCAATACCCATTGTTCCAGACACTTAACGGCAATCGACCCAGAGCGCGGGATGCGATGGCATCTTCGGTGCACCAGAATCTGACGACCTCTTCACGAGCCGACACCGAGGGGTATCGAGGCTCGCGCTGCCTCGCGGGCGTTAGGCCCGAGTTCCGTCGGCAGGGAAAGGAGGACCACGTGACACGTTCCCGCAGAGTTCATACCCGTCTATGGTTGGTTCTCATGGCGACGCTCGTCGCGGGGTTGGTGATCTCGCTCAAGACGGCGCAGGCGGAAGTGCCCAGCGGGCCGCCGACCTTCAGCCACCCGTTGAACATCAACAACCCATTCTTTCCGTTCCAGCCAGGCGGACTGAAGGTCTATGCGGGTCGCGCCGGGGGGACGAAGACCAAGGCCATCGAGCACTACCTCACCGCAACACGAACGTTCAGCTTGAACGGCCAAAACGTGCGCTGCCGCATCTTGGTTGAAGAGGCCTACGAAGATGGCGCGCTGGTTGAAAGGTCCTTCAACTACTTCGCCCAGGCCGATGACGGCACGGTCTATTATTTCGGCGAGGTCGTGAACATCATCGAGGACGGCGTCATCGTCAGCCACGAAGGAAGCTGGCTCGTGGGAGGCCCGACGCTCCCCTCCGACCCGCCCGAGACAGGCAAGGCACTCAAACCCGGCCTGTTCATGCCCGCCAACCCGAAGCTGGGCGACGTGTTCAAGCAGGAAGACCTGTTCCCGATCGTGGACGAGACGGACGAGGTCGTGGGCGTTGATTTGGAAGTGCACGTCCCCGCAGGAAAGTACGAAGACGCGATTGCGGTCAAAGAAACCACGCTTCTTGACCCGGGCACGGAAACCAAATGGTATGCGCCCGGCGTCGGCGTGGTGAAGGTGCAGGCCGAAGATGAGATCTTGCGGCTAGTATTTTCCACCCTGGTCCAGCCGCGGGACGATGACGACGCCATTCGCGGCGGCCGAGGACCGCAACGTCCGCGGCGCTAGTTTAGCCCCCGCAACCATCGACGACGAGGGTTAGCGGACGTCGAAGCCGCTAACCCTCTCGTTCAGCTAGACTTCGCCTTACATGCCGAGGGAGGACGCCTCGATCCGTGGCGTCGAGGTTGCCGCTTCGGGCGGGTTTTCTTGCTGACACCGGGGGCACTGTCCTGTCATCCCTTGAGCCCTCCGGTCCCCCAGCCGGCGACGAGATGTCGCTGCACCGCCATGAAACAGGCGAGCGCCGGGATGGTGATCAGCATGCCGGCGGCCATGACGAGCCCCCAGTCCACGACCGCTGCCGCGAAGAGGTCCTGGACTCCGACCGGCAGCGTCTTGAGCTCGTCCGATGCGATCAGGATGCGGGTGAAGATGTAGTCGTTCCAGGCGAGCGTGAACGTGAAGATGGACGTCGCGATCAGGCCCGGTAGCGCGAGCGGGAGCACGATGTAGAGCACGGCGCGCCCGCGGCCGGCGCCGTCGACGTGTGCCGCCTCCTCCAGCTCGATCGGGATCGACAGGAAGAACGCGCGCAGGAGCCATAGCGAGAACGGCAGGCAGAACGACGCATATGACAGGACGAGGGCCGTGTGTGTGTTCACGATGCCGAGCCGGCGGGCGAGGATGTAGACCGGGATCACGATCATGATCGGCGCGAACATGTAGGTGCACAGGATGAGTTTGGCGACCAGCTCGCGCCCCGGGAAGGCGAAGCGCGTGAGGCTGTACGCGCCGAGCGCGCCCACCGCCATCGTGAGGAGCACGGTCAGCCCGGCGACCGCGACGCTGTTCCAGAAGTAGGTGAGGAATGCCGTGTCTCGCACGAGGCGGACGAAGTTCTCGAGCGTCGGCGCAGCAGGCACGAAGGCCGGGGGCGTCGCGAACACTTCGCGCGCCGGCTTCAACGACGTCGAGAGCATCCAGAGGAGCGGCAGGACCGCCTGAGCGGCCAGCCCGAGCGCCGCCGCGTACAGCAGCGTCCGGATGAGAGCGCGCCTCACGCGACCACCTCCTCCTCCCGCCAGTAAAGCCGAAAATAGACGAGCGTGGCAGCCATGAGCATGACGAACATGATCACCGCGAGCGCCGCGCCGAATCCCGCCTGGTAGTACGTGAAGGTCCGCATATAGGCGTAGATCGGCAGGGTCCGGATCTCGCGTCCGGCCCCCGCCCCCTCGCCCCAGAGCCACACCGTGTCGAACTTCGTGAACATCCAGATGGAGCGCAGCAGCACGACGACGAAGAGCACCGCCCGGAGCTGGGGCAGCGTGATGTGACGGAACCGCGCCCACGCCGCGGCGCCGTCGACGCGGGCGGCCTCGTAGAGCTCGAGCGGGATCGTCTGGAGCCGCGCCAGCACGCTCACGACCACGAACGGCGTGAACTGCCAGACGCTCACCGCGATCAGCGAGGTCATCATGTGGTCCACGCCGAGCCAGACGATCGGCTCTCGGACCAGGCCCGCGCGCAGGAGCAGGTGGTCCACGACGCCGTACGTCTCGTTCAGGAGCCAGCGCCATACGATGACGGCGACGATCGTCGGAATCATGTAGGGGAAGAGCACGAGGGCGCGGATCGCGGTGCGCCCTCGGAACGGCGCGTGCAGGACGAGCGCGGCGGCGACGCCCAGCACGAGCTGGAGCCCGGTCGTGGCCGCCGCGTAGACCGCGCTCTTCCACAGGCTGTCCCAGAACTCGACATCCCGCGCGATCTTCAGGTAGTTACCGAGTCCGACCCAGCGTTCGGCGGGGAAGAAGGAATGCTTGTCGAGGAATGAGAGCCAGATCGCGTAACCGACCGGATACAGGATGAGCGCACCGATCAGAACCAGGGCGGGCAGGATCCAGAGCACGCCCAGGACGGCCGCGCCGGCGCGGACGCGCAACGTTACTTCTTCAGGTAGCCGGCGCTCGCCAGCAGCTCCTCGACTCGCCTCTGAGCCTTGGCGGCGGCTTCGGCGGACGGCATGCCCTTGACGGCATCGAGCACCATGTCGACGAGGATGCCCGAGCCCATGACCTCGAGGAGGTAGGGCTTCCTCATGTCATCCCAGTCGGTGACCAGGACGGGCTTGATCCAGTCGTTCTTGAAATACTTCTCCTGCATATCGATCCATGATCGCCACTTTCCGATCATCGCGTTGTCGGCGTACTTCGGGTTGCGCGAGGTGGACTTCTTGATCGAGAGGAGATGAATGGGCACCGAATGCAGATACGGGATGTAGTTCTCGTCTTTGAAGAAGAACTTGAGGAAATCCACGGCCTCGTTGGCGCCCTGGGCGTCCTTGAAGACCATCCATGGCTCGCAGTCGAGCTGCGCCGCCGGAGTCTTGCCCGATGGGCCGATCACCTTGTCGGCGACCGCGAAGTGCTCGGGATCGGCGATATCTTTGGGTGCGTACTTCTCGATGTACCCCACGCCGCGCCCGTACGCCTGGTACAGCATCGCCGCTTTGCCGTTCGCGAGGTTGGCGAACGTATCGAGGTAGGCGTGGCCCGTCCAGCCCGGCGGCAGCACGCGGTTGAGCTTCTTGTAGAACTCGAGGAGCTCGATTACGGGCTTTTCGGTCAGCGTCGGTCGCCCGTCGGCGTCGAACAGCCGGCCGCCGTTCGTCTTCAGCAGCTCACCGACCCCGATGTTGATGAAGAGAGGCTGCCCTGTCATGGTCAGCCCGTAGCGCACGACCTGCCCGTCCTTCACCTCGCGGAGTGCGTCGGCAACCTGGACGAGGTCGTCCCATGTCCTCGGCACCTTGAGACCCTTCTGCGCCAGCAGGTCTTTGCGGTAGACGAAGACCGATGACGCGGGAGAATGGCCGACGCCGTAGGTCTTGCCGTCCCAGCGGCAGAGGTTGCGGAACGCGTCGACCAGATCGTTCTTGGGCATCGAGTCCGCGAGATCGTCGACGGGACGCAGGAGCCCCTTGGCCGCGAACGAGACGCATGTGATCGGCTGGCCGTGCGCGGCGTCCGGCGGCGCGCCGGCGGCGAGCGCGGCCGTCAGCTTCCTTTCCAGATCACCCCACGCCAGCCCCTCGATTTTGATCGAGACGTTAGGGTGCGTCTTCTCGTACTCCGCGGCGGTCTGGTTCAGGACCGCGAGGGTCTGGGGCTCCGTCTCGGTCTGCCAGAGACGGACGACCTGCTTGTCAACGGCGCCGGCGGCATCGACAGTACCCAGCACAAGGGCGGTGACGAGGATGTAGCGTCGGATCATGGGGAGCCCCTCCACGCGATGAACTTCCGCCACGACGTTACACGCCCTTTTCGAGCTTCTGCAACCAGTCCGTCATGCCCATCAGGACGATGGCGTGTGCGCCTCACGATGCGAGCGGAAGGGTGAACCGGAACGAGGTAGTCTGTCCCCGTGATTGAACCCGCGTTGAGCACTCCCCCCGGACCTCGTGGCTTCGGCCTCGTTCGTGGGCTTTGGCGCATGAAGACGAGCCGGCTGGCATTTCTCAGCCAAATGGCACATGACTTTGGCGGAGTCGTCCGGTTCACTGTCCCGGGGCGCACGATCTATCTGGTCAGCGAGCCGCTGGCCGCGCGGCACATCCTGGCCACGAATGCCGGCAATTACTCGAAAGGCCTGGGTCAGCGTGAGGCGACCTCGCTGCTCGGAACGGGGTTGCTCACCGCCGACGGTGCCGCGTGGCCGCCGCAGCGCCGAGCCCTCGAGACGTTGTTCAATCCGGCGAGGATGGCTGATCTCATACGGGGCGCCATTCCTGCCGTCGAACAGCTGAGTTCCACCTGGGCAGCGTGTGCCAGCGAGGGAAAGACAACGGAGCTGATCCGTGATGTCAAGGAAGTCGCACTCCGCATCATAGACAACTTCTTGTTGGCGGGCGGTTTAGCGTCGCGTATCTCCGTGACGATCTCCAAGCTCCGACAATTCGAGCATCTGGTAACCGCGGAGGTGCTCAGCCCATGGCCGTCGGCGCCCTACGTCCCCTTCAGTCGGTCGGCTCGCTTGCGGAACGTCGTTGCCGACCTTCACCGAATCATCGACGAAGTGATCGAGCACTGCGGCGCGGTCGGCGGAGACAACGTCGTTACGTCCCTGAGACGTGAGTGGTCGCCGACGCCGGACGACGACGCTCTTCGAAGCCAGGTGGCGACACTCATTCTCGCAGGTTATGAAACGACGGCAGCAGCCCTCGCATGGGTATGGGTCCTGCTCGACCGACACCCGAAGACGGCCCTGAAAGTGCGCCGGGAACTTCAGGTCGAGCTCGGGGGCAGGGTACCGACGCTCACCGATGTCGGGCGCTTGGCGTACACGCGCGCCGTCGTCCTGGAGGCGTTGCGGCTCTTCCCGCCCGTCTGGGTCTTGCCGCGCACGGCGATACACGCCGATACTGTCTCTGGTTTCCCCATACCGCAGGGAACGGAAGTCTTGATCTCCCCGTACTTGATTCATCGACGACCGGACCTATGGTCCGATCCCGAGGCTTTTTGGCCGGAGAGGTTTCTCGCAGACCGGCTTCAACCGCGCACGCCATGCGCCTTTCTGCCCTTTGGGGCGGGCCCGCGGTCCTGCATCGGAAGTCAAACGGCCGTGATAGAAGTGGTGTTCGCAGTCGCCGCGCTCGCGCAACGATTTCGTCTCACGCCGGCTGGCCGCGCTCGTCCCAGGCCTCAGCCGCACCTGAGCCTGTTCCCGGGAACCACCCTCACGATGCGGGTCCACGCCGTATAGCTCGCCGTCAGCAGATTGAGGCCGGACGTCGCGAACGCCAAACCTCGGGCTCACGGCGCTTTCCCCATGAGCTCGATCAACTTCCCCGCTCTCAGGACCGAGGCCTTGAACGGCTGCCCCGTCGACATCGCGCCGATCCTCTCGCGGATCTTGGGAATGTCCGCCTCGCTCTTGATCGCGATGCCGGCCATGGACAGGACGATGTCCCCGCGAACCACGATCTGCTGTCCGCCGATGGTCGCGGTCCGGTCGCCGCCCGCGAGCCCCATGTCCCAGGCGGGCGAGCCCATCGGGACGACGCTCACCAGAAGCCCGCTGCCGCCGGGGACGTTGAAGATCTCGGCCAACTCGCCGGTCACGACCTTGCCTTCGAGCCCGATCCAGGCCCATTCACGTTCCATCAGGAAGTAGCGCGCGCTCTTCATCGTCACGACGAAGCCGAGGCCCTCGCTGCCACCGCTCCTGGAGATGTTGTGGCTGACGACGCCGATGACCTCACCGGCCATGTTGAACATCGGGCCGCCCGAGTTCCCGGTGTTGATCGTGGCCGTCGTCTGGAAGAACTCGGCGAGCGGCATCGCGCGGTAGGCCGTGTTGGGCAGCCACTTGGCGCTGATCCAGCCCGCGCTGAAAGAGTGCGAGAGGCCGTAGGGGGCGCCGATCACCAGCACCTGCTGCCCCACACGAACTTTGTCGGAGTCGCCGAGTCGAGCCGGCTGCGCGCCTTTCGGGATACGGGCGAGCTGGAGCAGGCCCAGGTCGGCCGCGGGCTCGGACGCGACGACACGCGCCGGGACCGTTTCGCCGCCCGGCAGCTCCACGACGATCTCGTCCATCGCATGCACGACGTGCGCGGCCGTCATGACCTTGCCGTCGGCGGAGATCAGGACGCCGGAGCCGATCTCACTGAAGGTCACGAGGCCCCGCGTGCTGTCGACGGCTCTGCCCTTGGCTCTGATCACCACCACCGAGGGGCTGATCTTCCGGAACAGCTCCTCCGCATCCTGGGCCTCGGCGCCGGCCGAAGACCACCCGAAGACAACGCCGACGAGAGCGCCGAGCAGTAGTGGTCGCATGTGCCCTCCCGTGCCGGTCCGCCGATGTCGAAGAAACTCTTGAGACCTGTTTGTCCGCAGGGATATCGGGCCCGATTGTAACCGGCGAGCGGCTCTGCCGCTGAGATTCCAATCTCGTTCGTCCGGCGCGCTTGACTTCGGCCGCGGGGGAAGCGATTGTGGCGCCCGACCCTCATCGAGCTTCGAGAGGCCGTTCTCGAGAACGCCTATTACAGCGAGGTCTGAGATCATGAAGAGTCATCGCACGCGCGTCGTCTTTTCGGCCGCGGTCTCGATCGCTGTCCTTGTCGCGCTGGCGCCTCTCGCGCGCCCCGCGGAGACGCCACGGCGCGGCGGTGTCCTGCTCGCCGCGATCGCCGCGGACGCGCCCAGTCTCGATCCGCACCAGGAGGAGACGTTCGCCACTCTTCAGCTCGTGGCGCCGTGCTACAGCACCTTGCTGCAGATCGATCCCTACAACTACCCCAAGGTCATCGGCGACGTGGCGACCGAGTGGAAGATCGCGGCTGATGGACTCACGTACACGTTCAAGCTCCGGCAGGGGATACGGTTTCACGACGGCTCGCCGTTGACCGGGGCGGACGTCAAGGCGACCTACGAGAAGATCGTGTTTCCGCCGGCGGGCGTTCGCAGCATCCGAAAGAACGCCTACGCCGCGATCACGAGCATCGAGACGCCCGATGCGAGCACCATCGTGTTCAAGCTCAAGCACCCCTCGGCGTCACTCCTGGACAACCTGGCTTCGCCCTGGAACGTGATCTATCCCAAGAAGTACCTCGACCGTGATCCGAACTACTTCAAGGCCAACATCGTCGGGTCCGGACCCTTCAAGTTCAAGAGCCACACGCGCGGATCCACGTTCGAGGGCGAGCGGAACCCCGACTACTTCATCAAGGACCGACCGTACCTCGACGGCTACAAGTTCTTCGTCAGCACCGAGACGTCGGCGCGCGCGGCGGCCATTCGCTCCGGACGCGCGTACGTCGAGTTCCGCACCCTGCCGCTGTCCGAGGTCGAGGCGATCCGGAAGCAGCTCGGCGACAAGGTGGTCGTGCAGGATACACCGGCCACCGGCATCTTCGGCATCGCGGTGAACCAGACGATCAAGCCCTTCAACGACGAACGCGTCCGGAAGGCGCTGACGCTCGGTCTCGATCGGTACACCGCCAGCCGCGTGCTCTACCCCATCGCGAGCCTCAAGGACGTCGGCGGGCTGATGCGTCCTGGGACGATGTGGGCCATGTCGGACGCCGAGCTTCAGAAGTTTCCGGGCTTCGGGAAGGACATGGAGAAGAATCGCGCCGAGGCCAAACGGCTCCTGGCCGAGGCCGGCTACCCCAACGGACTCAAGGTGGTCCTGAAAAACCGCAACGTCCGGGTTCCGTACATCGACTTCGGCACGTTCGTGATCCAGGAGTGGCGCAAGATCGGCGTCGAGGTCGAGCATCGGCCGCTCGAGTCGGCGTCCTGGTTCGCGGATGGCCGTGACACCGGCAGCTTCGAGCTGATCGTCAGCCCCTCGTTCAACTTCATGGACGACCCCGACCAGTTCCTCGAGCGGTATACGACGGGCGACAGCAACAACTGGGGGCGCTTCTCCGATCCACGGATCGACGACCTCTTCACGCGCCAGGCGAGGACTCTGGATCCCACCGAACGCAAGAAGCTCATCAACGAGATCGAGAGGATCGTGCTCGGGCACGTGTACTACATCCCGGGCATCTGGTGGGCGCGGAGCGTGGTGCACTGGGCGAAGGTGAAGAACTACGTGGCGCCGCCGAATCATTACTCGAACCAGAAGCTCCAGGACGTGTGGCTCAGCGAGGACTGAGCGAAGCGGCCGCCGTGCGGTCACTCGATCATCCGGTCGGCGCGCAGCAGCAGCGACTGCGGGATCGTCAGACCCATTGTCCTGGCAGCCCTTAGGTTAATGATCAGCACGAACTTTGTGGGCTCTTCGATGGGCAGGTCCGCTGGCTTGGCGCCGTTCGCGATCTTGTCCACGTAGGTGCCAACACGCCGGGCGAGCTCGGCGATATCTGGTCCGAACTCCATGAGGCCGCCACCGTCTACTCCCCGACCAAATTCGAAGACCGCAGGCAGCCGATTACGGGTGGCGAACTCAACGATCCGAGGCAGATCAT
>WNEW01000015.1_pt1 | contig 72669 bp, 72 predicted proteins | sample 5399891 | NCBI WGS metagenome assembly WNEW01 (sample SAMN13153336, study PRJNA577476) | soil metagenome | isolation source: 40 cm grassland meadow soil pre-rain plot 5 | place: USA:California | collected 2015-09-08 | reverse complement strand
TCGACCAAGCGCGCGACAGCAACGACGCCGATGTGACGTCCCATCGCACACCTCCAAGTATCCAGAACCGACCGCGCGATGCTACGTGCCTCGCCGAACCGTGTCAAACAAAATCGACCGGCACGCCGCACGATCGGGGAGGTCTCAGGCGACACCGAAGTTGAAAACGCCGAAGATCATGCTGGCGCGCCACGGCGGCGGCGCGCCGAGCCACATTCGCGTGACGTAGTGTTCCGCGGTGATCCCGAGCTTGTTCAGATACTGGAGCGCGGCCTCGTTCGCCTCAGGTAGACGCAGCGAGCGGGGGGCTCGTCGCACGGCAGCGGCAAGGCGAAGAAGCACCAGGCCCGTGGACGCGTCTCGAGCGATGGTCGGGCCGCCGCCCCAGGGGCACGCGAGGTGAAAGCCGGCGACGTCGTCGCCGCACGTCGCTACCCAGCCCGACGAGGCGAACGCCTCGATGAAGGCGCGACGGTCCTCGCCGGTTGCCGCGTGGTCCAGCGCGTACGCCGCGGGAAGGTCAGCGGCCTGCATCGGTCGAGTCGCCGTGCCCGCGTCCAGAGAGCCCGCGTCCGGAGGGGCGGTCGGCCATGCAAACGAGCCGTAGCGCTCGCCGGCGACGAAGCCGATGCGCTCGTATATCGGACGGCCCGCGTCCGTCGCGAGCAGCAGCACCGCGCCGACCGAGCGGGCGCGCAGCCAGCCGATAGCGGCCTCGGTCAGGCGTCCGCCGAGACCGGAGCGCTGCTGGCCCGGCCGCACGACGATCCCGTGCACCCATCCGGTGGGCGGCGCACCGGGGAAGATGGTGGCGCCACCGGTCCCGACGATCTCGCCGTCCACCTCGGCGACGAACAGCGCACAATCGTCGCGAGCGGAGTAGTAGTCGAACAGCACGCGGCGCCCGGACCATCCGACGGCGTCGTTCGCGGCCAGGGCGCCGTCGAGATCAGCGGAGCGAAATGGGCGGATGACCGGTGAACTGGACGCGCTCGTCAGTGCCACGAAGTGGACACTACGACCCTCAGTGTCGTGTTCGCAAGAATGGCGTTGACCGCCGAGCTCATTGACACGCCGGCCGCGGTGCTGATACAGGGGGCACCATGAAGAGATCACTCGGTCGCATTTCGCTCGTCCTCGTCGCGCTGCTCCTCGTTGCCGTGCTGCCGGCCCGGGCCGAGGCGCCGGCGGGCCAGGTCACGTGGGGCGTCTCGGTCTCGCTGCCGCCGGCGTGGTTCGACCCGGCCGATGCCACCGGCATCCTCATTCCGTTCATGGTGTACTACGCGCTCCACGACGCCCTCGTGAAGCCGCTGCCGGGCAATCCGATGGCGCCTTGCCTGGCCGAGTCCTGGAGCGTTTCGCCGGACGGCCTCGTCTACGAGTTCGTGCTGCGGCGGGGTGTGAAATTCCACAACGGCGACCCGGTGACCGCAGACGACGTGAAGTTCAGCTTCGAACGCTACCGCGGCGCGTCGGCGAAGATCCTGAAGGACAAGGTCAGGCAGGTTCAGGTGGTCGACCCGCACCGTGTGCGCTTCCAGCTCAAGGAGCCCTGGCCGGATTTCCTCACCTTCTACGCGACACCCGCCACGGGCGCTGCGTGGATCGTCCCGCGCCGGTACGTCGAGAAGGTCGGCGACGAGGGCTTCAAGAAGGCGCCGGTCGGGGCGGGTCCGTACCGGTTCGTCTCGTTCGCGCCGGGCGTGGAGCTGATCGTCGAGGCCAATGAGCAGTACTGGCGCAAGATCCCGAGCGTCAAGCGGCTGGTCCTCAAGGCCGTGTCGGACGAGGTCACGCGCGCGACGATGCTGAAGCGGGGAGAGATCGACGTCGGATACACCTTCCGCGGGGCGGTCGCGGAGGACGTCCGGCGCACGGCAGGCCTCACGCTCAAGCCCGTGCGCTTCTACGGCGAGCAGTGGCTCCTCTTCACGGAGCAATGGGACCCGAAGTCACCGTGGGCCGACCGGCGCGTGCGACTGGCCGTCAACCACGCCATCGACCGCCAGGCCATCAACGAGTCGCTGACCCTCGGCTTCTCGCGGATGACGGGCAGCATCATCCCGCGCGACTTCGAATTCTCGTGGGCGGCTCCGCCTTATCCATACGACGCGGCGAAGGCGCGGCAGCTTCTGGCCGAGGCCGGATACCCGCGCGGGCTCGAGGCCGAGCTGTGGACCGACACCGGGTTCGCCGAGCAGACCGAAGCCATCGCGAACTACCTCGCCGCCGTCGGCATCCGCACCCGCATGCGCGTCCTCGAGCGCGCCGCCTATTTCAACCAGCTCCGCGAGAAGAAGCTGCGGCCTCTGGTGTACGTGGCGAGCGCCGCGTACGGGAATGCCGCGACCCGCATCGACTCGTTCGTATCTGCCGGCGGCCTCTACGCGTACGGCAGCTACCCGGACATCGAGGGGCTCATTCAGGAGCAAGCGACCGAACGCGACCGCAAGCGCCGCGAGGGGACGTTGCACCGCATCCAGCAGATGATGCACGAGCGCGCGATGTTCGCCCCGATCTGGGACATCGCGAGCCTGGTCGGGTACGGCCCGCGCGTCGCCGAGCCCGGTCTGGGGCTCATGGGCAGCTATCTGTGGAGCGGGCCCTATGAGGAGGTCAGGCTCAAGGCGACCATGAGCGGAAGGCGCCCCTAGCGGAGTTGTTCTCTGGCCGCTCGGTCATCAGCAATCGTTTGCAGGGATTGCTGCTCGAGCCTCAGCACGTGCTTGGCGATGACGCGGTACGTCCACTGGCCGGGAGCCGTCTCGCTGTTGAACCGCTCGTCGGTCAGTCCAACCAGTGAGCCGATGAACCGCGCCCTCTCCGCAAGCCATTCGGCGACGAGCCGGTCCATCGGCGATGCGGTGATCCGGGACTCGTAACGTCCCTCGAGAACCTGGCCCGTATGGATCTTTTCGTGGTCGATGTCATTCGTCAGCAGTGTCCAGACATCCTTCCCTTGGGCGCAAGCGTGCGACGAGGCCATCGGCAGCTCACGATCAGTCGCCGCGAGCAAGGTGTCGATCGTCGTCATCGTCTGCTCGAGGAGCTCACGAATCGCGTCTCGAACGGTTGCCGCCATGTCTCCCTCCGCTGGGCCGATGGATATTGCGAGGGAACGAGTATAGCGGCCGCCGCGACCCCCGAGAACGGGCGTTCGTGACGCGTCCAGTACCTGGCGCGCTGCACGGCGGAAGGAATACGTTACGGGAGATTATGTTGACAGTATTCTGAAAATTAGGTAGACCTAATTCCCGTCGCACCTATCACACACAGGGGAGGCCGCTATGAAGCGGCTCGTCACGCGCTCTTTGCTGTTCGCGGTCACGCTGGCCGGGCTCTCCACCGTTGTGGCCGCCGCTGCCGACAAGCCCGCCGAGGTGCCGCTGACGGCAGCGAACCAGACGTTCGACCCCGCCGAGATCAAGGTCAAGGCCGGCCAGCCGTTCGTGCTCGTCGTCACCAACAACGATCCGAAAAAGGCGATCGAGGTCGAGAACAAGGATCTCCGCATCGAGAAGGTCGTGCCCGCCGGCAAGATCGTGAACATCCGCGTCCGCGCGCTAACGCCGGGCACATACGTGTTCGTCGACGACTTCAACCACGCGGCGCAGGTGAAGATCGTCGCCGAGTGATATGGATGACAGCGCGCCGACGCCGGAGGTGAGGCCGGTTGACCGCCCTCGCGTCGTGCGAACCGAGGAGCTGTTCGGCACGCGGCGTGAAGTGATCGTCAAGCACGGCCGGGAGGAATATCGCCTGCGCATCACGCGTGCGGACAAGCTCCTTCTGACCAAGTAGCCAGCCCGCCGAGGGCGCCCGGGGCGCCCGCCGCCAGCCAGCGACCTGTGAACAGACTCCCATCACCGGGAGCAGCTAGAGGACTACCGTGAAACTTGTTGTGCTGTTGCTCGCGGTGCCGGCGCTGCTCGCGGCGCGTCCCGCGCACGCGCAAAACGACTATCAGAACGTCTCGTTCTTCTATCCGCTGCGCACGCGCCGGCCCGTCATCGAGCGTGAGCTCGAGGTTAGCGTAGAGCACGCGAAAAGCGGCGAGGGCCGCACGACCGAGGCGGCGGGGGCCATCGAGCTGCCGATCTTGCCGCGCTGGCAGGTCGAGCTGGAAGTGCCGCTGGTCTTCAATGATCCGGACGACGGCGCATCACGGGGTGGTGTGGGCGACCTCCGTCTAGAAACCAAAGTGGCCGTCTGGCAGTCATTGGACTGGCTCTCGCAGGTCGCCGTCGGGGTAGAAGGGCGCCTCCCGTCGGGCTCGGAACGTCGTGGGCTCGGCGGCGAGGCGGAGATCGAGCCCTTCGTCAGCGGCGGCATCGCGCTCGGCGACTTCGACCTCCTCGCCTCGGTTGCGTACGAGTTCAACCTTAACGCGAACGTCCCGGGACCCAACGAGCAGGAGCTGACGGCTTCGGCCGCTGGCGGCTGGCGCGTGACCCGCTGGTTCGCGCCGCTCGTGGAGCTGGTGACCGTCACGCGGACCCGCGCCGCGCCCGACGACGAGCTGCGCGGAAAGACACGCGTCACCATCGTGCCCGGCTTCAACGCAAAGCTCCTGCCGGGGACGACACTGCGACTCGGCGTCGAGCTGCCGCTCACGCGCGCCAGGACCGCGGAGTACACCATCCTCGGGGGTTTCGTGAAGGAGTTCTAGGCGCCTCACCAGCTGCCCGAGGCGCCGCCGCCGGAGCTGCCGCCGCCGCCCGAGAAGCCGCCTCCCGAGGAGAAGCCACCACCGCCGCCCGAGACGACGGCGAAGCCGCCGAGCGTTGCGGTGCCCTTCGTCTTCAGGTCGACGGCCGCCTTCTGGTACCACGCCGTGTGCGCGAGGCGCAGCTTGGCCAGCGGATAGCCGATCAGGTATGCCGCGACCAGAACGAGCGTCGGTGTCGGCCCGATGAGCAGCAGGGGAAACATCGACCAGAAGGGGATCAAGAACACATAGAGGAACCAGCCGACACCGGGCGTCACGATGCCGATGAACGTGAAGAGGCCGATGCCGGCTGGAGACGCATCGGGAGGTCTCCCAGGATGGTGACAGCGTCAGGCCGCCCACTATGGGCGAGCTGCACGCTTTCTCGACGGTAAACGGAGGATGGCTGCCGCCGGAAGGTTTAGGTGCCGTCGCGTTTGCCACGGCGTGCGAGAATGGGCGACACCGCTCTGAAGGGAGGCCTCGATGGCCATCGACGAAGTCGTCCTGCGAAAGAGCCGAAAGTCGCGAGCAGCTGCAGCGCCGCCGGCCGCGATGTCGGCCGAGGAGTGGCGGACGCGGGTAGATTTGGCTGCCGCGTATCGGCTGGCCGTCATCTATGGCTGGACCGACCTCAACAACACGCACTTCTCGGCCCGCATTCCCGGGACCGAACACTTCTTGCTCAATCCGTTCGGGATGCTCTTTGACGAGATCACGGCGTCGTCGCTCATCAAGCTCGACAAGGACGGCAACATCCTGAGCGACTCAGACTATTCGTCGAATCCCGCCGGATTCGTGATCCACAGCGCCATTCACTTGTCGTCGCCCGATCTCAACTGGGTCATCCATACCCACAGTCGCTTCGGCACAGCGGTCGCGACGCAGAAGCACGGACTGCTGCCGGTGACGCAGAAGGCGCTGACGCTGATGGGCTGGCTCGCCTACCACGACTTCGAGGGCGCGGCGTTCGACACCGGCGAGCGGCCCCGGATCGTCCGCGATCTCGCTGACAAGCGCATCCTGATCCTGCGCAATCACGGATTGATGACCGTCGGCAAGACCGTCGGCGAGGCGTTCGTGTGGATGTATCGCATCGAGACCGCGTGCCGCATCCAGATCGACGCGCTGTCGGGTGGCAGTGAGCTCCAGCCGCTCTCCGAGGCCACGCAAGCCAAGACCATCGAGCAGGGTCTCAAGATGTACGGCCCCGGCGGCTTCATCGAGACCGGCAAAGAGTGGCCCGCTCTGTTGCGCCAGCTCGAGCGCCTGGACGGCACGTCGTATCGCACGTGACGATGCTGGCCGACCACATCGCGTACGTGGCGCTCGTCTCGAGCGACCCGGCCACCGCGGCCAACGTGTTCGAGCGTCACTTCGGTCTTCAGCGCGCCGAGCTGTCGAGCCCGGCGGGGCCGGTGCCGGTCTTCGCGCTCGGCCGGAGCGCGCTTGCCCTGTTTCCGCCGGCGCATCCGCTCGTGGCGGGCGAAGCGAGGCCGGGCGTTCACCACATTGCGCTTGAGGTGGACGATGTCGACGCGGCCGAGGGACCGGTCGAAGGGGCAGCCGAGGTCGGTCTCGGCGGTCGACGCATCCGCCGACTCGCACGTGACGCGCTGAACGGGGTTCGCGTCCTGCTCACCGAGCGGCTCGCCCTCACGCCACGCGGCGGAGGCCCGGTGGAACGTCTCGACCACATCGGAGTCGCGAGCACCGACGTCGGCGAAGACGAAGCGCTGTTCACGGGAAAGCTCGGCTTCGCGGTGGAAAGCCGCCAGTCCGACATCGAGGTGTCGATGGCTCTGGAAAGCTTCACGTCCGACAAGTACGGCGTCGTCTACCACACGCGCGCGCCGGAGCCGGTGGGCGGCCTGCGCGTCACCTTCATCTCTATCGGAGATTGCGAGCTCGAATTCCTCGCCAACTTCGATCCGCGACAGAGCGGCCACGTCGATCAGGGCCGCGCGGGAACCACACGGCAGGACCAGGGGGCGATCGCGCGATACGTCGCCACGCGTGGCCGCGGCCTGCACCACTTCGCGGTGAAGACGCGCGATGCCGATGCGCTGCTCGGCGGCATGGCCGCCGCCGGCTTGCCGATGATCGACACCAAGGCGCGGCCGGGCTCGCGTCGCGCGTTGATCGGCTTTCCTCATCCCCGCGCGCTCGGCGGCGTGCTCATGCACGTCGTCCAGCGTGACGCCTGAGAGCTTCTAAGGGCCATTCGCCCGGGGCCGAGCATGTCTTCCAAGTTAGGAGGGACTGGCGTGACTCGGTACTCTGGAGGCGCTGGAAGGAGGTACGGGTGATGGCGACGACGACTCTGGAAGGTACGGCACGGGCTCTGGTTGCGCCCGGTAAGGGGATCCTCGCCGCGGATGAGAGCCACGCCACGATTGGTCGGCGCTTCGAGCCGCTCGGGATCGTGAACAATGAGGAGAACCGCCGGCGCTACCGGCAGATGCTCCTGACGACCAAGGGCATCGGCGAGTTCATCAGCGGGGTGATCCTGTTCGACGAGACCATTCGCCAGACAGCCGACGACGGACGACCCTTCGTCGACGTGCTGCGCAACGAGGGGATCATCCCGGGGATCAAGGTCGACCGCGGGACGAAGCCGCTGGAGGGGGCGCTGGGCGAACAGGTGACCGAGGGGCTCGATGGGCTTCGCGAGCGTCTGGCGGACTACAAGAAGCTCGGCGCGCGCTTCGCCAAGTGGCGGGCGGTGATCGTGATCGGCGACGACGGTCGCACGCCGACGCCATTAGCCCTCGAGGCCAACGCGGAGGCGCTCGCGCGGTACGCCGCGTTGTGCCAGGAGGCGGAGATGGTTCCGATCGTCGAGCCCGAGGTGCTGATGGACGGCGGGCACTCGATCGAGCGGTGCTTCGAGGTTACCGAGGCCACGCTGCACACCGTCTTCCACGCGCGGTGGGAGCACAAGGTTGCGCTGGAGGGCATGCTCCTGAAACCGAGCATGGTGTTGCCGGGCGCGGTGTCGGGGCGCCGGGCGCCGGTGGAGGACGTGGCGCAGGCAACCGTACGATGCCTGCGCCGGACGGTTCCCGCTGCGGTGCCCGGGATCGTGTTCCTCTCGGGTGGACAGTCGGACGAGCTCGCGACCGCCCACCTCAATGCGATGAACCGTCTTCCAGAGGCGGCGCCGTGGCCTCTCAGCTTTTCCTTCGCGCGGGCACTGCAGGCTGCGCCTCTGACGGCGTGGGGCGGCGATCCGACGCGGGTGGACGACGGGCAGCGCGCGTTCCGCCACCGCGCACGCTGTAACAGCGCGGCGCGCACGGGAGCCTACACGGCGGAGCTCGAGCGGAGCGGCCGGTGAGCGCCAGCGCGCTCGCGATCCTCGTCGGGGGCGGGCCGGCGCCCGGCATCAATGCGGTCATCGCGGCGGCCACGATCGAGGCGCGCAATCGGGGACTCGTGGTCCTCGGATGCCACGACGGTTACCAATGGCTGATGAAGAAGGACACGAGCCACGTCGAGGAGCTCGAGATCGCCGCGCTCTCGCGGATCCACTTCGAGGGCGGCTCGGTGCTTCGGACCTCGCGGGCGAACCCGGCGCGCTCGGCCGAGACGCTCCAGAACGTCGCGGAGTCCTTGCGGCGCCTCGGGGCCTCGTACCTCCTGACGATCGGCGGCGACGACACCGCGTCCGGCGCCGCGGCCGTGGCGCGGGTGCTGGATGGCAAGCTCGCGGTCGCCCACGTGCCGAAGACGATCGACAACGACCTGCCGCTGCCGCCCGGGGTCCCGACGTTCGGCTTCACGACGGCGGTCGACGTGGGCAAGGATCTCGTGCGCAATCTCATGAAGGATGCGGCGACGACCGACAAGTGGTTCTTCGTCACAATCATGGGTCGGCACGCCGGTCATCTCGCCCTCGGCATCGGCAGTGCCGCGGGCGCGACGCTGACGGTCATCGGTGAGGAGTTCCCCGCGGGCCCGGTCAGCCTCGACCAGATCGCCGATATCCTCGAAGGCGCGATCATCAAGCGGCGCGCCCTCGGACGGGAGCACGGTGTGGCGCTGCTCGCCGAGGGGTTGATCGAGCGGTTGGATCCGGACACACTCAGCCGGGTCGAGCGCGATCCTTACGGAAATGTCCGGCTGGCCGAGCTGGAGCTTTCGCGTCTGCTCAAGGAACGGGTGGCGGCGAGTCTGGGGGCACGCGGAATCGCGATCACCATCGTCGCGAAGGACATCGGCTACGAGCTTCGGTGCGCTCCGCCGGGAGGCTTCGACATCCACTACTGTCGAGGTCTCGGTTACTGGGCGACGCGGTTTCTCGTCGAGGGCGGCACCGACGCGATGGTGACGATGCAGGGCGATACCTTCGTGCCGGTCCCGTTCCGCGATCTGATCGACGGGAAGACCGGGCGATTCCGCGTGCGTCACGTGGACGTGGAGTCGGAGGCATACCAGATGCTCGCCGCCTACATGATTCGACTCAACCGAGCGGACCTCGAGGATCCCGAGCTGGTCCGCGCCCTGGCCAACGCCGGCGCGCTCGACGAGGCGACCCTGGTGAAGCGGTTCGGCGACCTGGTGACGCCGGGTCGCCGCAGATTCACTCTCCGACCTTGAAGATCTTCGCGCCGACGGCTTCCTCCACCCGCGCGTCGCGCATCCGGAAGAGACTGAAGCCGTAGGTTCGGTCGGTGTGCGGGCCGGCCTCGAAGGCGCCGCGGACTTTGTAGACCCGAAGCGGATCGTAGAGGATCGTTACCGCTTTCGGCGCGTACACGTACACGGTCTCGTCCTGCCCGACCGGCACCTCGCAGCAGTAGTTGCCCATCGTGGAGACGCGACTCAGCAGGAAGAACGAGAGGTCGGGGGGTCCGGCCGGAATGATGAAGCCGTGGATCTCGACTTCCTTTCCGTTGTAGGACTTGATCGTCTGGGTCACTTCGAAGTTTGCCCTGATCGAATCGACGAGCTGGGCGAACGACAGGCGTGGAACCCCTTGGGCGTAGGCTGACTGAGCGTACGCCGCCAGACCGAAATTCGCGCACGCCAGGCACACGCTCGCCGCCAGCGCCGCGCGAGCTCGCTCGAACGACCAGGCTCTACGACAGTGGCGCAAGATTCTCGGCCACCTCCGTGCGATACGCGAGCACGGCCGGCAGCAGCCCGGCGAGCGCCCCCAGAGCCACGGCGCCGATGAAGACCACGAGCTCCAGTGCGTCGACGGCGAAGCGATTCGCGACCGGGCCGCCGCGGCCGGCGAGCACGGACGCGCCCAGATACGCCAGGCCATGTCCACCGGCGATCCCGAGCGCGCTGCCGATGACCGCCAGCGCGCAGGACTCCAGCAAGACGATGCCCAGGATGGTCGCGCGCCGGGCGCCGAGCGCGCGCATGGTCGCGATCTCGCGCTTGCGCTCCAGCGTGGCGCTGTACATCGAGACGAACAGGTAGAGCAGCACGACGATGGCGACGATCACCAGCAGGAGGGCCAGGACCTCGTCCACCAGGCTGAGGACATTGAAGATGTTGAGCAGAACCGCACTGGGAAAGACCGCCTGGGTCTCCGCGGTGACGTTGAACCCTCGGTGCAGGCCTGCCAGATCCGACATTCGCTTGGGCCGCACCAGTACGGCCGTGAGCGGCTTGACCTGCATCTTCCGCGACACTTCGTTCATCTGCCAGTAGCTCGCCAGCGAGATGAAAATCGCGCGATCGTCGGCGCTGTCCGTCGAGCGGAGGATCCCGACGACCGTCAACGGATACTCGGCCATCTCCTCTCCCTCGTGGAACCGGTCCCCGACCCGCAGGCCCGTTCGGCGCGCGACGTCGGCGCCCAGCACGGCCTCGTACGCCGGCTGCTCGGGCGGATCGTCGCGGAAGAACCGTCCTTGGGATATCGCGAAGGTTTTCCGGCGCCACGGGAGGGCCGCGAAGTACCCGCCGGTCGTCGCCACGTAGCGGTAGCCCTGGAACGCGTCTCCCATCGCGACGGGCACGGCGACCTCGACACGGGGGTCGTCCTGTAGATCACGATAGGTCCCGTACGAAATGTTCGGCGTGGGCACGTCCATCCGGAAGACGACATTCAGGACGAGCTGGGTCGGGCTGCCCTTGGCGCCCACGAGCAGGCTGTAGTCGGTGGTCCCCTCGATGAACCCCTGCTTGATACCTCGGCTGAGGAGCCCGCTCGCGATGACCAGGCTGACACCGAGTGCGACGGACAGGGACGTCAGCGCGCTCGCGACGAATCGCCCTCGCAGGTATTTCAGCGCGACCGTGAGGACCGTCACACGCGCTCCACGGCGCCTACGCGGTACTCCGGGCGATTGATCGCCGTGACGTCGACGACCTGATCGCCGGCCGCCAGCACGGCCGTCTCGTGCGAGACGACGAGCAAGGTGGTGCCGGCCTCGCGGCAGACGCTCAGGAGCTCGTGGAGCACTTCGCGGGCAGTGCCGGCATCCAGGCTGGCGCACGGCTCGTCCGCCAGGATCAGCGGAGGGTGGTTGGCCAGCGCGCGCGCGATGGCGATCCGCTGCTGCTCGCCTCGCGAGAGCTGCTGCGGCTTGTGCGTCAGTCGCGCGCCGAGACCCAGGCGCGCGAGGATTTCGGCGGCTCGCCGCCGCTGCTCGGGCTTCGGGATCGCGCCGGCGAACATCATGGAGAGCATCACGTTCTCGAGGGCGGTGAAGGCCGAGAGCAGGTTGAACGTCTGGAAGACGTAGCCGATGTGCTGCGCCCGGAAGCGGTCGCGGCGCGGCTCGGGCAGGGCCGAAATATTCGTGTCGTGGACGGCGATCGTACCCGCGGTCGGCAGCGACACGCCGGCGATGAGATTGAGGAGCGTCGTCTTGCCGGAGCCGCTCGGGCCCGTCAGGACCGTGCAGCGCCCCGCCGGAAGCGCCCAGTGCTCGATGTTGAGCACGTCGAGCGAGCGCCCGTTCCCCAGCGGGAACGCCTTCTTCACCCCATGCAGGGCGACGGCCGCCGGCACCTCTGTCATCGGTCGTCGCGCGGGCGGGGCTCCGCGTTGGCGGCCCCGCCCGCGATCCTCGAGTTTACCGGATGGCGATGGGGTTGATCGGAACGCCGATCCCGCCTCGTAGCAGCAGCGGCCCGAGGACGAAGAGAAACTCGTACGCCTGGTCCTTGGCCAGTTCGTCGAGGTTGAGGATCTCCATGATGTAGGCGCCGCGGTTCCAGAGGAAATCGGTGTGAATCGGCAGCGCCAGATAGCCGAACGCCTTTCGCTGATACTTCGGATCCGGCGGGAATCCCCATTCGAGCGCCGCGTTGTCGGAGCCGACGGCCACGATGTCCATGTCGTTGAAGAACTTCAGACTATCGGGGCCCACGCCGGGCTGGGGCTGGTGCCACTTCGTGTGGGCCGCGTCCAGGCGCCCGGCGGCATCCGGCTCGTCCCACGTCTTGCGCCAGCCCGTCCGGACCAGCAGGATGTCGCCCTTTCGAATCTCGACATTCTGCGACTTCGCGGTGTTCTGAAGATCTTCCAGCGTGATCCAGTAGTCGCCCGGAAGGGGATCGCTCTTCTTGTATCTCGCGACGTCGAGCAGCACGCCGCGGCCGACCATGAACTTCACGCTCGCCGCGTCGCCGTGCACCGTCCCGGCGGGTTTGGGCGGCGGCATGTTGTTGAACAGCGAGTTCTCCCGGTAGATGTGCGCGAAGGTATCGAGATGGGAGCCGGTGTGGTTGTGCATGACGGTGAAGCTGGCCGCGCCCTGATAGCGCTGCGGGTCGAATTTGCCCGTCGTCGCCGCGACCCGATCATATCCATCGAGCTCCTGAATGACCTGAACGCCGAAGCGCGCCGGCCGCACCACCCGGGCGACGTCGTCGTGGAGCTCTTCGCCGAGGGGGTAGGCCTTCCCCGTCTTCACCAGCCTGGCGGCCTGGACGATCATCTCCGGAGTGATGACGTTGAGCATTCCCCGCTTGTCCTGCTCACCCCATCGCCCCCAGTTGCCGCGCTTGCCCCACTTGCCCGGCACCGTCCACGGCGCCGGCTCGCGCGCCAGCTTGTCGTCCAGCGGGTACTGCGGCGCCTGCTGCGCGCTCGTGCCCGCGATCGACAGGAAGAGAACTCCGAGCGCCAAGCTTCCCATGCCTATGAGCAGAGATCTCAGCCGTTGCATGGCCTTTCCTCCCTGAAAGGTGACTCCCATCACGCCTGGATGCGGTTCAGAGTGCTTCGCCTCAGCGAGGAACAGTAACCCCGGTCATCGACGGAGGATGCTTGAGATAGGATTCCGCCAGGCTCCGTCCCGTCGCGCGCATGAGTTGCCGATCCTCTTCCGGAGTGGGGCCGGGCGGGACACGGACGATGGTGTCGTTGCAGTAGGTCGGAATGACGGCGCCGGCTTTTTGACTCAGGCCCTCGGGCGCTTCGCCCGTCTGCACGGCTCGAATGCCCCGGCGGATCTGCTGTCGGAACATGATGACCCCCCGATCAGTGGCACCCAGGTGCTCGAGGGCGTGGACGGCCACCGGCCGCTGGCCGACTTGCGCTTCGTAGTCCCCGGGGCGGCGTTGACTGGCCTCGTGGGAGTCGTCGGCGGGGAGCTGACCGGGGAGCATGATGCTGCGATCGGCCCACCAGGAAGGCGTGACGCCGTCCGTCTCGCTCACGTGGCGAAACTCGATGAACATGGTGTGGGTGTCGTCCTGTGGGACGATCCAGCGGCTCATCATCGGACCGTCAAAGGGGTGCTCCCGGTGACCATCCTCCCAGATCGGCGCCACCTGCTGCAGGTTCGGCAACACGTTCTCGACCATCCGCGCCCACACGTTCTGCTCCACCCTGCGCGTGGCGATGTAGATCATGCCGACTGGCGTCTCGACGAAGTCCAGCTCCGGCACCTTGCCGAACTCGTCGGTGAATTGCGAGCCGCTGACGATCGTGTGGAGAAACGCCGTGTGGACTGGGTCCATGGCGTTCTCCAGGATCTGGAGCCAGTTGCACGGATAGAAATATTTCCGCCCGGGGATGATCCGGTAGCCCGGCCGCTCGAAGGAATCGTAGATGGGAAACGGGGCTTGCTGGTCTGGGGGGCCCATGTACGCGAAGACGATCCCTTTGTACTCGTGGGTGGGGTACGCGCCGTGGCAGAGCCGGTCCTTGAGCGTGCTCTGGGCCGGCTCGCCCGGCGTCTCGAGGACGGTGCCGTCGACGTCGAAGAGCCAGCCGTGGTAACAGCACCGGATGCCTCGGTCAGAGACCAGCCCGTACTCGAGTGACGTGCCTCGATGGGGGCAGTGCAGCTCGAGCAATCCGACGCTTCCGCGACGGTCCCGGAAGGCGACGAGCTGCTCGCCGAGGATCGTCACGCGCAAGGGCACGTCGCGGAGATCGTCGGAGAAGCAGATCGGCTGCCAGAAGCGCCGGAAGTATTCGCCGCAGGGTGTTCCCGGGCCGACGTGCGTCAGCTCCGCGTCTTCTGCGGGCACCTCGCGGTGATAGTAGGCGCCGAAGCGAGTGGTCAGGAACGGAGGTCGGGTCGTCATGGCGGCTCTCCTTGTCCCGGGGCCTCTCGGCGTCCAAGCTCGACGGTCCGATGGTGCCGCGAGTGTAGTCCCGGGCTGCGCGTGGGATCAAGGTCCGGAGGCGGGCGGTGAGTCCGACAGGGTGAGCCCGAGATAGCGGTCGAGCAGCACGGGTTCTCGCAGCGTGTCGCGCGAGCGGCCGCGGTGGACGATCTTGCCCCGTTCCAGCACGATCACGTGCTCGGTCAGCCCGAGCGCGATATCGGCGTGCTGCTCGACCAGGATGAGCGTGCTGCCCTGCTCCCCCGTCATGCGTCGGATGGCGGCGGTGAGCTCCTCGACGATGATGGGGGCGAGGCCTTCGAGCGGCTCGTCGAGCAAGAGGAGGTCAGGGTTCGTCATGAGGGCCCGCGCGATGGCCAGCATCTGCTGCTCGCCGCCCGACAGGTGATGGCCACGCGCGTGCCGGCGCTCGGCGAGTCGGGGGAACAGCTCGAAGACCGCGGCGAGATCCCAGCGTCCGGGCCGGCTCGCGACCGTCAGGTTCTCCTCCACGGAGAGGGACGCGAAGATCTCGCGTTCCTGCGCCACCCAGCCCAGGCCGCGGCGTGGCCGTCGGTGGGGCGCCAGATGCGTGATCTCCTCTCCTCGCCACACGAGGCTGCCGCGGATCAGAGTCGTGAAGCCCATGATGGTGAGGACGAGGGTGCTCTTGCCGACGCCGTTGCGTCCCAGCACGGCCAGGCTCTCGCCGGACGGCACCTCGAACGAGACATCGTCGAGCACGACCGCCTCGCCGTAGCCGGCGCGAACGTTCCGCACGGCGAGCAGGAGGTCAGGCATGCCGTGTCTGTCCGAGATAGACCTCGCGCACGCGCGCGTCCGCGGCGATCTCCTGCGGGGTGCCTTCGACCAGCACGCGGCCGCCCACCATCACGATGATGCGGCTCGCGAAGCGAAAGACGACGTCCATGTCGTGCTCGATGAAGAGCACGGTGATGTCACGGGACAGGCCGGCGATGGCCCCGAATAGCGCCGGGCTCTGGCCCCGCGGAACTCCGGCGGCGGGCTCGTCGAGGAGCAGCACTTTGGGCCGCGTGGCGAGTGCGAGCGCGATCTCGAGCAGCCGTTGCTGGCCGTAGGCCAGCGTCCGCGTGAGTCGGTAGCAGTCAGCGCCGAGAGCGAGCGAGCCGAGGATGGCGTAGGCCTCGTCGATCGCGTCACGATACGCGGGCAGGCTCCGCCACCAGGTGCTGGCGTGCCCTTGCCGCTCGCACACGGCGAGCGTGACGGCCTCGAGTGCCGTCAGGCGTGGGAACAGCGTGTTGATCTGGAAGGTGCGCGCGAGGCCGCGCTTGACGCGCTCGGCCGGCGGCACGGATGTGATGTCCTCGCCCCCGAGGAAGATCCGGCCGGCATCGGGCCGGAGCATACCAGTCATGAGGTTGATGAGCGTCGTCTTGCCGGCGCCGTTCGGGCCGATCAGGGCGTAGCGCACACCCGGCGGGATCGCGACACTGACCTCGCGGGCGGCCGCGAGCGAGCCGAAGCTCTTCTGGAGCCCGACGGTGGCGAGAATCGACGAGGACGCCGGGCCGGGCGTGTTCACGGCGACCGGCGCCGAAACCGGGCGGCCGCCCGGTCGAGCCCGGCGAGGATCCCGTTGGGCAGGAACAGCACCACAGCGATGAGAAGCAGCCCGATCCAGAAATACCAGTACTGCGGATTGATGCCGGAGAACTGGTCGCGCGCCACCATATAGATGATCGCGCCCAGAACGCCTCCGTAGAGCCGGCCGGCCCCACCGAGAATCAAGATCACCAGCACGTCCGCCGAGCGTTGAAAGCTCAGCACCTCAAGCGAGACCGTCAAGGTCGTCTGGGCGAGCAACGCTCCGGCCATCCCCGCCATCGCCGCCGCGATCGTGTAGACCTGCCGCACGCGGGTGCGGCTCGGCGCGCCGAGGGCGGGCATGCGGACGGCGTTTTCGCGTATCCCGCGGAGGGACAGGCCGAATGGCGAATGGGTGAGGCGTCGAGCCACCAGGAAGGTCAGGAAGAGCGCGGCGAGCGAGTACGTGTAGGCGGTGCGGCCCCACAGGTCGAAGGGGAACAACTCGAAGAGGGGCCGCATGCGCACCCCCTGCAAGCCGTCGACCCCGCCCGTGAGCTCCGAGGCACTGTTCGCCGCCTCCTGGAGGAGCAGGCCCATACCGAGCGTGATCATGATGAGGGCGAGGTGGCGGAAGTGGGCGATCACGAAGCTGGCCGCGTAGCCGACCACCCCGGCGAGCGCGGAGGCGAGTATGAGCCCTGACAGCGGCTCGCCCCAGCCGAATTTCGAGAAGAGGCCGGCCGTGTACGCGCCCAGGCCGAAGAAGGCGGCGTGGCCGAGCGACACGATCCCGGCGTAGCCGAGGATGAGATCGAGCGAGACGGCGAAGAGCGCGGTGATGGCGATCTGGCTGGCGAGCTGCAGATACGCGGGGAAGAGCAGGAAGGGGAGCAGCGTGGCCAGCCAGAAGGCGATCTCGCTGCGGCGCCACCGGGTCTGCGCTCGCAGATACCCGTGCGCCCCGCCCACCGCCTCGAGCGAGACGGTGGCCACTCAGCGCCTGCCGAAGAGGCCCGCCGGCCGCCACATCAGCAGGCCGACCATGACGAGATAGATGAGAAAGGCGCCGAGCTGGGGCACGTAGTACTTGCCCGCCATGTCGCTGATGCCCAGGAGCGCAGCGGCCGCGAACGACCCCCCGATCGAGGCGAGCCCGCCGACCGATACGACGATGATGACGTAGATCAGATAGGCGAAGGCGAACGACGGGTCCAGCCCGACCATCTCGATCGCGAGAGCGCCGCCCAGGCCGGCCAAGCCGCTGCCCAGCGCGAAGGTGACCGCGAACACGCCGTCCACGTCGATGCCGAGGCCGCGCGCCATGCGCTGGTTGTCCACCGCCGCGCGTACCCGCGCGCCGAAACGCGTGCACTCGAGGGCGGCCACGAGCACGACAGTAACGGCCAGAGCCGCCCCGATGAGGAAGAGACGATAGACGGGGAACCGGAAGCTCCCGAGCGTCACGGCTCGGCGCAGATAACCCGGCAGCTGCACCGGTTGCTGGACGGTGCCATAGAGATACGCTGCGCCGGCCACCGAGACGAACACAACGCCGATGGTGAGCAGGCATTGGTCGAGGTCGCTCGCGCGGTAGAGGGGACGAAACAGGACACGCTCGAGCGCGGCGCTGGCTCCTGCGGCGGCGAGAAACGCCACGGGAAGGGTGGCGAGGAACGGCCATCCGAGCCGATCCATCAGGGTGACTGTGACGTAACCACCCAGCATGGCGAAGCTGCAGTGCGCCAGGTTGACGAAGTTCATCATCCCCAACGTCACCGACAGCCCCACCGACAGGAGGAACAGCAGCATCCCATAGGCGAACCCGTCGAAGAGGACGCCCACGAAGGAGCTGATCATGAAGACGGCGGGCCTACTCCCGGCGGCCTATCGGGCCATGCGCGACTTGAAAGGGTCCTTGACGTTCTCGATCCGGTCGAACTCGACGTTGACGAGCTGGCCGCCGACTTTCTCGACCCGGCGGATGTAGACAGTCTGCACGACGTCGCGAGTCTCTGGGTCGATGGCGATCGGCCCGCGCGGGCTCTCCCACTTCATGCCCTTGGCGGCGGCCACGAGCGCGTCGCCCTCGGTCTTGCCACCCGTCTTCTTGAGCGCCTCGTAGATGAGGCGCATACCGTCGTAGCCTCCCACCGAATAGATGTTCGGGTTGCGGCCGGCGTTCGCCTCGTTGAACGCCTTTACGAACTCCCGATTCGCGACGGAGTCGTGATTGTGGTCGTAGTGATACACCGTAATGATGCCGATGGAGGCGTCGCCCATGCTCTTGCGCGGCTCGTCTTCGGTCAGCTCGCCCATGCCGAGCACTTTCGTCGTCTTCGCGTCGATGCCGCGCTCGGCGAGCGCCTTGCCGATCGCGGCCGGCTGCACGCCGCCCGGTACGAAGATGAAGATGGCCGCCGGGTTCACGTCCCTGGCGCGCTGGACGAACGCCGAGAAATCCGGATTGGCCACCGGGAAGCGTACCGAGCCCACCACCTCCCCGCCCGCATCCTTGAAGCCGCGCTGGAAGCCCTGCTCGGCGTCATGGCCCGGACCGTAGTCCGATACCATCGTGTAGACCTGCTTGATGCCGTTCTTGCGCGCCCACGTGCCGAACGTTTCGGTCAGCTGCGGCACGGTCGCCGACGTGCGCACCATGTACGGCGATTTCGTCGTGATGATGGCCGTCGCCGCGTTCATGACCACCATGAACTTCTTCGATTCCGCGGACACGTCGGCGGCGGCAAGGGCGTTGGGCGTCAGGACGAATCCGGCCAGGATGTCCACCTGATCCCGCACGATCAGCTCCTGAGCCAGGCGTTTGGCGACGTCCGGGGCGACGCCACCCGTGTCCTTGCGAATGATCTCGATCTTCTTGCCGGCCACGGTATCGCCGTTCTGCTTGAGGTAGAGCTTGATGGCGTTGTCCATCTGCGCCGCCGTGTCGGCGAACTGGCCGGAGTACGGCATGATGAGCCCGATCTTGACCGTCGGCTGAGCGAGCGCCGGCGAGACACCGAACAACATCGCGGCCAGAGTCAGCGCGATCCGCGTTGTCAGCATCGATGTTCTCCTCCGGAGCCGTGGTGGCGCCGCCATTCTACGCTGTCAATGAGCGTCGCCATGGCATTCCCTCCGGCCGCGTTCAGCGTGGCTGTGTGATCGTGTCGATCAGCGCCGGCGCCCCCTTCTCCTTCACGACCCTCAGGCCTCGCTCCAGGGCCGGGCGTATCTCCTCAGGGTTGAGGATGGGACCCTCTCCGTAGATGGCAAAGCTCTTCGCGAGGGTGGCGAAGTCGGTGGCGGGTCCCTCCAGGCTGACCCCGACTCCGACGTTGTCCAGGGCGCGCTGCCTCATCCTGGTGATCGCGAGTTGATGCCCGACGTCCTGATAGTAGGACCGGTTGTTGAACATGACTATCAGCATGGGAATGCCGTGATGCGCGGCCGTCCAGAGAGATCCCGGGGTGTACAGGAGGTCGCCGTCGTTCTGGATGCTGATGCAGACCTTGCCAGTTCCCCTGAACGCCAGCGCGACCCCCATCGCCACGCCCATTCCGGTCCCCGTTCCACCGCCTCCGGCGATGAAGCGCGCGCCGTCGCTCACCTCCCAGAGCCTTCGCTCCCAGCCGCTGAGCGAGCCGTGCGCGAGGACCCAGTCCTGGTCGCGTATCGTTTCCCAGATTTCGGCCGCCAACCGTGCGGTCGCGATGGGCTTCTGCGCCCACCAGCGCTCCTTCAGATCCTTCTGGGCGCGAGCGACGATCGCGGTGTGGATCTCCCGAGTTCTTGCCGCCCGCTCGGCGACCCGCCGTTGCAGGTCGCCGTCCATTGCGCTCTGGCATAGGCGAGTGAGCTCTCGCAGCACCTGAGGCCCGCTCCCGAGAATTGAGATATCAGCGGGCGTGAGGCGGCCGTGACTGCTGGTCCACGCCCGTACTCCATACTCCTGCAGGCCGACACGAACGAGCCGGGTGCCGTCGCGAATGACGCTCTGGTGGCGCCGACTGAACCCCGATGCTACCCTCGGTAGACCCGCGGGCACTATGCCTTCCGGCTCCGGTCGCGTCAGCGCTGCTTCGACGTCCTTGACACCGACGGTCAAGACCAGGTCGGCGTCTTTCAGCACGTCGGCGCTGGCCCCGCTGACGTTCAGATGGTGAAGGTTCGAGAGATTGAAAGAGGAGCCCACCTCGATCACCGGAATCCCGAGAAGCTCGCTGAGGGACTGCAGCGCTGCCGGTCCGCCCGGCGCTCGCCCCAGCCCCTCGACCAGCAGGACCGGCCAGCGCGCCTCGCAAAGGGCCTTCGCCGCGTCCGCCATCGCCTCGGAGTTGCCCGAGGGAGGGGCGGCTGGGCGATAGCGGCTCGGATCGGGAATGACAAAGCCATCGGGAAGTCGGCTCTCCTGCAGCTCGACGTCGAGGCAGAGGTAGACCGGGCCGCGCGGCTCGGTCATCGCGATCTGGTAGGCGCGAAGGATGGATTCGGCGACGCTGAGCGCGCCCTGGGGCTGGTCATCCCACTTGACGTAGTCCCTGACGATCTGCGCCTGTACCTGGGCCGTGTGAATCCAGTCGATCCACGGGCGCCGGTGCGTCGCATCCATCGGGCCGGTGCCTCCGATGATGATCATCGGCGCGTTGTTGAGCCAGGCCTCGTAGATGGCCTTGCTCGCGTGCTGCAGGCCGACGATGTTGTGGACCAGCGTGGCCTGAGGTCGCCCCGTCGCCAGGTAGTAGCCCTCCGCCATGGCAACCGCGACCTCCTCGTGGCTGCACGTGATGACCTCGGGCGCGATATTTCCACCGTAGGTCACGAGAGATTCGTGCATCCCGCGCGTGGTCGCGCCCGGGTTCAAGGTGACGTACTCGACGCCAAGCCGATTGAGCAGATAGACGACGAGGTCGGACACGTACTCAGGTTTGTCGAGGCTCATCGCCGCTCCTCCTCATGCGTAGCTCCCCCTCTGGGATTCGAGTGGGTCAGGGCTCGCCGGAATCTAAAGAGACAGCGCGCGCGGTGTCAAGGGCTGGCGGGTGACCGGGTGGCCTCGCCGACCGGAGCCGCGGTTCGCCCCGTTTCGCCGTAGAATCCCATGCCATGACGCGCGTTCAGGTGTCGCTTCGGATTCCTGGCACGGCGCCGATGTCGCAGCTACTCCAGCGGATCCAGGGCGTCGAGGCTGCCGGCTTCGATGGCGCCGGCATCCTCGACAGCCAGCTGCTGTGCCGAGACACGTTCGTCACGCTGGGTCTCGCGGCGGCCCACACGTCAAGCTTGACGTTGTTTCCGGCAGTGACCAATCCGCTCACGCGCCATGCCGCGGTGCTCGCCAGCGCGATCCAGACCGTGGAGGAGATCGCCCCGGGACGCATCAAGATGATCGTCGGCACTGGCTACACGTCCGCGCACACGATCGGTCGCAAGCCGGCGACGCTCGCCGAGATGCGCGCGTGCATCACGATCCTGCGCGCCCTCCTGACGGGCGAGACCGTGACGTTCGGCCCGACGTCGGGGAGCCTCGCGTACGCGTCGGGGCGGCGCGTTCCGGTCTTGATGGCGGCGTCCGGGCCGAAAGCGACCGAGCTCGCCGGCGAGATCGCCGACGGAGTCTTGTTGTCGGTGGGCTTTCACCCGCGGATCGTCGCCGCGGTGCTGAGCCATCTCGCGACGGGCGCGCGGCGTGGCGGGCGGCGGCTCGAGGATCTCGAAGTCCTCTGGGCGGTGCGTGTCGGGATCGCGAGCAGCACCGCGGAGGCGCGCCGGCAGGCGCGACCGACCGTCGTGCATCAGGCCTTTCTCAGCGCCAGGTCGCACTGGCTGCCGTACGCCGGCCTCGCGCTTCCGCGGCTCGACATTCCGCCCGCGGTGCGGGCCATTTATCCCGATCTGTCCCACGCGCGCGACTGGGAGCAGGCCATCGCCGCGACGTCGTTTGTTCCGGATGACGTGATCGCCGAGCTCTGCGATACTTTCGGCCTCGTGGGGACTGCGGAGCACTGCGCGCAGCGGATCGTCGAGATGACCGCCGCCGGCGTGACGAATCTCTACGTCCAGGCGTTTCAGACGTTCGTGGGACCAGAGCAGGAGATGCGGACGTTCCGCGACGAGGTGTTCCCTCGGTTGAAGGCCGCCGGATACCGGTGAGGATGGAGGAGGCCGAGCCATGGTCAAGGAAGTCTTCTTCTTCACCGAGATGGGCTACACGGCGTACCCGCAAGACGACGCCCGGCGGCGCGGCTACAACAACCTCATGTTCCCCAACGAGCACTTCAGCCCCGAGCGGGCGCGTGAGCTCTACGCGATGTATTTCGACGAGCTCGTCTACTGCACCGAGACGGGCTTCGACGGGATCATGATCAACGAGCACCACAACAACCCGCTCAGCATGATGCCGTCCGTGAACGTGATCGGCTCGGTCCTCGCCCGGGCGACGCGGAAGGGCCGCATCGTCTTCCTCGGCAACGTCCTGCCCATCCACGACAACCCGCTTCGCGTCGCGGAGGAAGTCGCAATGATCGACATCCTCTCCGGCGGTCGCGTGGTCTGCGGCTTCGTGCGCGGGCTCGGGCAGGAGAGTCTGGCCACCAACGTGAACCCTGCCTACAACCGCGAACGGTTCGACGAGGCCCACGACGTGATCGTCAAGGCGTGGACCACACCGGGCCCGTTCCGCTGGGCGGGCCGCCACTACGAGTATCGGGTGGTCAACCCGTGGATGCGTCCGCTCCAGAAACCGCACCCGCCCATCTGGATTCCCGGCGTGGTGAGCCCGGAATCCGTCCGCTGGGCGGCCGAGCATCGCTATCCGTACGTGGCCCTCGCGCCTCCGCTCGACGTGATCGACGAGATCTACGACCTCTACGACGACGTGGCGCTCGAGACAGGGTTCACGCCGACGCCGGAGCACCGCGGCTACGTGATCCGCGTGAGCGTGGCGGATACGGACGAGGAGGCTTACGAGCAGGGCCGGCACTTTTACTGGCAGCTCGGGACCTCGTTCGGGATCGCGCCGCGCCAGTGGCTGCAGCCGGCCGGCTATGTCAGCCGCGCGGCGCGGACGAGCCGGCGCGAGCAGGCGAGGACAGGCGCGGTCAACATCACGCCCGGCGGCCCCGCGCTCTCGTACGAGGGCGCACACGCCACGTACCAGATCGTGTCCGGGAACCCGGACACGGTCGTGAAGAAGCTCCAGCACATCATCGACCTCGTCGACCCCGGCTACATGACTTTTTGGGGCCGGGAAGGTCTCATGTCGCACGACGCGGCGATCCGCTCCATCGATCTCATGACCGGCGAAGTCATTCCAGCGGTCAAGGCATACCGGCCGGTGGGGCGCGAGAAGATGAAGGTGGCCGGCTGACCCGCCGTCCGCCATCGGGTTGAGGAGTCCTTCGGATGCCGTGCCCCCGCTGTCAGCACGAAACGCGCGACGGCGCACATTTCTGCGGTGCGTGCGGCGCCTCGCTCCTGCCGGCCGAGAGCCCGCCGGCGACTTCGCCGGCACGCGCCTACACTCCACGTCACCTTGCCGACGAAATCCTCACGACTCGGGGCGCGCTCGAAGGCGAGCGCAAGCAAGTCAGCGTCCTCTTCGTCGACGTGGTCGATTCGATGCGACTCGCCGGCAGCCTCGACGCCGAGGACTGGCATCGCATTCTCGATCGGGTCTTCGAAATTCTCAGCGCGGCGGTGCACCGAGTCGCCGGAACGATCAACCAGTTCACCGGGGACGGCGTGATGGCGCTCTTCGGAGCCCCGGTCGCTCACGAGGACCACGCCCGACGCGCCTGTCACGCGGCGCTCACGGCAATGGACGACCTGCGCGCCTATGGGGAGACGCTGCGAGCGCGAGGAATCGAGCTCGCGGTGCGGATGGGCATCAATTCGGGCGAGGTGGTGGTCGGGAAAATCGGCGACGACCTGCGAATGGACTACACGGCCCAGGGGCCCTCGGTCGGCCTCGCCGCGCGCGTGGAGCAGCTGGCGTCACCCGGCACGGTCCTGCTCACCGAGACGACGGCTCGGCTCGTCGAGGGATTCTTCGTCCTCGAAGACGCTGGTCTAAGGTCGGTGAAGGGAGTCACGGTCCCGATCCGCGTCGTCGAGCTGCGCGGGATCGGGCCCGCCCGCACCCGGCTCGAAGCCTCGGGCGCGCGCGGCCTCTCGCGGCTGATCGGCCGGGACGCCGAGCTCGCCTGGCTCGACGGCATTTTCTCCCGCGCGATCGCGTCGGACGGTCAGGTCGTCGGCGTGGTCGGCGAAGCCGGAGTCGGCAAGAGCCGGCTGTGCCTCGAGTTCGTCCGGCGCTGCCGTGCGCGCGGCACCGCGGCGTACGAGGTTCATTGCCCCGCCCACGCCGCGACGGTGCCGTGGTTTGCGATGCGCGATCTCCTCCGAAGCTACTTCGGGCTCAGCCGCGACGACGAGGTCGGGACGATTCGGCAGAATGTGGCGGAACAGCTGCGCGCTCTCGACGCGGGTCTCGCCGATGCGGTTCCGCTGGTTCTCGAGGTTCTCGGGATCGGCGCGGCCGCCGCCCCGGACCGGCCCCCGCCGCGGGTCACCCTGGAGCTCGCGCGCTTCATGCGGCGCTTCGTGCGCCTGCGGAGCGTGAACCAGCCGGGCGTGGTGCTCATCGACGATGCGCATTGGATGGATCGCGCGAGCGACGATCTGGTCTCGGAAATCGCGGCATCGGTGCGCGGCACCCGGACGCTCCTGCTGGCGAACTTTCGGCCGGAGTACCGGCCGGCGTGGCTGGGTGGATCGCACTACCACCAGCTCGCGCTCGCTCCGCTCGGCGACGGCGCCGGTCGCGAGCTCCTCAGCGACCTGCTCGGTTCGGACGACTCGCTCGGCGAGCTGTCCGGCCGCATCCTCGAGCGCACCGGCGGCAACCCGCTCTTCACCGAGGAGGTCATCCAGTCGTTGGCGGAGGCCGGGAGCCTCACCGGCGAACGGGGCGCCTATCGTCTAACGGCGGCGATCGACGCCCTTGCCCTTCCGGCGACGGTACAGGCCTTGCTCGCCTCGCGCATCGATCGGCTCGGCGAACGAGCGAAGCACGTCTTGCAGGCCGCGGCCGTCATCGGCAAGCAGTTCGACGAGCCGCTGCTCCGAGAGGTGAGCGGTGTCGTGGACGATCGCGATCTCGACTCGGCTCTCTCGGCGCTCCAGGATCAGGAGTTCCTGCGCCTCGTCACGCTCTCGCCGCACCCGGAGTACGCGTTCAAGCACCCGATGATGGCAGACGCGGCCTACCGTTCGCAGCTCGCCGAGCGACGAGCCCGGCTGCACGCCGCGGTCGCCACGGCGCTCGAGACACTGCGCGCGGATCGGCTCGGCGAGTACGCGTCGCTGATCGCGCACCACTGGGAAGCCTCTGGAATGCGATTTGAAGCCGCCCGCTGGAAGCGACGCGCTGCACTGAACGTCGCGAACATCAAGGTGGGGCGGCGCCGTCCGCGGCGGGGGCTTTAACCCGCGGCGGTCGGGATCGGGAGTCGGGGTGGACGCCTGATCAGGGCCTGGCTCCATAGGTGGCGATCCACGCCCGTCGAATCCGGCGGAGCATGGCCGGGTACATGATGCGTCGGAACGGCTCGATCGCGAGCAGGTACGGTCGGGTGAGCCAGGACACCGGGAGCACATAGATCCCCCAGTACAGACGGTATCCGCCCGCGCGGCGCGCCAGGGCGATGCAGATCCATCCGTGGACCGTGGCGTTGCGAATCTCGCGCAGTGACTCGCGGGGAAATTGATACAGCAACAGGAATGAATCGATGCGCGTGCCGGGCGCGATTTCTGACTCGCGACGGTCGCGCTCCGACAGGCGCGACAGCAGCGAGTCCTCCGGTCGCAGCCGAGCGCGGTCCCAGCCGAACACGCGCCCGAGCGCATATCGCAGGCCGAAGAGCACGTTCGCGACGCGGCTCGGCACAGCGGCCGACTCGAGTGCGCGGATGTCGGCGATGCTCCGGCCGGCACCGCCGCCCGGGAGGTCCACGATCGAGAGGTCGTACAAGGGCACGTCGCGCAGCAGCTGGTGGGCACGAAGGTCGAGGCGCAAATACTCGTCGGGAGCCACCCGCATGCCGCGAACTGTATCAGACCGATGGACGCGGCCGGAGACGCGATGGTGACTCCAAAACAGCGAGCGGACCTGATCGGACGCTCTGGCGCCTGACTAGACCGCCTCCTTGACCGCCCAATCGGGAATTTAGCCTCTGTGGACAATGGTGGATGCTGTGGACCCGATTCGGCTTGACCGCAATGGTCAAACGGCGGCTATACATGGCTCGAAGGAGAAACCATGAAACTCGGCGAGGAGCACTGTCGCGACGAGCGCGATGGCCTGGACGCCCACCCTCTAAAGCCCAGCATCGGTGTCATGCGAAGACTCCGGGGCGATGAGCATTCCGCCTGCAGGTGCGGCGGAATGTGGACGGGCAATGGATACGCTCGGATGGTGGGCAACGAGCTCTTGGAGCATCTCATTTGCACGAGATGTGGCTATCGATGGGTCACTGACCACAGATCGATCAAGGCCGGGTTTGCGATCCCCCAATAGATGGATTACATCCGACGAATCAGCAGCCACCTCGCGCGCCCGGAGCTGCGCAGGACGCGCCTGTGGCGGCTGTTTCGGTAGCTGAAGGCTGCCTCCCGCTCATGCCCCGAACGGGTCGCAGAGAGGACACTCTCGGGATGCGCCGCCCAGACGCGATCACGAATGCGACAGGCCAGGGGACCCCGGGGTGCCTCGGCGCCGACAAGTATCCGTGCCGCCAACCCGGTGAGAAGCCCGCCGCGGGTCACCCGTCAAAAAGGTCGACCGACAGGATAGCGCTTGACTTCCGGCGAGACGTGCTAAAGTTTCGTGCGATGGCTCGCGCGCTCGTCCTTCTCGCGGCCGCGCTCCTCTCCTTCGCGCTCGGGGTCACGGCAAGCGCCGACCCGCCCGATCCGACGTGGCTTTCTGGATTCTGGGACGACGACGACCAGGACAACGCCATCATCGCGATCCTGGCGATCCGGGCCGTCGTCGCCAGCGCCAACCTGAATCTTCCCGACTCTCTCCCGATCGCGCCGTTCGTCGCCGCTCCGACCCGATCCGGCATCGCGGCGCCTGTCTACGACAGCGTCGATTCACGCGCCCCACCGCTCGCTCCGCCGCACCTCGTCTGAGATTCCGCTCGATCTCCAAGCGTCGTCGCTAGCGCCGCGCCGAAAGACCGTCGTCACGCCGGCGGCGGTCGACGCGAGCGCGACGGAGGTCACTTGAACGTCCTTTTGATCGGCCTCGGCCGCTGGGGAGAAAAGCATGTGCGTGTGCTCCGCCAGCTCGGAGTCGCGCTCTGGGTGGCGGACGTATCGCCGACGCGCCTGGACTGGGCCGTCCGGAATGGCGTGGAGTCTGCCCGGGCGGTCCTCGACTACCGCGCGGCGCTCCCGTACGTCGAGGCGGCGGACATCGTCACCCCGGCCGACACGCACTGGACGGTCGCGCGTGAGTGCCTTTCCGCCGGCCTCGCGTGCTTCGTCGAAAAGCCGCTCGCGCGCACGCTCGAGGACGGGCGCGCGCTGGAGGCGATGGCGCGGACCGCCGGACGTCTCGTTCAGGTGGGTCACATCTTCCGCTTCCACCCGGTGACCGCGGCCTTGCGCGAGGCCCTCGGGGGTGGGCTCATCGGCCGCATCCGCTACGCCACGGGACGGTTCTCGGGTTTCAAGCGGCCGCGCACCGATGTCGGCGTCACGCAGACCGACGCGATCCACTACGTCGATCTCTTCGCGCACCTGTTCGCCCGCGAGGCGACGCGGGTCGGCGCGCTTCAGCGCGACTACCTGGGCCGCGGCCTGGACGATGCGTCATGGACGGTCGTGCACTACGGGGAGATTCCAGCGGTGATCGAAGCGAATTATTTCGCTCCTGGGACCTGGCGGGACTGTGTGATCGTCGGCGAGCGCGGCGCGCTCACCGCGGACTACCGCGCCTCCGTCGTCACTCTCCACCTGGGCGAGCATCTCGACCGCGGCGGAGCGTGGGAGGCCGTGGAGACCGGGAAGGAGGAGCTTCCGACCGGGCGGGAAGAGCCGCTCCGACTCGAGCTCCAGGCATTCCTCGACGCGTGCGCCGGTCGGGGGCCGAATCTCGTTCCCGCCTCCGATGGGGTGCACGCTCTCGCCGTGGTCGAGGCGGCCGCCCGCTCGGCGCAGCTCGGCCGCCCGGTCGAACTCTGATGTCGGCGCCCGGCCGTTTCATCACGCACGCGGTGTCCGAGCCAGCCCCGATTCCCATTCCGCTGTCGCGCCCGCCGGTCGACGACGAGCTCAAACGAGCCGTGCTCGCCGCGATGGATTCTCGGCAGTACATCCTGGGCCCGGAATGCTGCCGGCTCGAAGCCGAGCTGGCGCAGGACACCGGCGTGAAGCACGCGCTGCTGACCAGCTCGGGGACCGCCGCCCTCTGGTTGACGTTACGCGCGCTCGGCGTGAAGGCGGGTGACGAGATCCTCGTGCCGTCACACACCGCGTTCCCGACCGTCGAGGCGGTCTGTCTCGCCGGGGCGAAGCCCGTGTTCGTCGACGCCGACGTGTTCTACACGATCGATCCCGCCGACGCGACGGCGAAGGTGACGCCGCGGACCGTCGGGATCATCCCCGTACACCTTTACGGCCAGCCGGTGGATCTCGCCGCAGTCCGGGACCTGGCCTCGCGTCACGGTATCTGGCTCCTCGAGGACTGCGCCCAGGCGCAGGGCGCCGAGTGGGACGGGCGCCGGGTCGGCGGCTTCGGCCGCGCGGCGGCCTTTTCGTTCTACCCATCGAAGAACCTTCCGGCCATGGGCGACGGGGGCGCGATTCTCACCGGTGACGACGAGATCGCGTCGCGCTGCCGCCGGCTCCGCGACCACGGCCGGCTCGACAAGGACGTCCACGCCGAGGTCGGGTTCAACCTGCGCTTCAACGAGCTGCAGGCCGCGGCGCTGCGCGTGCTGCTCCGGCGACTCGACACGATGAACGAGCGACGGCGCGCGCTCGCCGCTCGCTACACGCATGAACTCGCCGACCTGCCACTCGTGTTGCCGCCGACTCGCCACCGGGCGCGCCACGTCTACCACCTCTTCGTCGTCCGGACTCCACGGCGCGCCGAGCTGGCCGCGTTTCTCAGGGAGCGCGGTATTCAGACCGGCGTGCACTATCCGATCCCGACCCATCGCCAGCCCGCCGTCGAGCGCTTCGCGCCGCCGCCGGTTCCGCGGACCGAGCGGCTGGTCGACGAGATCCTCAGCCTGCCGATGTCGGCGGACCACACCGACGAGGAGATCGATCGAGTGGTCGCCGCCGTCTGCGCGTTCTTCGGGGCCTGACGTTGGCCGAGCCCCTTCGCATCATCCACCTTTACCCCAAGTCGGACTACTACACGGGCGCGGCGATCCAGCTGGGGGACCTGGCGGAGGGACTCCAGCGGCGAGGCCACGAGGTCATCGTCGCGACGCGGCCGAGCGAGGCGTGGGCGTCGAGACTGCGGCGGGCCGGGATCGCCCACTACGCCCTGCCGATGTCGTCGGAGGTCGACCTCCCCTCCGCCAGCGCGCTCGCGCGGATTTTCAGGCGTCATCGCATCCAGATCGTCCACGCTCAGAAGGGTAAGGCGCGCACGCTCGCGATGCTGGCGGGCCTCCTCGTGAAAATCCCGGTCCTGGTCCTGAGCCGCGGCGTGAGCTTCCCGCTCGACCGGTTCAATCGCCTCGGGTACACCACGCGCCGGGTCACCGCGATCATCGCGGTATGCGAGTCGATCAAGGGCGGCCTCGTCGCCTCCGGTGTCCGGGCGGACAAGATTCACGTGATCTACTCCGGGACCGACACGGACCGATTCACCCCGACGGTGGATGGCGGCCGGATCCGGCGTGAGCTCGGCCTCCACCCGGAGGTCTTTCTCTTCACGCAGGTCGGCGTGAGGAGCTGGAAGGGCAACGACGACGCGATCGATGCCTTCGCGGTCGCGGCCGCGCGACGCCCCCTGGCACGTCTGCTCGTGGTCGGCGCCCGTGATCCCCGCGTCTTCCACGAGCGCGCCGCCATGCGGGGCGTGGCGGATCGCGTGTTCGTTCTCGGCTACCGCGACGACATACCCGAAATCCTCGCGGGCAGCGGCTGTTGCGTGGATGCCTCGTACGCGGGCCTGGGTCTGACCGGCGCGCTCCGCGAGGCCCTCGCCGTTGAGACGCCGGTGATCGCGAGCGACCTCGAGGGCAATCCCGAGCTCGTGATCGACGGGGAGACCGGGCTCCTGTTCCCACCCCGTGACGTGACCGCGCTCGCCGCGGCGATGGGGCGCATGATGGACGACCCGGTGCTCGCCGAGACCACGACGCGCGCCGGGAGAAAACTGGTCGAGGCCAGGTTCTCGACGCGGGCCAAGCTCGAGGCGACCGAAGAGCTCTATCGACGCCTCCTCGAGGTGGCGAGCCCGTAGGCCGGCGAGTCCGTGCGGATCCTCGTTCTCGATCGGTACCTCGCGCGGGAGCTGGCGTCGCCGTTCGCGTTCGGCTGCGCGCTCTTCACGTTCTTCCTGCTGATCGATCGGATCTACCACCTGACCGACCTGGTCATCACGAAGGGCGTACCCTTCTCGCTCGTCGTCGAGCTCCTCGTCTTCATGCTCCCGTCGTTCCTGTCTCACACGCTGCCGATGGCGCTGCTCGTGGCGGTGCTCCTCGCCGGCGGTCGCCTGGCAGGCGACCTCGAGGTCGTGGCCTTCAAGGCCGCCGGGATCAGCGTGTGGCGCCTGTTCCGCCCCGTGCTCGTCACGTCGCTGGTCGTCACGCTGGCAACCGCCGGCTTCACCCTCGTCCTGAATCCCGCGGCGAACCGGGAGTTCGAGCACCAGCTGTTCAGGATCCTCCAGTCGCGCGCGGTGAGCGGGCTGCAGGAGCGCGTGTTCAGCGGGATGTTCGGCGACGTGATTCTCTATGTGGAGGACGTGAGCGCCTCGCAGATCGCGCTGCGCGGTCTGCTCGTCTCCGACGAGCGCGACCCCACGCTCACACGCATCATCACGGCGCGCGAAGGCCGTCTGATCAGCGATGAGGTGAATCGGAGCCTCACCCTGCGCTTGATGAACGGCGCCGTCAACGAGGCCGACGTCATGCCGGCCGATCCGCCGAAGGACGTCACCACGAAGGACGTGAGGACCGCCGGGGGCGCCGCGAGCCCGGGCCGCTATCGCTATACGCGCTTCCGTATCTACGATCTGAGCTTGTCGGTGGACTCACCGCTGAAGGCCGCCCCGCGTATCGAGAAACCCGAGAAGAACCTGACGCTCGGCCAGCTCGGCGAACGGATCGCCGAGTTCCGCGACGATCCCCACAGCCGGGCACCGTTCCAGGTCGAGCGCCACAAACGATTCGCGCTTCCGCTGGCCGCGCTCGTCTTCGGCCTCGTCGCGTTTCCTCTCGCGGTCCGCTCTCACCGCGGCGGCCGGAGCGTCGCGCTCGTCGGCAGCCTGGCGATCCTGGTGACCTACTATCTGGTGATGACCTCACTCGAGAGCGCGGCGCTGGGCACGCGAATTCCCCCGTGGGTCGCCATCTGGGCGCCGAACATCCTCTTCACCGCCATCGGCCTCGGCTTCCTGGTCGCGACGACGCGGGAGTGGAAAGCTCCGGCCATGCCGCGCGTGTGGCGCGCCCTCGAAGCCCTGGGGCGCATCGGGTCGGCTCGCCGTCCGTGGCGTCTGGGCCTCGGGCGGCACAGGTCCGGCGCGGCGCGCGACTCGACGCACATCATCGACCGGTATCTCGTCCGCGAGTACCTCGCGTTCATGGGGATCGGACTCGCGGTGGCCGCGACCCTCTTCATCGTGATCGACCTGCTCCAGACCTTGAACCGGTACCTCCGCTCGAAGCCACCCGTGCTGTACATCTTCGAGCACTTCGCCTACCGAGTGCCGGTGGCGCTGCACGAGGGCCTGCCCATCGTCATGCTCGTGGCGACGCTGTTCCTGTTCCTGACCCTCAATCGCCACCACGAACTGACGGCCCTCAAGGCCGCGGGCGTCAGTCTCTACCGGGTGAGCGCTCCAATTCTGGGCCTCGGGCTCGCGGTCGCCGTCGGCGCCGGGCTCTTCCAGGAGCTCGCGCTGCCCCTCCTGAACGAGCGCGGCGACGAGATCGACCGCGTCAAGATTCGCGGCGAGATGCCACGTCACCTCCAGTCGCGCTACCGCCTCTGGGTGCGCAGCGGCGACTCGCGCTTCTATCGCGTCGAGCTGCTGCATCCGGGTATGAACGACATGTACGGGGTGACCATCCTCGAGGTGGACCGGGAGTTCCGCCTCGTCGATCGGCTGGACGCGCGTCGCGCGCACTGGACCGGCTCGGGCTGGGAATTGAGCGACGGCGCCTACCGGGAAATCGGCGCCGACGGGACGGTGCAGACGATCCCCTTCGGCTCGACTGCACTGGACCTGAAGGAGCAGATCGAGGACTTCCTGCGGATCGAGAAGCAGGTTTCCACGATGAGCTTCCGGGAGCTCAAGGACTACATCCGGCGGCTCGAGGCGGCGGGGTTCCAGGTTCGGAAATATCTGGTCGAGCTCTACTCGAAGCTTTCCTTCCCGCTCGTCAATCTGGTCATGGTGCTCGTCGCCATCCCGTTTTCGCTGCAGTCACCGCGCGGCGGACGCCTCGTCGGGATCGGGCTCGCCGTGGCGATCATGGCAGGCTACCTGGTCGTTCATTACGTCGCGCTCGCGTTCGCGCGCGCGGATCTCCTGCCGCCGCTGATCGCCGCCTGGGTCGCCAACATCGTCTTCGCGGGGATCGGCGTCTCGCTCATGCTGCGCGCCCGCACCTGACCGGACGGTGGGTCGCGACTACCGGACGATCAGCCCCTGCGGCTCCTTTCCCGCCTTGATCTGGCTCTCGAGCGCGAGCTTCTCCACGTCGACGACGGCCACGGTGTCGGCTCCGGTCACGGCGATGAACGCCGTCTTGCCGTCCTTGCTGAACCCGATGTTGGTGCCACCCTGACCGATCGTCAGTCGCTTCACCTCTTTGAACGTCCGCGCGTCGAAGACCTGGGCGATGGTGTCCTTGCTGTTGGTGACGATCGAGTAGCGCCGGTCGCGCGTCCACGCGTTCGTCACGGGCGAGCGCCCGGTTGGCGCGGTCGCGAGCACCGACAGGTCGCCCGCGCCGAGCACCACGTTGGTGTTCGCCTCGGCGGTCTGCACCCACACCTCCTTGCCATCGGGAGACACGCGCAGCATGTGCGGCTTGCTGCGGGCGGGAAAGGAGACGGTCTTGACGAGCTTGCGGCTGATCATGTCGATCTTCGAGACCGTGTCCGCCTCGCGCTCCGGTGTATAGCCGAACCGACCGTCCGGCGAGAGGTGGAGATCTCACGGGAAGGCGCCGGTCTTGAGCGTGGAATCGACCTGGCCGGCCTCCAGATCGACGAAGGCGATGAGGTCGTCGCCCGCCACGTTGATCGCGGCCTTCTTCTTGTCGGGTAGTACCACCAGACTGTGCCCCGGACCCTTGCCGAGGCCGGCGATCGTCCTGGTGACCGCCACTTGCCTGGGGTCGATGGCGATGGCCTGGACCTGGTCGTGGGGAAAGTCGTAGGTCCAGATCCGTCTTCCGTCCCAGTACGTCTGCTCGTTGGACAACCAGCGCACCGACGCGCCCAGCGGCCGGGTTTCGCGCACCCGGCGGCTGGCGGCATCGATCAGGGTGACGTCCTTCGAGCCGACGTTGAAGACGTAGACGGTTTCCTGGCTCTCAGAGACGCCCGACGCCGGGCCCGACTCCGCGGCCGCCACACTCGGCTCCGCGGGACTCGACCCGGCGTGGCCCGTGCCGGCGGGCATCGATACATTGCACGCCGAACCGAGCAGGCCGAGCACCGCGCTGCTCACGCCCTTCAGGAGCGTCCGGCGATCGACCTCAGAGGAGAGAAACCAATCCGTGCCCGAGACGAACACGCCCGTGGCCTCGCCCCGCGAGGCGCAATCTTCGGGCCCTCAGTGTGAGGGCGGCTTGGCCTGGAGCAACGGGTTAATGATCGCGTCGGACATCGTGTCGACTCGTCGGTAGCATCAAGGCTGCCTCCCTGGATGGAAAGTCGTCGGCGGACGATCGAGTGTAGCGCCAAGCGCCGGGGCTCGTCGCAAGCCGCGCAGTTTTCCCGGCAGGCACTGGTTGACGACGACATCGCCACCCGCGTACGGTAGCCGCGCGCCAACCCAAGGAGGCTCGCGCCATGGACCAGCCCCGTCACGGCGGAAGCGGCAAGGTGAATCGCAGGCGGTTCCTCAAGACGGCGGCGGGGTCGACCGCCGGCGTCGCGCTGACGGCGTGGTCGCTGAAGCGCGCAAGACCGGCTCGGGCGGCGGTGCGCTCCGACCGGGCGCGCGCGGCCGAGCCGAATCCCAAGCGCGGGGGTGTGCTCAAGTGGGCGGGGCCCGCGGAGGTCGCGCACTTCGACGTGCATCAAGGGGCATTCCGGTTCGTCCTCGGGCAGATGTACAACAACCTCGTGCGCTTCAATCCCGCGGACGGGCTCAAGACGATCATCCCGGATCTCGCGGAGAGCTGGAAAATCTCGTCGGACGGCAAGACGTACACCTTCAAGCTGCGCGACGGGGTGAAGTTCCACGACGGGACCCCGTTCAGCTCGGCCGACGTGGTCGCCACGTTCTCGCGCATCATCTTTCCGCCCTCGGGCATGGCCAGCATCTACAGGGACCAGTTCGCGGCGGTGGACAAGGTCGAGGCGATCGACCGCCTCAACGTGCGCTTCGCGCTCAAGGAGCCGCGGCCGTACTTCCTCGAGCTCTTCACGCCCTCGTCGATGATCATCTACTCCAAGAAAGCGCTCGACGAGAACAACCAAGATCTAAGGAAGGTGATCGCGCCCGGCACCGGCGCCTTCGTGTTCAAGGAGCGCAAGGTCGCGGAGAAGTGGGTGATGGTGCGGAACCCGAGCTACTGGGATCCGGAGATCCCGTATCTCGACGGCCTCGAGATGCTGCACATCCCCGCGTGGACGGACCGGGGCACGGCGGTGCTCACCGGTCAGGCGGACTACTCGCCGAACGTCTCGCTCGAGACGCACCAGGAGGGGCTCCGGCGCAAGGACATCGTCGGGACCGTGCGCTATCCGGGCGAGTTCAACTCCTATCAAGTGCACATCAACAACGAGCGCAAGCCCTTCAACGATCCGCGCGTGCGGCGCGCGATCAACCTGGCCGTGAGCCGGCAAAATCTCATCAAGGCGTTCGGCACCCAGGAGCCGATCATGCTCACGCGCTGGATGACCCACGCCAGCGAGTTCGCCACGCCTCTGAAGGAGCTCGAGACGCTTCCCGGCTATCGCGTGGACAAGACCGCGGACATCGCCGAGGCGAAGAAGCTGATGGCCGCCGCGGGCCTGGCCGACGGTATCAAGAACGTCGATTTCGTGTCGGCCTCGGTCGCGCCCCACGCCGAGATCCTGGCGCCGGCCTTCCAGGACGAGCTCAAGCGCACGCTCGGCATCGAGACCAGGATCCGCGTGATGGAGCGTGCGCTCCTCATCGAGGAGCTGAAGAAGGGCACGTTCGACATGATGGTGCAGACGGAGTACCGCTCGCCCATCGGGGATCCCGGGCCGGGCTGGGAGATGTGCTTGAAGACGGGCGGCTCGCTCAACTTTTCGCGCTACTCGAACCCGGAGTTCGACCGGCTGCTGAAGCAGGTCAACAGCGAGACGGACAAGGGCAAGCGCAAGAAGCTCTTCGCGCAAGGCATGGCGCTCCTGGACCAGACTGCGCCGCTCTACCTCATCGGGTTCACCGACCATCTGCCGATGTGGCGGACCACCGTCAAGGGCCACAACAGCGAAGCCCGCGTCTTCTCGGAGCTCGGTCGCGTGGACACCTTCTGGCTGGATCGATAGCGGCTGGTGCGCAAGTACCTCGCTCAGCGCCTGCTGATCGCCGTCCCGACGATCTTCGGTGTGACCTTGCTCATCTTCGTCGCCATGCGCGTGCTGCCCGGCGATCCGTTGTCGGCGATCTCGGGCGAGGGCGGGGGCACGTACGTGCTCAGCCAGGAGCAGCTCCAGGCCGCGCGGAAGAGCCTCGGCCTGGACCGACCGTACGTGGTGCAGTACCTCGACTGGGTCAGGGACGTCCTGCGCGGCGATCTCGGAAAGTCGTTCTGGCGCGGCGAGCCGATCCGCGAGCTCATCTTCCGCCGGGCGCCGATCACGGGGCAGATCGCGCTGATGGCCGTCGTCCTCTCGTGGCTGATCGGCTTGCCCGTGGGGTTGATCGGCGCGCTGTGGCGGAACTCGTGGACCGACTACGGCTTCCGACTCGTGGTCACGCTGTTCATGGCGATCCCCAGCTTCTGGGTGGCGCTGATGATCGTCCTCTCCCTGGTCCTCACCATCACGTGGAGACCGCCGTTGACCATCGCGTACTTCTGGGACGATCCGCTCCGCAATCTGCAAATGACCGCCGGACCGGCGTTGGCGCTTGGCGTCGCGCTGGCCGCGATGATGGCGCGCATCACGCGCTCCTCGGTGCTCGAGGTGCTCGGCGAGGACTACGTGCGCACCGCGCGGGCCAAGGGGCTGCGCGAGCGCATCGTGGTGTGGCGCCACGCGCTGGTCAACGCGATGCTGCCCATCCTCACCGTGACGGGGACGGCGCTGGGCGCGCTCCTCGGCGGCTCGGTGGCGGTCGAGCGCGCGTTCGGCGTGCCCGGGCTCGGCCTCGCGCTGGTGTTCGCCGTCGCGGAGCGCGACTGGATGCTCATCCAGAACCTCGTGCTGCTCTACGGCGTCATCTTCATCTTCGTCAACCTGGTGGTCGACGTCAGCTACGGCTGGTTCGATCCCCGTATCCGCTACCAGTAGCCCGCTCGCGTCGATGATCGCGGCGCGCTTCTTCCGGTCCTCGCCGCTGGGCGGCGTCTGCGCGGTGTTCTTGCTGCTGCTGGCCTCGGTGGCGGTGATGGCCGAGCGGTTGGCGCCACACAATCCGCTGACCGCGAACTACGCTCTGACGCGCAATCCGCCCCTGGGGCAGCGCGTCCTCGGCACCGATCACCTCGGGCGCGACGTGTTGAGCCGCATCATCTTCGGCGCGCGCGTCACCCTGATCGTGGCGATCAGCTCGGTGCTCCTCGGCGACAGCATCGGCTTTCTCTGGGGTGTGGCGAGCGGCTATCTGGGCGGTCGCGTGGACCTGATCAGTCAGCGGATGCTCGATGTCCTGATGTCGCTGCCCGCCCTCATTCTCGCGTTGCTGCTCATGGCGGGCTTGGGCGCGGGGCTGTCGACAGTCATCATCGCCATCGCGGTGACCCGGGTGCCGCTCAGCACCCGCGTCGTCCGCTCGATGGTGCTGTCGGTGAAGGAGCTCGCCTACGTGGAGGCGGCCGGGGCGCTCGGGGCGTCGGGCGCGCGCGTGATGACGCGGCACGTGGCGCCACAGTGCCTCGCGCCCTTCTTGATCATCACCACCGGCCACCTGGGCGCGGCCATTTTCATCGAGGCGGCGCTGAGCTTCGTGGGCGTGGGCGTGCCGCCGCCGACGCCGAGCTGGGGCAACATGCTGGGCGGTGTCCTGGCCGAGGCCTTCAAGCCACCCTGGTGGATGGTGGTCTTCCCCGGGACGGCGATCACCGTCACGATCCTTGCCGTGAATTTGTTCGGGGACGCGCTGCGCGACTTCCTGGACCCCAAGCTCAAGTGAGCCGCGGGGCTGCTCCAGCCGCCGACACGCCGCTACGGCATCTCCCAGCTCTTACCGTCCCAGGGCACCACCTCCGGGATGTCTCGGGACAGGTTGCTGATCTCCGGCCAGGTCATCTCCTGCAGCAGCCTGGCGCGTCCTCCTCACGTCGATCCCGAGCTCCGAGCCGTCGAGCGCCAGTCATGCGCCGAGCCCACGATTCCTTGATAGCATAGCGAATATCTGGAATCAGCCGCACCACCGCACCGCCTCTCGAGGAGCGGAGGCCATGATCTCGGGGACCAGTCGTGCCTGCCTCAACGTGTCTCGCATCACGCGTGCTGTCGTCGCCGCCGTCTGCATGGCGTTCTCGTCCTGGGTCGGCTCGGCGGAGGAGCGTGTCACGCCCCAGCCCTCGTTCAGCGACGGGGAAATCAAGATCATCCTGTCCCACGGACCGTGGCCGGCGCCGCTCGCGCCTGACCCGACCAACAGAGTTTCGGGGAAGCAGGACGCGATCGAGCTCGGCACGCTCCTGTTCTTCGATAGACGTCTCTCCGGCAGCGGCACGAAAGCCTGCGCAAGCTGCCACGTTCCCGAGCGCAACTGGAGCGATAACCTTCGTCGCGGCGTCGGCATGGCCGAGCTCGACCGCAACACGCCGACGCTCATGAACGTGCGAGGACAACGCTGGTACGGCTGGGACGGTGCCGCCGACAGCCTGTGGTCCCAGAGCCTGCGCCCGATCGTCGATGCCCGCGAGCTGGCGGCGACGCCCCGACATGTGGCAGACCTCGTTCGCAGCGACGAACAGCTCTCCTGCCGCTACCGGCAGGTATTCGGCACCCTGCCGTGGCCCACCGACGACGAAACGGTGTTCGTGAACGTCGGCAAAGTCCTGGCCGCCTTCCAGGAGACGCTTCTCAGCGGGCGCACGCCGTTCGACCAGTTCCGCGACGCGCTGGCGCGAGGGGAGTCGCTTTCTTCGCTGAGCTATTCCGCACCGGCCCAGCGAGGGCTCCAGATCTTCATCGGGAAGGGTGGGTGCACCTCGTGCCATTCGGGCCCTAACTTTACCAACGGCGAGTTCTTCAGCACGGGCCTCTCGCGATTCGGGCCGCTCAGGAAACCCGATCCGGGGCGCGACGCGGGAATCCGGCAGCTGCGAGAAAGCCGCTTCAACTTGCTGGGGCCTTACAACGACGATGCGACGGGCGCGAGCGCGACGCACACCCGGCAGATCGCCATGGCGAGCGGGAATTTCGGTGCGTTCAAGGTGCCGTCACTGCGTAACCTGATGCTGACGTCACCCTACGGCCACGACGGCGACGTGGAGACGATCGCCGAGGTCGTGCGTCTACACGCCAGCGACGGGCAACCGGCCGGCGCGCCGAGTCTCACCCCGCGCGAGCAGACCGACCTGGTCGTCTTCCTGGAGTCCTTGAGCACGTTCGCCAATCCCTGGCGCCCCGAGGATGCCGCGCGGTGCGAATGATGGTCACTCCTCGGCAGCCGGCGCCAGCCACGGACACACGAACCGCTCGACCAGACACACCGCACCGAACAACAAGATCGCGATCAACGAGAGCAGGATCATCGAGGCGAACGCGAGCTCGGTCTTCCAGTAAGAGGTCGCCGAGAGAATCACGTAGCCGAGGCCCTTGTCCGAGCCGATGAACTCGCCCACCACTGCGCCGATCACCGCGAGCGTGATCGCGACCTTGAGCCCGCTGAAAAAGAACGGCAGCGCCATCGGGAACCGCACCTTCACGAAGGTCTTGAACGCGCCCGCACGATAGGAGCGCGACAGCTCCAGCAGCTCCGGGGGCGTCGCCGCGAGTCCGGTCGCGGTGTCGACGACAATCGGGAAGAACGCGACGAGGAAGGCGACGATCACCTTGGAGGTCTCGCCGTAGCCGATGACGAGCAGCAGCACCGGCGCCACCGCGATTTTGGGCACCGCCTGCAGAAGAACGATCAGGGGGTAGAGCGCGCGCCGCATCCACGGCGAGTAGACGATCAGGGTGGCGAGTGGCACGCCGACGACGATAGAGAGCGCGAAGCCGCCGAGCGTCTCGTACAGCGTCACCCAGGAGTGTGCGATGAACCGGTAGCGCCACTCCCACGCCTCTACGACGATCTGCGACGGTGTCGGCATGATGAACTTCGGGATGCGCAGGACTCGGGAGGCGAGCTCCCAGACGACGACGGCGGCGGCGAGCGTCGCGGCGGGAACGACGTACTTGGACAGGCTCCGAAGGCTACCGGCCATCGCCGCGCGCCCTCCGGCTCGCGAAGATCAGACCGCGCACCTCGTCGCTGTACGCCTTGAACTTCGCGTCGAACTCCAGCTCCACGGTCCGTGGTCGCGGCAGGTCGATCGTGATGACGCGCGCCAGGCGCCCGGGCCCCGGGGTCATGACCACGACCTTGTCAGCGAGCAGGATCGCCTCGGGGATCGAGTGCGTGACGAACAGAATCGTCTTGCGTCGCGCTTCCCAGATTCGCAGCAGCTCGAAACCCATCTCTTCGCGGGTCATCGCGTCGAGCGCGCCGAACGGCTCGTCCATCAGGAGAAGGCTCGGGTCGGGCAGCAATGCGCGGCAAATGGCGACGCGCTGTTGCATCCCGCCCGACAGCTCCCGGGGAAGCCGGGTCTCGGACCCGGCGAGGCCGCTCAGCGCGAGCAGTTCCAGCGCACGATGCCGATAGGCTTTGGGATCCAAACCGAGCATGTCAGCGGAAAACAGCACGTTGTCGAGCACGGTGCGCCAGGGTAGGAGCACCGGATGCTGAAAGACGATCCCGACGTCGGGAAAGGGGTCGCGGACGACGGTGTCACGCACGCGGATGGTCCCGCCACTGGCCGGCGTGAGACCCGCGACCAGCTTGAGCAGCGTGGACTTGCCGCAGCCGCTCGGCCCCACCAGCGTGACGAACTCGTTCTCGGCGATGTCGAGCGTGATGTCCGCGACAGCGAGGACAAGGTCCCCGCGACGGGTCCGGTACGTCTTCTCCACGCCCTGGAGTCGGATCAAGATCCCGCCGGGTGGGCGGCGAGCACCGCGCTAATGTTTCGTCGGCAGGAGATCGTTGGTGTAGATCTCCTCGAGCGGCACCTTCCGCTTGAGGCCGAGATACTCCGTGTACGTGTCGCGTGTCTTCTCGAGCCTCGCGGGCTCGAATTGGCCGACCGCGACCGTACCCTTCATGACTTCCTCGGCATAGACGAAGCGGCTGGCCACCTGCGCGGCGCCGAGCGCGCCGTCGGGATCGACTTCAGGATGGTGCTTCACGACGTACTTCACGCCCTCGTCGAAGTGTTTCTGCCGGAACGCATAGTCGGCGCCGCGAAGGGTGGCGCGGAGGAACGCCTTCAGCGGCTCGGGGTCCCGGGCGACGGTCTCGTCGCGCGCGACCAGCGAGGTCGAGCTGAGGTCCAGACCGAGATCGGCCCACGCGACGAGCACGCGGATGTCCTGGTTCGACTGCTTTGCGACCTTCCGGATCCTCGCCTCGTGGACGACGAAAAACGGCACGGCGTCGGTCTGCCCGTTGATGAGGGCCGGCGGCATCGAGGCCGCGTCCATCGTCACCCACGTCACCGAGCTCGGCGCCAGCCCCGACAACCTCTCGAAGATGGGCCAGAGGATCTGGTGGCTGTTGCCGGGCGAGATCGCGAGCTTCTTCCCCGCGAGGTCCTTCGGCGACTTGATGGGCGAGTCGGCGCGCAGGAAGATCCCGTGGGGCGGCCGCCGGTACCAGAGCGCGATGCCCTTCACCTTCGCGTCGGTGTTGGCGCGCGCGGCGATGACGGTGGAGATGTCCGCGATGCCGACGTCGCCCTGGCCAGCGGCGATACGCTTGACGGTGTCCGCCGAGCCCTGGCCGCGAACAATCTTCACGTCAAGCCCCTCCTCCCGATACCAGCCCTTCTCGAGTGCGGTGTAGTGGGGCACGTACTCGCCGGTCGGCACAAAGTCGAGGACGAGGGTGTACGGTCTCACCGACGTCTGCGCGTCGACGAAGCACCAGACGGACAGCACGACGCCGACTGCGAGCAGCGAGACGCGCCCCCCGATTGTCCGTCGCATACGAGAGTCCTCGGGGCGAGAGCCCGCCGTCATGGCTCATTTCTCCCCGAGCGCGCGCCGGAGCTCCGTCGTCACGCGCGTGGCTTCCGCCATGATGAACGCGATCTCGCTGTTGGTCGTGATGAAGCGCGCGCCCTTCTTGATGTACTCGACCTGCCGTGGAAGGTAGCGGTCGCCGCCCATCCCGGCGATCTTGCCGTTCGCCACGGTGGTGGCGATCACGCGATCGATCGCCTTGGCGCCTTCGGGATCGCCGAACTGGCCGGGCTTGCCCATCGCGGTCAGGAGGTCGTTGGAGCCGATGTGGATCACGTCCACGCCGTCGACCTTGGCGATCTCTTCGACATTGTTCACCCCTTCCGGCGTCTCGATCATGCACACTACCAGGGTCGCGTCGTTCAGCGCCGACACGGTCTGGCTTGCGGGCACCGGGCGGTAGTCGAACATCGGGTATGCGCCCGCGGCCGAGCGTCGGCCGACCGGGGGAAACTTGGCGCGAGCGACCGCCCGCCGCGCCTCGGCGGCGGTGTTGACGTCCGGGTAGACGATGCCCATCACGCCGTTGTCCAGCAGCACCTGCACGTCCTGGTCGTCGACGCTCTTGACGCGGGCGAGCGGCGTGATGCCGCACCCGAGCGCGGTGTGCGCGATGTGCGCGATGGTCTCCAGGGTGAAGATCGCGTGCTGGCCGTCGATGAAGATGAAGTCGTGGCCGGTGGATTTCGCGATGCGCGCGATGTCGCCCGAGCGTGCGAGGCGCACGTTCATGCCGAGCGCCACTCGGCCGGCCTTCATCATCTCTTTCAGCGGGTTCGTGAGGATCGGCGCGTCTGCCATGAGCTCCTCCTGATCGGAGGAGTTTACCGCTATCGGTGGGCTGTCCGGTTGCTCAGTTTGCCATCACCGCGCGCCGGCGAGCCCACGCGCGGAGGGCGTCGATCTCCTCCCGGCGCGTCACCGATAGCGGTTTGGTCGACGTCAGCTCGTCGAGGAGGATCTCGGTGCTGAGCTCGACCGAGCGCGAGAACGCCGTGTAGAGCCCGGAGATGATGGCCTGCTGGATCTCGGCGCCGGTGAAGCCGTCGGAGCTCGCGGCCAGCCGATCGAGGGCGAACGCAGCAGGATCGCGCTTGCGCTTGCGCAGGTGGACGGCGAAGATCTCCTTGCGATCCTCGGCGGTCGGCAGGTCCACGAAGAAGATCTCGTCGATGGCGATCAGGGGGTAGTGCGACTGGATCATCAGCTCGAGGTCGCGGAGCGGGGCCATCCCGCATTCGAGAATAGCAGGAACGTGTGAGGAAACCGGCGTACGGCCGGCGACCCTGGCGTCCCCGCGTATAATTGCGACCGCATGCCAGACTTCCACGCGGTCATCGTCGGGGCCGGATTCGCAGGGCTCTACATGCTCCATCGTCTCCGCCAGCTCGGGCTGTCGGCGCGCCTCTTCGAGGCGGGCGACGGCGTCGGCGGCACGTGGTACTGGAATCGCTATCCCGGTGCGCGCTGCGACGTCGAGAGCATGGACTATTCGTACTCGTTCTCGGACGAGCTGCAGCAAGAATGGAAGTGGAGCGAGCGGTACGCCTCCCAGCCGGAGATCCTGACGTACATCAATCACGTCGCCGATCGCTTCGATCTGCGGCGCGACATCCGGCTCGCCACCCGGGTGACGGCCGCGACCTTCGACGAGGCCGCGCGGTGGTGGACGGTCACGACCGACCGCGGCGATCGCGTGTCCGCGCGCTTCTGCATCATGGCAACCGGGTGCCTGTCCACGGCCCAGGTGCCGAACTTCCCGGGGCGGCAGAGCTTCAGGGGCGCGACCTATCACACCGGCCGCTGGCCGCACGAGGGCGTCGACTTCACCGGCCAGCGCGTGGGGGTGATCGGCACCGGCTCGTCGGCGATCCAGTCGATCCCGATCATCGCCGCTGAGGCCGCCCACCTGTTCGTCTTCCAGCGCACACCGAACTTCAGCGTCCCCGCGCGCAACGCGCCCCTCGACCCGGACTTCGAGCGTCAGGTGAAGACGTGCTACGCCGACTTCCGGCGCCAGGCGCGCGAGTCCCGCGTCGGCTTCGTGGTGGAGCGCAGCGAGGGCTCGGCGCTCGCGGTGACGGCCGACGAGCGGCGGCGCGAGTACGAGAAGCGCTGGAACCGCGGCGGCCTGGGTTTCACCGCAACCTACGTCGATCTCTTGACCGACAAGGATGCCAACGATACGGCCGCCGAGTTCTGCCGCGAGAGGATTCGCGCCGCGGTCCGCGACCCCGAGGTCGCCGATCTCCTCGCGCCGAAGGACTACCCGGTCGGCACCAAGCGCATGTGCGTCGACACGGGCTACTACGAGACGTTCAATCGCGACAACGTCACCCTGGTCGACATCCGCCGGGCGCCGATCGAGGCGATCACACCCGACGGCCTGCGCACGCGGGAGGCCGAGTACGCGCTCGACAGCATCGTGTTCGCCACGGGCTTCGATGCCATGACCGGCGCGCTGCTGAGCATCGACGTCCGCGGGCGGGGCGGCCGCACCTTGAAGGACGCCTGGGCGGAAGGACCGCGCACGTACCTGGGGCTCGCGATGTCCGGCTTTCCCAACCTGTTCGCGATCACCGGCCCCGGCAGCCCCTCCGTGCTCAGCAACATGATCGTGTCCATCGAGCAGCACGTCGACTGGATCGCCGACTGTCTCGACCGCATGCACGCGCACGGTGACGAGACGATCGAGGCCACGGCCGCCGCGCAAGAGGCGTGGGTCGCCCACGTCAACGAGATCGGCCACGCCACGCTCTATCCGCGCGCCAATTCCTGGTACATGGGCGCCAACATTCCAGGCAAGCCGCGGGTCTTCATGCCCTACATCGGCGGAGTCGGCGCCTATCGGCAGATCTGCGACGGCGTCGCGGCCAAGGGCTACGAGGGGTTCACTCTCGCTCGCGGGTAGTGGGAGAGCTCCGAATGGAGTTTGATGTCACGCCGGCGCAGAAGGAGCTTCAGCACCGCGCCCGGTGCGGACGCTCGGCATGCTCGAGCTGGGTCTCGACCCCGCCGACGTGCTGCCGCCGTTGAAGACCGACCGCCCGGACAGCGGGCCGGTCGTGCGGTAGTGGTCTACTGCGAGCGTGATGGCTTTCGCACGAGCGCCGATGCAGGCTACATCGTGGGCACGGTGCCGCCGTCGATCACGTACTCGGTGCCGGTGATAGAGGCAGCCCGCGGTGACGCCAGAAAGGCGACGAGGTCCGCCACCTCTTTCGGGCGGGCGGGACGTCCGATGGGGATCCCGCCGAGCGAGTCCATCAAGCTCCGGCGAGCCCCTTCGTAGTCGGTGCTCGTGCTCCTCGCCAGCTCCGTCACCAGACGCATGGCCGCGTCGGTCTCGACCCAACCCGGAGAGACCCGGATGACGCGGATGCCCTTGGGGCTGACTTCCTTGGACAGGCCCTTGCTGTAATTCGAGAGCGCGGCCTTTGCCGCCGCATAGGCGATGGTCGCGTCGGGCAGGGGCAATTGGCCCTGAATCGACGTGATATGGATGATCACGCCTGATCCCTGGTCGAGCATCGCCGGGAGCAGCGCGCGATCCAGCCGCACCGCGGGAAACAGGTTCAAGTCCAGTGCGCGGTGCCATTGCTCGTCGTCCAGCACTGCAAATCCACCCGCCGGCGCCGATGAGCCGCCGACGACATGCACGACGACGTCGACGCCGCCGAGTCGATCGCGAACCGCGCGCGTCACGAGCGCGCAGCCGTCGGCGGTGGCCACGTCCGCCGCGACGAACAGATCGGTGTCCTTGAGGTTGGCCGGCGCCGCTCGAGCGGTGGTGAGAACCCTCACTCCGAGCTCGCGCAGTCGAGCGACCACCGCCGCGCCGATTCCCTGCGTGCCGCCCGTGACGAGCGCCCGCTGTCCGTGTAGATGCAGATCTTCGCTCACGAACGGCTCAGTCCCTTGTTCGGGTTGATCAGATACTTCTGGCCGGTGGCCTGCTTGCTGTAGACGGTGATCTCCTCGATTCGCAGCGCCTCGGCGAGCGAGACTTCTTTCGTGTAGGCGCTCGCGAACGTGGTCTTGATCTCGGCCGCGACCCTCTCCCGGAGCTTCTGGGCGGCCTCGGGCCCGATCTTCTGCATGAAAGCGGTGAGGAGCCAGCCGCCGATGCCCCAGGCCATGCCGAAGGCGCGATTGAACTCGGTCGGCCCGCGGTCGAGCCCGCCGTAGATGTAGACCTGCTTGTGCGTCGTGGATCCGTAGCGGCTGTATTCCTTCGCCGTCTTGCTCGCCGCGATCTCCATCGCGGTGAGGATCTGTCCCGCCAGCTTTCCGCCGCCGATCGCGTCGAAGGCCACCGTGGCGCCGGAGGCGGAGAGCGCCGCCGTCAGGTCGTCCATGAAGGTCGGCGAGGCCGAGTTGCACACGTAGGTGGCGCCGATCTTCTTCAGGAGGTCCACGTGCTCGGGCCGGCGCACGATGTTCACCAGGGCGACGCGGTCCTGAATGCAGATCTTGTTGAGCATCTGCCCCAGATTGGAAGCCGCGGCCGTGTGCACGAGCGCCTTGTGACCCTCGCGGCGCATCGTCTCGACCATCCCGAGCGCGGTGAGGGGATTGACGAAGCAGTCGGCGCCCTCGGCCGGTGTGGTGCCCGGCGGCAGCACCAGGCACTGCGCGGCCTTGATGGTGCGGTACTGCGCGTACATGGCGCCGCCGAGGATCGCGACGGTCTGGCCCATCAGCGCTTGCGCCGCCGGATTCGCGCCCGCCTGCACGACCCCCCCGGCCCCTTCGTTGCCGACGGGCAGCGACTGCCCCAGACGCCCCGCGAGCGCCTTCATCACCGCCGGGGCGATGCTCGCCGTCACGACCGGATTGTCGGCCGGGCCCGATGCCGTGGCGGTGCTCAGGTCGGCGCCGGCGAAGAGCAGCCCCTGGTCGGAGGGATTGATGGGCGAGGCCCCGATGCGGACGACGACCTCGTCAGGTTTCGGCTCTGGTGTGGGGACGGTGGCGAGCGATATCTCGACGATGCCTTCTTTCTTCACCGTCGAGCGAAGCTGAAGTCCCATGCGCGTGCCGTCTGCCATATATCGTCTCCGTTCAACGCCGCTTCGCTCCCTTGCGGCCGGGCCGGTAGCCGATCGTCGGCTGTGTCCCCGCGTCCGCGGCGTGGACGTGGGTCGCTTCCGTGGCTTCCCGGCGCTTCGCGGCGAGGGCCTCGGGCGGGGGCGTGGCGGTAATGAGGCAATGCTTCGCGCTGCCGATGAGGTCGCGCCGACCGGCGTCCACCAGCGCGCGGTACACGACGAACCAGTTGCTTGGCTCGAAGAACTGCATCAGCGCGCGCTGCGTCTGACGGTCGCGCAGCTTCGTGACGGTGTCGACGGGCGCCATCGTGAGCGGGTCGACGCCGGTGTGGTAGATGCACGTCGCGATGTCCATCGGCGCCGGGATGAAGTCCTGCACCTGCCGCGGCCGGTAGCCGTGCTGCTTGAGAAAGACGGCCAGCTCGATCATGTCCTCCACGCGAGAGCCGGGATGGCTCGCGATGAAGTAGGGCACGAGGTACTGCTCCTTGCCCGCCCGTTCGCTCGCTCGCTGGAACTTGTCCGCGAACGTCTCGAACTCGTGGTGGCTCGGCTTCTTCATCAGCGCCAGGACCCGATCGGACTGGTGCTCGGGCGCGACCTTCAGGTGGCCGCCGACGTGATGGGTTACCAGCTCGTCGACGTACCCGTCGTCGAGGTTGGCGAGGTCCATGCGGATGCCGGACGCGATGTGGACGCGCTTCACGCCGGGGACGGCGCGGGCTTCGCGCATCAGCTCGATCGTCGGGGCGTGGCTCGTCCCGAGCAGCTTGCAGATCGTCGGGTGGATGCACGAGAGGCGTTTGCAGACCGCCTCGACCTCCGGCCGCGTACAGCGCATCCGGTACATGTTTGCGGTGGGCCCGCCGAGGTCACTGATCGTTCCCTTGAAGCCGGGCTCGGCGGCGATCGTCCGCACCTCCGCGAGGATCGAGCGGGGGCTCCGACTCTGGATGACGCGGCCCTCGTGCATCGTGATGGAGCAGAAGGTGCAGCCCCCGAAGCAGCCCCGCATGATCTGCACGGAGTCCTTGATCATCGTGTGGGCGGGAATCGGCTCCGCGTAGCGCGGGTGCGGCCGCCGCGTGTACGGCAGGTCGTAGATCGCGTCCATCTCCGCCTCGGCGATCGGCAGGCACGGCGGATTGAGCACGAGCACGCGATCGCCGTGAGCCTGCGTCAGCCGCCGGGCGTTGAACGGGTTCGTCTCGTGATGGAACGCGCGGGTCATGCGCGCGAAGGCCATGGGGTCGCGCGTCACGTCCTCCAGCGACGGGAGCGGGAGCGTCTCGCCGGGCCAGCCGGGCAACGCCTCCTTGGCGCCGAGCAGATAGGCCACGCCGCGCAGGTCGCGCAGCGCCGCCACCGGCTCCCCGGCGGCGAGCCGGCGGGCGATCGCGACGATCGTCCCTTCGCCCTTGCCGAACGCGAGCAGGTCCGCCTTGCTCGTGACCAGCATCGACGGCCGCACCCGATCGGACCAGTAGTCGAAGTGCGCGATGCGCCGCAGCGAGGCCTCGATGCCGCCGATCACCACGGGCACCCCGGGGAACGCCTCGCGGCAGCGTTGCGCGTACACGGGTGTGGGACGGTCTGGACGCAGCCCGATCCGGCCGCCCGGGGAGTAGGCGTCGTCGTTGCGGCGCTTCTTGTTCGCCGTGTAGTGGTTGATCATCGAGTCCATGTTGCCGGCCGAGACGGCGTAGAAGAGCCGCGGCCGCCCGAGCGCCCGCCACGCGGCGGCGCTCCGCCAATCGGGCTGCGGCAGGATGGCGACCCGGAAGCCGTGCGCCTCGAGCACGCGCGAGAGCACCGCCATCGCGAAGGAGGGATGGTCCACGTAGGCGTCGCCCGTGACGAAGACGACATCGGGCGCGTCCCAGCCCCGCGCGCGGAGCTCGTCCGCCGCCGTGGGCAGCCAGAGGCCGGGGTTGGAGCTCACCCGATCATCCTACGCGCGGGCGGGTGGGGCGCAAGGCCTCCAAGCGCACTCCGGCTAGCCCCTCGGACATGCCGCAGCCCGCGAAGCACAGCAGACCGAGAGCGAGCAGCAGTAGACGCAGGGAACCTCCTTTCTCTGACGGTCGCCCGGCGACAGCCGTTCGCCGTCGTCTCGAGGGTGACCGTATTGAATTTCGGAACTGTCGCGGTGCCCAGCCGTGCCGCTACTGCGTCCTCCCGATCGTGCGATACAGCTCCGCGACCGGCACCATTCGCCCGTGCAGCGGGAGCAGATCGCCGACGTCGAGCTTCAACCGCGCGATGTTGTCGGCCAGCGCGACGTTGTACGGGCTCGGCGGCGTCGGCGGCGTCGCGTTCGGCGGCACCGGCGTGTACGCGTCGGCCTGGCTCAGGAGCTTCTCCTTCGGTAGGTACACCATGAGCATGCCGTCGTGGTGCAGGATGCCCTGGATGCGATAGATCTCCACGGCTCGCCCGCCGTCGGTGAGCGTGCGCCGGTCGCCGACGCCTTCCACCGTCGGCTGGCGCCCCGACTTCGACTGCAGGTCCGGTCGCACGGTGGCGGGCGCGCCGAGCGCCTCCGTGAGGAACGCGCTGTTGACTTCCTGCGTGATCACGGTCACCCCCTCGGCGACGAAAGCCCGCAGGCCGCCCGCGTGGTCGAAATGATGATGGCTGTTCACCACGTAGCGGATCGGCTTGGCCGGCACGAGCTTGCGCGTCTCCGCGATGACGGCGACCGAGCGCGCCTCGTTCAAGGGCGCCTCCACGACAATGACATAGTCCTTCATCTCGATGACGACGCTGTGATGCGTGCTGCCCGTCAGGTACCACACGCCGTCGGCCACCTTCTGCGTGGTGACCCGCGCGTACGGGTTGGGGTCCTGGCGCACCGCGTCCGGGGCCTGGATGTCGACCACGGCGTTGGGACGCACGTCGGTCACGAGGAGGTCGAGAGTCGGGTAGCCGGCGGTCGTCTCGCGGATCCGCGTCGGGAACCTGACGCCGCCGAAGTCGCGATAGTCCCAGTAGTCGATCACGACCGGGATGTCGCCGACGACCGCGTTCGGCACCAGCCCCTCGACCCGCGCGATCAGGTTGTCCTCGCTGAGGGTCGCCTTCAGGCTGAAGCGGTTGGGCACGGTGAAGGCGATCGTCCGGCCCTGCTGCGCGACGTTGCGCGCCATCGCGGCCTTCACGACGCCGTGCGGGGTGGCCCACAGCTGGAACTGGCGATCGGCCAGCGCGATCGGCGCCGACACCGGCTGGTCGGCCACGATGTTCCACGCGATGTCGCCGCTCACGATCAGGTTCAGCCGCTGCTCGCCGCGGAGGGGCTGCTGGCCGCCGGAGCGGGGCGGATCCAGCGCCTGCGTCCGCACCTGTTCGTCGCGCAGCGACGCCGTGTCGTAGTTCACCGAGCGCGTGTGGCTCTTGACGTTGTACTCCGGCCACGGCAGCCCGGGCACGGCGCTCTGTCCGACCGCATAGACGCCGCCGGTCCCGGTGTATTGAATCGACTTGACCGTGGACGCGCCCAGCGCCTTCGCGACGTCGTTCAGGTCGGCGTAGGCGTTCGGGACCGAGGCGGCCAGCGGCGAGACCAGCAGAACGATGGCGGTGATCAGTCCGAGGGCGCTGTGCATGGGGCTCTCCTTTCGAGGGGGAGGACTCGAGGCGGGATTGTAGCACCGCGCTGCGGCTCGACGCGTCCACCCCAAGAGGGAAGCGAGCCTGATCTAGAGCGTCCGCACGATCAGGGCGGCCCCGGTGACGAACAACGCTGCGCCGATCAGGCGGGCCATCGTCGGCGGTGACACGCTCCCATGCACGCGATTGCCGACCCATACACCCGCCCACGCCACCGGAAGCAGGAGCATCACGACGAGCCAGAGTGCACGGGAATAGAGGAGTCCTGCCAGGGCGAACGCCAGGACGCGAAACCCCACGTTCACGATGACCATCTGGGAGATCGTGGCCCGCTGGACCGCCGGGTCGGGGATTCGGCCGGTGATGTAGACGCCCAGCGCGAGCCCCGCGAGCGTGAACGGCACGAGCGTCAGGAGCTCACGCGGATCCGCCTGCCTGCGCGTGTGAAATCCGAGCGCCAGCCCCGAGCTGAGGTCGAGGACGACGGCCAGGGAGAGGACGAAGGTCAGCGGCAAGACATGGGCCAGAACCGGGATCGTGATCGGGGAGGCGCCGAAGCCGGTGGCGCCGACTCATCGGGAGCCAATCGTCACGCCGGGTGCCAATTTCGTCGCAGGAGATGTCAAACAGCCCACGGCAAGCGGTCGTGATCGTCGTCGAATCAGCATCTTACGCGTCCGGCCGGAGGGTTGCTAACGGTAGATGCTCGTACCGCCACGCTTGGACACGAGGAGGGGCGAATGTTTGAGCTGATCCAACAGATACCCGAACCTTGGCGTCAGCTGGCGGACGTGCTGATCGCGCCGCTGGCGTGGATCCCGCGCCTGCAGCACACGCTCTGGGACTTCTTCTTCGCGCCGGGCCCCCTGTGGCTCGTGATCTTGAAGTACCTCTTCCTGGTGTTCCCGGCCCTGCTCGCTATCGCGGCGGTCTGGTGCACCCAGCTCTCCATATATACGCTGCCCTTCCGCTCGGGCCGCGCGCAGTTCATCCCGACGATGATGCTGACGTGGTGGGATGCCGTGCGCGCCGTCTGGCTCTACTGGGTCGGGATGTTCCGGTTCGTCGCGGTGGTGCTGGGCTGGGTGGTGACGTTCAGCACCTTCGTGGCCAAGCTCGTCCTCGAGGTGATCCGCCAGGTCGCGCTCATGCCCTTCACGATGACGGGCCGCATGACGGAGTCCTACTTCCGGCCGGGCGTGCCCTGGATCGCGTTCATCTTGCTCGTCTTCTGGTGCGCGCTCGAAGCGGCGATCTTCACGTACACCCTGATGCCGACCGTGACCGAGCTCCTCGTCGACATGGTGGGCGGCGACTCAACCGCGCGCTATACGGGCCCCATCCTGTATTTCTTCCTGCTGCTGCTGGTCATGGGCAGCTTCGCGTGCGTGCAGACGTTGATGGACGCCATCAAGAAGCGGGAGTGGAAGTACATCGTCCAGATGGTCGTGGTCGAGGCGTTCGTGATGTTCTTCGAGGTCATGTTCCTCTACCGTGAGCTCATCGACGCGCTGACGCCGTGGATCGCGCAGCAGACGGGTATGAAGCTGGGCCTCGGGGTCACGCTTGCCCTGTCGTCGTTCGGATGGATCGGTATCCGCGGCATGACGTGGTTCCTGTTCGGCCAGTTCGGGACACCGTCGATGCTCGCCTTCATCTCGCGGCGGCCGATGGCGGACGAAGGCGAACACCGCCCTGCCAACGGCAAGCCGGCGCCGGCCTGGTGGCGTCAGCCGGTGGAGGAGCTCAAGCGCGAGATCGAATGGCTCCACGCCAAGAGTGAAGAGCTCCTCGACTATCTCGTACTGCCGGTCCTCCAGATCGCGGCGGCGGCGGTCAACTTCGGGATGGTCCTGGTGTCCTCCCGGCAGGTCTTCTCGCTGCCCTTCAAAGACGGCAGCGAGGTCACGCAGACCTGGCATATTTTGCAGAACTTGCACCTGCACACGCCGCCGCGGAAGCCGGCCACGCTATGAGTCGCCGAGGCTTCTCGCTCGCCGCTCGCCTGGTCGCCGCGGCTCTCTTCAGCGCCGCCGTCGTGGTCTCGGCGGCGGAGACGGAAGACAACAAGCCGCCGCGGTCGACCTTGTTCGTCGGCCTCGACACCAGCGGATCCTTCCGAGCCGCATATGACGACGCGCTCACGTTCGTCGCCTACTACCTCTACGGTCACATGCACGAGCTCGGCGGCCTCTCGAAGCCGCGCGATCTCTTCGTGACGGCCATCGGGGGGAAGGACAACAACGAGCCGAAGTCCTTCCACCCGATCCACGAGTTCAACAACAAGGACGCCAAGCATATCGAGGCGGACCTCAGAAAGTGGTTCCCGCCCACGGACACGCTCACCGATTTCAACGTCTTCTTCCAGCAGGTCGCGCGCCACGTGAAGGAGCGCAATCTGGTGCTGGCGCCGATCACCGTGATGGTGGTCAGCGATGGCATCCCCGACGTGCCGAGCGGGGCGATCAAGTCGGGCACGCCTGCCTCCTATCAGCAGATCGATCTCAGCCCCCTCGATTATCTTTCGAAGAGCGTCACCGTCCGCCTGGTCTACGCGAGCCCGAAGGTCGGCGACAACTGGCGCAAGCTGGTCAAGCGCGACCGCGTACGGTTCTGGGCCGTGGAGCACGACGTCATGAAGGGCTGGCGCGCGCAGATGAAGCCGGACACCGACCTCGCCGCCCAGGACCGCTTCTGGAAGTGGGTCAGAGACAACGTGGATTACCGCGTCCGGCGCGGCGTCTAGCCCTCCCAACCTTCTTCGAGACCTCGCCATCTCCGCGCACCCCCGGTAGCCGGGCGCGCCTCCTCGTCTAGCCGGCGGGAGGATACTTGGTGTGGGCGTCGCGGAATCGCAGCCCTGCGGCGGATCGATCTCGGCTATGCTGACGCCGCGCGCCGAACCGATCTCTCGGGAGGTGACGCCGTATGCGCCCGGCATGGCAAGCCCTGACCGCCCATCACGAACAGGTCAAGCACCTGCACCTGCGCCGGCTCTTCGCGGACGACCCCGCGCGCGGCGAGCGCATGACGGCGACCGCGGCCGGCATCGTCCTGGACTACTCGAAGAATCGCGTCACGGACGAGACCCTCCGGCTCCTGGTGCGGCTGGCGGAGGCATCCGGGCTGCGCGAGCGAATCGACGCCATGTTCCGGGGCGAGAAGATCAACGTGACGGAGCGGCGCGCGGTCCTGCACGTGGCCCTGCGCGCGCCGCGGGGGACGTCGATCATCGTCGACGGCGAGAACATCGTGGACCAGGTCCATGCCGTGCTCGACGCGATGAGCGGCTTCGCGAACCGGGTACGGAGCGGCGCGTGGACGGGACACACGGGCAAGCGCCTGCGCAACGTCGTCAACATCGGCATCGGGGGCTCGGACCTCGGGCCCGTGATGGCCTACGAGGCGCTGAAGCACTACAGCGATCGCGCGATGACCTTCCGGTTCGTGTCGAACGTCGACTCCACCGATTTCGTCGAGGCGGTCCGCGACCTCGACCCGGCCGAGACACTCTTCGTGGTCTCCTCGAAGACCTTCACGACCCTCGAGACGATGACCAACGCCCAGAGCGCGCGCGAGTGGCTCCTGGCCGGATTCGGCGGCGACGTCAAGGCGGTGGCGAAGCATTTCGTCGCCGTTTCGACGAACGCCGCGGAGGTGGCCCGCTTCGGCATCGACGTCGCGAACATGTTCGGGTTCTGGGACTGGGTCGGCGGGCGCTACTCGATGGACTCGGCCATCGGTCTGTCGACGATGCTCGCGATCGGCCCGGAGAATTTTCGGGCCATGCTGGACGGCTTTCACCAGATGGACGAGCACTTCCGCACCACGCCCTTCGAGCGCAATCTGTCGGTGCTCATGGGCCTCTTGGAGATCTGGTACACCGACTTCTTCGGCGCGCAGACGGTGGCGATCCTCCCGTACGAGCAGTACTTGAAGCGCTTCCCGGCGTATCTGCAGCAGCTGACGATGGAGAGCAACGGCAAGCAGGTCACGCTCGACGGCAGCCGCGTCGCGTACGACACCGGTCCGATCTACTGGGGCGAGCCGGGGACCAACGGCCAGCACTCGTTCTATCAGCTGATCCATCAAGGAACCCGGCTCATTCCCTGCGACTTCATCGCGTTCGCGACACCGCTCAATCCGCTCGGCCGGCATCACGAGATTTTGCTGGCGAACGTCGTGGCGCAGAGCGAGGCCCTCGCGTTCGGCAAGACGGCCGAGCAGGTCGAGGCCGAGGGGACCCAGGACTGGCTCGTGCCCCATCGGGTCTTCGACGGCAACCGGCCGTCGAACACGATCCTGGTCGAGCGGCTCACGCCGCAGTCGCTCGGCGCGCTCGTCGCGCTCTACGAGCACAGCGTGTTCACCCAGGGCGCCATCTGGCGAATCGACTCGTTCGACCAGTGGGGCGTCGAGCTCGGCAAGGTGCTGGCCCAGCGGATCATCCCCGAGCTCGAGAGCCCATCGGAGCCGCGGCTGGCGCACGACGGCTCGACGAACAACCTGATCCGGCGCCTGCGGAAGATGAGGATGAAGCCATGACGTCTCCGGGTTTCGGCGAAGCGTTCGAGGCGGCTCGCCGATGAGCGCGCGCCATCGAGTCGTCTTCCTGGTCGACGTGGACAATACTCTTCTCGACAACGATCACATCGCGTCCGATCTCAAGCGTCACCTCGAGCGAGAAGTCGGGCGCGAGCGGCAGGAGCGATACTGGGCCATCTTCGAGGAGCTGCGGACGGAGCTGGGCTACGCGGACTACCTTGGCGCGCTGCAGCGGTATCGCGTGGAGCATCCGCGTGATTCCCACGTGCTCACGGTCTCGGCGTTCATGGTGAACTATCCGTTCGCGAACCGGCTCTATCCGAACTCGCTCGACGTGCTCGAGCGCTTCCGCGGCTGGGGACCGACCGTCATCCTCTCCGACGGCGATGCGGTGTTTCAGCCGCGCAAGATCGAGCGCTCGGGGCTTCGAGACGCGGTGGAAGGAAACGTGCTGATCTACATCCACAAGGAACGCGAGCTCGACGATGTCGAGCAGCGCTATCCGGCCGACCACTACGTCCTGGTCGACGACAAGCTTCGGATCCTGACCGCGGTGAAGCGGGCGTGGGACCGTCGAGTCACGACGGTCTTCCCGCGGCAAGGTCACTACGCGCACGACCCGCGCGAGCTGGCCGTCAATCCGCCGGCCGACGTGACGGTCGAGCGCATCGGCGACCTTCTCGCCTACGACCTGCCGGCGCTGCTCGCCGCGGCGTCGCCGGCGATCGGTCCCGCCGCCGCCAGGACGTGATCCGCAGGGAGCCACAAGGAGGCGTCATGGACGACAAGGAGGTTCTCGGCCGGATCAACGAGCTCGCGCGCGAGGAGCACGAGCTGTTCGAGCGTGAATCCCACGGGAAGGTGAACGACGCCGACCGCGAGCGGCTCCGACGTCTCGAGGTCATGCTGGATCAGTGCTGGGACTTGCTGCGCCAGAGACGGGCACGCCGGGCAGCCGGTCGCGACCCGGACGACGCACGGGTTCGCGACGAGAAGACTGTTGAGGGCTATACGGCCTGACGCATGAGTGACCTCATGCCGTCGGCCGACGTCGCCGACTGCCCGCCCGGGCCGACGTCCGCCGCCCGATCTGCTCCCGGACTACGAGTCGTCCATCGGCGCGATGTCCAGGTCGCTCGCGCCGCTGTGGGGCCGTGAAAATAGCGACCCGGCCCGCGTGGCACAGGTCACCCCCCAGAGTCGAGCAGATCTTGGAAGCCGACGTGGCCGGCGCGGCCGCTGTCGCACGCGCATCGAGCGCAGGCCCGATGCCCGAACGAGCGGGCACAACGCCCGAATCGATTCGCGACGGCGAGCGAACTGCCCGCGCGTCTAGAACGTAGAGCCCATGACGTGACCGGCTAGCGATTCCACAACGGAACGTCGCGTTCCGCCGTGAAACGCTCTGAGGGCTTCCGCGGCGCCGATTTGACGGTCTGTTCGCTCGGCCGACGTTGGTCACTTTTTTGCACGTGCCTTCGACGGTGACAACGATGGGCTGGCTAGACTTGAGCGAGTACCTGCTGATCGAAAGGGCCGCGGGAGACCGCCTCGACGAATTTCGTCGCGCAGCGATGTCGCGACAACCGAGAGCGGCGGCCCCGTCGTCCTCGCTGCGGACGATGCTCTACGCGTCGTCCGCGCTCCGCGCCAAGCCACGCGACATCGATCGCTATATCGACTACTTCGGCGATTCGGTGTTGCGCCCGCGGTAGCAGCGCGAAGGCGAGCGACCGTCCCGGCCGCCCCGGCGGCGGCAATCCTCAGCACGTCGTAAGCCTTCGGTCCAGAACGCCATGCCCGAGGGGCGCACGGGAGTTTTGCGTCGCGCCGACTTCGGTGTCTCAGAAACAGCGGGGGGAAAGGGGATGCTCCGGACGTTGGGTGGACAGGTAGACGATGCCGGCCTGGTGGCCGCGCTGCGCCGAGACGAGCCGGACGCCGCCGTTCAGCTCGTCGAGCGTTACGGTGAGCGCATCTATCGGCTGGCCGCGCGCATCACCGGTACGCCGGACGACGCCGAAGAAGCCGCCCAGAGTGCGCTGGCGACGGCCGTCGACACGATCGACACGTTCGGGAGCAACTCGAGCTTCGGCGCCTGGATCGACCGGCTCGCCGCGGGCGCGGCGTACCGCAAGCTGCTGACACGACTCGCAACGACCGGGCCCAGAGAGACCGACGAGATCGTGCTCGAGGACGTGCTACCCCCGCTTGACGGCGGCGGCCTTCACTTCGAGCCGATGCGCGACTGGTCGGATCGAATCGACGCGCGGGAGCTGCAGGGTGAGCTGCGTCAGATCCTGACCGATGCGGTCGACGCCCTGCCGGCCGACTTCCGGGTTGTGCTGGTCCTCCACGACGTCGAAGGCATGGCGGACGCCGACATCGCCGAGGCGCTCGGCATCGGCCCAGACGCCGTGAGGACGCGCGTGCACCGGGCTCGGCTCTTCGTACGCAAGCGCCTCTCAGAGCTCGTCGCCGCGTAGTTGCCCCGGCGGCGTCACGGACTTTGTGACGGCGCGGATTCGCGTCGAGCCGGACCGGGCGCGCACGAGGAGAGCGCGGTCAGAATGCGATCGCGCCGCGCCCGCTGAATCGGCTGGCGCGCGAGCCACTCACAGAAGCCGCCTGAAGGATCGATCGCCCACTCGGCGACCTCCGCGGTGACGCGCATCCCTTCGCCGAGCTTGCGGTCGGCAATGAAACCGAAAGTCGGGACGAGCGTACGAGCCAGCGCGGCGGCGACGGGGCTGTCGATGTAGACGTAGGCCACGAGCCTCGGGTTGACCGCCTGCTGTTTCGACTCGAGGTCGAGGACCGTGAGGGCGCTGCCGCTGATCGTGCCGAGAAAGGGCCCGGTGTGCTCGCCGCGGGAGAGCATGACGACGCGTTGCGGCTCGCGTCGAAGCACTTGAGCGACCCCTCGGGCGCCGTCGCCGTCGCTGGCCACGTAGTGGTCGTCGTCCACCGCCCGAATCTCGAAATTCGCGACCTTTCGGAAGCGCGCCGCGGCGGCCGTCACCTCCGGCGTGTCCAGGAACGCCATGTAGACATCGAGAGGGACGTGCGCGGGACGCCCGTTGACCGTGCGGCGCAAGGTGGGCTCGCTCCAGACGCGCTCGACCGCCGCTGATACGTCGGGCGCGAAGGCCTGACGCGAGCCGAGCAGCGACGGCCAGGGCTCCGGCGACGCGGCCCCGACACCCGCTACGAGCGTCAGGCAAGCAGCGGCGAACGCCGAGAGGGCCCGTGACGTGGAGCGAGGCGGCATCCGTAGACTCCTTCAGTTCGCTCTTGAGATGACGGTCGCCGGCCGGACGGACTCCGCACCCTCGATTCGGAGGAAATCTTTCGCGCCGCGGAACCGAAGCGGCCGATCCCGTCATCTCAACCACGCGCGCGGCTCTGGCTCGCTGTCGATTTCAGCTCTCCCGGAGCGACTATCCGGTGTCCGCGGCCGTTCGCCCGCGACGGGAGGGGCTATGAAGTACGTCTTCCTGGTCTATCTGGTCGAGAAGGACATGAATGCGATGACCAAGAGGGAGTCGGACGCTTGCGTCGACGAGAGCCTGGCCTACGACGACGCCCTGCGAAAGACCGGCCATCTCATCGCCGCCCACGCGCTCCAGCCGGTCGAGACGGCCACTACCATCCGGGTCAGGAACGGCAAGGTGTCCGCCACCGACGGCCCCTTCGCCGAGACGAAAGAACAGCTGGGCGGGTTCATGCTGATCGAGGCTCGCGACCTGAACGAGGCGATGCAGCTGGCGACGAAGATCCCGATGGCCCGCCACGGCAGCATCGAGGTGCGACCAATCAGGCAGATCCGGCCCTGAGGGGGATGCGATGAAGTTCATGTTCATGATTTATCACGACGAGAACGTGCTGAACGCGCTGCCCGAGGGCGAGCTGCAAACCCTGATCGACTCGGCGCTCGACTACGACGAGACGATCCGAAGAAGCGGCCACTACATCGTCTCGGACGCCCTGCAGCGCTCGCGAACCGCCAGGACCATACGGGTCCGCGGCGGCAAGGTCGCCGTTACCGACGGTCCCTTCGCCGAGACGAAGGAGCAGCTCGGCGGGTTCTTCCTCATCGAGGCCAAGGACATCGACGAGGCCTGCGAGGTCGCCTCGAGGTTTCCGCCGGCACGCATCGGGATCATCGAGGTCCGCCCGGTGCTGGAGCTGACGCACTCCTGAGGCCGACGGTCCGCCACATGAGCGAGCCGACGGCCGACCGCGCGCGCGAGGCGGTGGACGCGGTGTACCGGTCCGAATCGCGCCGCGTCCTGGCCACTCTCATCCGCCTGCTCGGCGGCTTCGACCTCGCCGAGGAGGCGCTGCACGAAGCCTTCGCCGCCGCCGTCGAGCGGTGGCCGCGCGAAGGCATGCCGGCCAACCCGCGGGCGTGGCTCGTGTCCACCGGGCGGTTCAAGGCCATCGACGCCATGCGCCGGCGCGCGCGGTTCGACGCCTCGCAGGCGGAGCTCGCCGAGCGTCTCGAAGCGGAGGCCGGTCGCAGCACACCGGGGGAGGCCGAAGACATCGCGGACGACCGGCTCCGCCTGATCTTCACGTGCTGCCACCCGGCCCTGCCGCCGGACACCCAGATCGCGCTGACCCTTCGCGAGGTGTGCGGCCTGACGACCGAGGAGATCGCGCGCGCCTTCCTCACCGCGCCGCCCACACTCGCCCAGCGCATCGTTCGCGCCAAGGCGAAGATCCGTGACGCGCGCATTCCCTACGAGGTCCCAGCCCGGCCCGAGCTGCCGGAGCGTCTGGACACCGTCCTGCACGTGATCTATCTGGTCTTCAACGAGGGCTATTCCGCCTCGTCGGGCGGGTCGCTGACGCGGCCCGATCTCTCGAGCGAGGCGATTCGGCTGGGACGGCTGCTGGTCGAGCTGCTCCCGGAGCCCGAGGCGCTCGGTCTGCTCGGCCTGATGCTTTTGCACGAGTCGCGGCGCAGCGCGCGCACCTCGCCCAGCGGCGACCCCATCTTGTTGTCGGATCAGGACCGCTCACTCTGGGATCGCGCGCAGATCGCCGAGGGCGGCGCGTTCGTAGAGCGGGCGCTCGCCTCGCGCCGGATCGGCCCCTACACCCTGCAGGCGGCGATCGCGGCGGTCCACGCGGCGGCGTCGGTCGCCGCGGCGACCGACTGGACGCAGATCGTCGGCCTCTACGACGTGCTGATGCGGGCCGCGCCGTCGCCGGTGATCGAGCTGAACCGCGCCGCCGCGGTCGCGATGCGCGACGGGCCGGTGGCGGGTCTGGTCCTGATCGACGCGATCCTGGAGCGCGGCGATCTCGCCGACTATTCGCCGGCGCACTCGGCGCGGGCGGAGCTCTGCCGGCGTCTGGGCAAGACCCGCGACGCGCGCGCGTCCTACGAGCGCGCGGTGGGCCTCACGCGACAGGAGCCGCAGCGGCGCTTTCTCGAGCGCCGCCTGGCCGAGCTGCGGGACTGAGCCGCCCCCGGCGAGGGAAAGCCACGGTGGCCGCGATCCCCACCGGGCTCAAGATCTCGAGAACCACCACAGGTACGTCAGAGTGGCCAGGACGCTCAGCGCTGTGCGGACCGCGTGGAGCGTGCCCCAGCGCTCCAGCAGCGCCCGCGTCTCGGCCGAGTCGAAATCGCGTCCGGGCTCCAGGAGCGCGTGATTCGTGGGCATGATGCCGATCAGCGTGAACGGCACCACCAGCCCGATCAGGGTGGCCGAGACCAGCCATCCGGCGCCCGCGCCCATGAGCCACGCGAGCGCGCCGCTCAGAAAGCTCAGCAACGCGAGCGGCGCCTGCATCCAGGTGGCGCGCTTGTAGCTCGGCGCCCACTGCAGGACCGCCATGCGCGTCTCGAGCCCCATTCGCGCCGGGTGCTCGGCGAGATTGATGTAGAGCGCCGCTCCGGCGAAGAGCGCGGCACACAGCGTGGCGACGTATTCGAGCGCGTGGAGCACCGCGGCGCCTCACCCGACGACGGCCGCGCGGGCGCGAATGATCAGCGCCTGCGCGACGGCTTGTCCTCCGCGTGGGTGAAAGCGACCGCGGCCTCGGGCGTGAGCACGCGGAACGCCATCGTCTCGATCAGATAGAGCCGCACGACCTCGTCGGTGCGAATTCGCCATGGCGGCTCCTTTGGGACATCGGTCCTGAGGCGTCTGGGTGTCGACGGAGCGACGTCACGATACTCCTGCCACGACGCGGCTTCAACGTCGAGCCACGATCGAGAGGCGAGGGCGCCCACTGGGAACGCGTCGTTTGACGCCGAGAGGGAACGGACGTACGTTCGATGCGGCGCGCCATGAGAAGCCTCTCGCTACCGACTGATCTGCCCAGCGATTGAGCAACATTCGGCCGATCCGGCGGCCGGTCGACAAGCCCCTATGGGTGGTGGGGCCGGCAACGTGATGAAGGACGGAAGGAGGCTGCCGTGGTTTGGGGAATGACGCTCGGAACGTTCACGGCGGTTCACGTCGCGCTGAGCCTGGTTGGAATCGTCGCCGGGCTCGTCGTCATGATCGGGCTCGTGAAAGGCCGGCCGCTCGGCGGCTGGACCGCACTGTTTCTGGCGGCCACGGTGGCGACGTGCGTGACCGGGTTCGGCTTCCCGGTCGATCACGTCCTGCCGTCGCACGTCGTGGGCGTCGTGTGCCTCGTGGTGCTCGCGGTGGCGATCGTCGCGCTCTACGGGCTTCACCTCCGCGGCGTGTGGCGCGCGATCTACGTGGTCTCGGCCGGCCTCGCGCTCTACTTCAACGTGTTCGTCGGCGTCGTCCAGGCTTTCCTCAAGGTCCCGGCGCTGCACGCGCTGGCGCCCCAGCAGACGGAAGCGCCCTTCGTGGTGGCCCAGCTCCTGGTGCTCGCCGTTTTCGTCGTGCTCACGGTGGTGGCGGCCCGGCGCTTCCGCGGCGCGGCCGTCGCGCGCGCCTGACGCCGGGGCCAAGCGGCCCCTCTCAGATTCTTGTGAAGCCCGGCGGCGGCGAATGCGAGCAGGTCCACCGACTCTGCCATAATCGGGCCTCATGCTCGAGGTGTCCGGGCTCGTCAAGGCGTTCGGCAATCTGCGCGCGGTCGACAGCGTCGATCTCATGATCGAGGCGGGCACCATCACCGGGCTCATCGGCCCGAACGGCGCCGGCAAGACGACGCTCTTCAACCTGATCGCGGGCGCGCTCGCGCCCGAGTCCGGCGCGATCCGCTTCATGGGCGAGCGGATCGACCGGCTCACCCCCGATCGTATCTTCGCGAGAGGGCTCGCCCGCACGTTTCAGGTACCGCGGCCATTCCCGCAGATGACCGTGCTCGAGAATCTCATGCTGGTGCCGCTGCGCCAGGCCGGGGAGCGATTCTGGAACAACTGGGTGGGCGCCGGCCGCGTGAGGCGCCAGGAGCGTCTCGCGCGCGAGCGCGCCATGGAAGTTCTCGAGCTGTGCGATCTCGCCGCCAAGGCCGGGGAGATCGCGGGGCGACTCTCGGGCGGGCAGCAGAAGCTCCTCGAGCTGGCGCGCGTGCTGATCGCCGAGCCGAGGCTGATCCTGCTCGACGAGCCGGCGGCGGGTGTGAACCCGGTGCTGCTCGAGACGCTCGTCGAGCGTATCGTGCGGCTCAACCGGCGCGGCGTCACGTTTCTCGTCATCGAGCACAACCTCGATCTGGTGATGACCGTGTGCCGGCCGATCGCCGTCATGGCCCAGGGCAAGCTGATCTACCACGGCGACGCCGCCGGCGTGCGCCGTGACCGGCAGGTGCTCGACGCGTATCTGGGCGACATGCCGGCATGAGCGAGGACCGTGGGCTGCTCGTCCAGGACCTCGTCGCCGGGTACATCCGCGGCCTGCCGGTCGTGCGCGGCGTCTCGATCGAAGTCGATCGGCGAGAGATCGTCACGCTCATCGGCCCCAACGGCGCCGGCAAGAGCACGCTGCTCAAGGCCATCGCCGGATTGATCGCGTGCGAAGGCGGACGCGTGCGACTCGGCGGCCGGGACGTGACGGCGTTGCCCGCGCACGAGGTCGTTGCGTCGGGGATCGGCTTCGTGCCGCAGACCGGCAACGTGTTCACGACCTTGACCGTTCAAGAAAATCTCAAGGTGGGCGCGCACGTGATTCGTGGCGCGTTGAACGAGCGGCTCGAGCGCGCCTACGGCTTGTTTCCGCCGCTCGCGGCGCGGCGGACGCTCCGTGCCCGCACCCTGTCGGGCGGCGAGCGGCAGATGCTCGCGATCGCGCGCGCCTTGATGACCGAGCCGACTTTGCTCATGCTCGACGAGCCGACGGCGGGGCTGGCACCGCTCGTCGTCGAAGAGGTCTTCCGTCGGCTTCGCCGGCTCGCCGAAGGCGGGATCGCCGTGCTGATGGTGGAGCAGAACGCGAAGGCGGCGCTGCGCGTGTCGGACCGCGGCTACGTCTTGACCGAAGGACGCAACCGCTTCGCGGGAACCGCTCGCGACTTGCTCGACGACCCGGGCGTGGCCGCGGCGTTTCTCGGTGGGGGCCCGTTCGTGGCCCCCCGGAATCGATGATCCAGGCGCTCGCCGACGGTATCCTCACCGGCGCCATCATCGCGCTCGGTGCGATCGGCGTGACGTTCACGCTCGCCATCATGCGCTTTGCGAACTTCGCCCATTCCGAGCTCCTCACCTGGGGCGCGTACCTCGCGCTGGTCGTCGTCGCGTTCGCCGGGCCCGGCACGCCGACGGGCCCGCTCTCGTTCGGCTGGCAGCTCCTCGCCGCCGCGCTGATCGCAGCCATCCTGACCGGGCTCGCCGCGTGGGCTGTCGACCTCCTCGTGTTCCGGCGCCTCAGACGTCAGGGCGCCATGCCCCTCACGATGGTCTTCGCGGCGTTCGGGGCCGCGCTCGTCATGCGCCACCTGATCGTGCTCGTCTGGGGACACGAGTCGCGCTACTACACGCGCGAGCTGCAGATGGCGGTGGAGCTCCTGCCCGGCGTGCGCGTGCTGCCGGATCAGATGTTCATCCTCGGCCTGGCCCTGGCGGCGATGATCGCGCTGCACGCGTTTCTCGCCTGGAGCCGCACCGGCATCGCGATGCGCGCGATGGCGGAGAGTCCGGCGCTGGCCCAGGTGTGCGGCGTCGAGGTTGAGGCCGTGGTGCGCCTGACGTGGATCATCTCCGGGGCGCTGGCCGCGTTCGCCGGCGTGTTCGTCGGTCTCACGCCGCAGCTCCATCCCGAGATCGGCTTCAACCTGCTGCTCTCGCTCTTCGCGGCGGCGATCTTCGGCGGCACCGGAAGCCTCGCCGGGGCCGTGGTCGGCGGGTTTCTCGTGGGCCTCGGGGAGAACCTGTCCCTGCTCGTGATCAGCCCGGGCTACAAGGGCGCGATGCCGTTCCTGCTGCTCCTCGCCATCTTGATACTGCGGCCGCAGGGCATCTTCGGCGAGCGGAAATAGGTGCTCTCGTACCTCGTGTTCTTCGCGTGCATCGTGCTCATCCTGGGCGTCCTCACGCTCGCCTTGAACCTTCAATGGGGCTTCACCGGGTTGTTCAACGCGGGCGTCGTGGGGTTCTACGCGATTGGCGCCTACACGCACGCGATCCTGACCGCGGCGCCGCAAGCCCAGTACATCGGTAACTTCGGCCTGCCCTGGCTCGTGGGCGTGCTGGCCGCGATGGCGACGTCGGCGCTCGCCGGCTGGCTGATCGGCCTGGTCACGATTCGCTTGCGGGGCGACTATCTGGCCATCGCCACGTTCGGCGTGGCCGTCTCGATCCAGCTCGTCGCCCTCAACTGGGAGCCGCTGACCGGCGGCTCGCAGGGGCTCACGCGCATCGGCAAGCCGCTCGCGCACCTGTTCGACACCCCGTTCGGCTTCAATCTCTGGTTTCTCGGCTTGATGATCGTGCTCATGGTCACGATCTACTGGGCGCTCGACCGCGTCTTGATGTCGCCCTGGGGCCGCGTGCTGAAGGCGATTCGCGAGGACGAGACCGCCGCCGTCGCGCTCGGCAAGAGCGCCCGGCGCTTCCGGCTCGAGGCGTTCGTCCTGGGCTCGACCCTCATGGGGCTGGCCGGCGCGCTCTACGTCAGCTTCATCGGCTTCGTCAGCCCGTTCGACTTCCTGCCGATCGTCACCTTCCAGGTCTGGGCCATGCTCATCGTGGGCGGCAGCGGCAACAACCGCGGCGCCCTGCTCGGCGCGCTCGTCGTCTGGGCCATCTGGGCGGGCTCCGGCGTCCTCGTCAGCAAGCTGGTGCCGCCGAGCCGCGCCGCGCAGGGCGCCGCGGTCCAGGTCATCCTGATCGGGCTGTTCCTGCTGCTGGTGCTGCTCTTCCGTCCACGCGGACTGATCGGCGAGGCCGCGGTGGTCTCGCGGCACGTGACCGACTGATTGGCCGGGCACGCTCGGCCGCCCTTTCGCGCCGGCCGGCCGATCGGCGAGGCCGCGGTTGTCTGGCGGTACGCGAACGATTAAGCTCGCTCTGCGGCGACGAGGCCGCGAGCGCGCCGGCTCGATTGAGGAAGCGAGCGCCGCCGGTCGTCGCGTGACGGGGCCGCGCCGAGCGAGGCGGCCACAGAGAAAGGACACTATGGAACGACACAGTGGGAGCGCGGTCGTGCTTGCCGTGGCGCTGATGGCGGGCGTGCTGTCCGCGGCGACCGCGGCCGCGCAGAGCTGCTCGGTGAAGATCGGCGGCATCCTGCCGCTGACCGGCTCGATGGCGCCGATCACCAAGAAGATCGCGCAGTCGGCGGAGCTGGCGATCGAGCACGTCAACCAGGGTGGGGGCGTCAAGGGCTGCCCGGTGCAGTTCATCCTCCGCGACGACCAGGGCCAGCCGACGGTCGGCGTGGACGCCGCCAAGTACCTGGTCGAGGTCGAGCGCGTGCCCGCCTTCACCGGGACCATCTCCTCGGGAGTCACGGGCCCGATCATCTCCTCGGTGACGGCGCCGTCGAAGGTCGTGCAGATCACGTGCTGCTCGACGGCGAGCCCCTTCACGCTCGACGGACGGAGCGGCGGGTACTTCTTCCGCACCATTCCCACCAGCAAGACGCAGGCGTACGCGACCGCGTCGGAGACCGCGCGGCGCGGGATGAAGAAGACCTCGGTCATCTACATCAACACCGACTTCGGCACGGACATGCTGCGCTTCTACAAGGCGGCGGTCGCCAAGCTGGGCGGCGAGGTGATCGTCGAGATGCCGTACAACGACAATCAGCCGAGCTACCGGGCCGAGGTCACGCGGGCACTGGCCGCGAAGCCCGAGTCGCTGCTGCTGATCGGTTTTCCCAAGGACGCCGTGACCATCGTGCGCGAGTGGCTGTCGCTCGGGGGCACGAAGTCGGTCGCGCTCAACAATTCGATGCGCACCATGGACTTCGTCAACGGCGTGGGCGCGAAGTTCGTCGAGGACTTCTTCGGCATGGACAACGCGCAGGTGGCGGGCCCGCACGTCGACGCGTTCAACAAGGCGTTCGAGGAGAAGTTCCAGGCCGACACCAAGGGCCCGGGAGTCCACACGCAGTACGACGCGCTGATGGTGATGGCCCTGGCCATGAACATCGCCAGGGACCTGACCGGCCCGTCGATCAAGGACGCGGTGCGCCGCGTGCACGTCCCGGGCGGCGCGCCAGTGGGCACGGGGCCGGCGGAGTTCAAGAAGGCGCTCGAGCTCATCAAGGCGGGCAAGCCGATCAAGTATTTCGGCGCGACCGGCCCGATCGAGTTCGACGCCAACGGCGACGTGACCGGGCCGGCGCTCGTGTGGAAGGTCAAGGACGGCCAGATCGTGACCGACCGGATCATAACCATCGAGGACATGCAGACCCTGTTCAAGCGCGTCGAGAATTGAGTTGTCGCTCTCGCACTGTGTCACCGCCGAGTGCGCCGTGCCGGCGCGGCGCGCCTACGCGTTTCTCTCGGATGGCCTCGCGGTCGGCCGCTGGGCGCTCGGGTCGTTCGCGGCCCGCCGGGTGGGCCCCAATCTCTTCCGGGGCCGGTCGCTCTTCGACGGGACCCAAGTCCTCTACCGGCCCGTCGGCGACGCCGCGCGGCTGATCGTCGACTACCACGTGGGCGCGACCCCGCGGGCGCTGGTGCCGCGCGTCATGGCGCGCGTCGTTCCGGGCGAAGCGACCGGTCGCGCCAAGGGCTCGTGTCTCGTGACGCTCGTGGCCTGGCGAGACGCGTCGATGAGCCAGGCGCGCTGGGAACGCCTGGTCGCGTGCCACGAGGTCGAGATCCGACTGGTGCAGGCGCTGCTCGCCGGAGGGAAGACTGCCGAGGAGGAAGGTCCGTGATCGATCTGGCTCACTGCCGCGCGCTCGACGCGCGCGATCCGCTGCGGGCGCTGCGCGACCGCTTCGCCCGGCCGGCCGAGGACACCGTGTACCTCGACGGCAACTCGATCGGCGCGATGCCGGCCGACGCGCCGTCGCGCGTGCAGCGGGTGATGCTGGACGGCTGGCGCGACGCGCGCCGGCGCGGCTGGAACCGCTACGACTGGCTGGAGAAGCCCTGGCGGATGGGCGAAGGCCTGGCGCACATTCTCGGCGCCGGCAAGGGCGACGTGGTGCTCTGCGACAACACCACGATCAACCTCTACAAGATCCTCGGCTACGCCTGGCAGCTCCACCGCGCACGGCCCGTCATCGTGACGGAAGCGCACAACTTCCCGACGGACATGTACGTCGCCGAAGGGCTCGCCCGCTTCGCCGGCGGCGGCGCGTCGGTCCGGCGCATCGACGAGCCGGCCGAGCTCGACGCGGCGCTCTCCGCCGACGTCGGCGTGCTCTACCTGAGCCACGTCGACTACCGTTCCAGCCGGCGCTGGAACATGGCCGCGGTCAACGACCTGGCGCGCGCCCGCGGCGTGCTCACCCTGTGGGACTGCTCGCACGCGGCCGGCGCCGTTCCCGTCGACCTCGCGGGCACCGGCGCGGATTTCGCGGTCGGCTGCGGGTACAAGTACCTCTGCGGTGGGCCGGGCGCGCCGGCCTGGCTCTACGTGCACCCGCGCCATCAAGAGCGCGCGTGGCCCGTGATCGCCGGGTGGATGGGCCACGCCGACGTGTTCGCGTTCGCCGCGACCTACGAGCCGCTCCAGGGCGTGCGGCGCCACCTGACCGGCACGCCGGGCATCCTCGCCAACGAGGCGATGGCCGCCGCGGTCGACATCTGGCGCGACGTGACGCGTGAGGACCTCGCCTGGAAGCACCGCTCGCTCTCGGAGCTGACGATCGCGCTGCTCGAGCAGGAGTGCGGCAAGCTCGGCGTCAAGGTCACGTCGCCGCGCGACTACGACGAGCAGGGGGGCCACATCGGCTTCAGCCATCCGGGCGCCGGCTCGGTCTGCGAAGCGCTGCTCGAGCACGGCGTGGTGAGCTCGTTCCGCAAGCCGGACGTGGTCCGCTTCGGGATCTCGCCGGTGGCGATCAGCCACGAGGACGTCTGGATCGCCGTGTCGCGCCTGAGGCGCGTGCTCGAGACCGAAGTCTGGCGCGAGCCCCGATTCAAGAAGGTGTCGGTCTGATGCGGGGGTCGGCCTGATGCGCGCGCGGCTGGCCGCCGACATCGGCGGCACGTTTACCGACGTCGTCCTCGAGAGCCCGGCGGGCCGCGACACCGCCAAAGTGTTGACGACCGCCGCGCCCGAGGTCGGCGTGCTCGAGGGCATCCAGCGCGTGCTCGCCGCGGCCGGGCTGCCGCCGTCTGAGGTCGCGGTCTTCGTCCACGGCACGACGCTCGCCACCAACGCCCTCATCGAGCGCAAGGGCGCCCGGACCGCGTTCGTCACCACCGAAGGGCTGCGCGATATCCTCGAGATGGGCCACGAGAAGCGCTTCGAGCAATACGACGTGTACATGGAGCGGCCGCTTCCCCTGGTCCCGCGCCCGCTGCGCTTCACGGTGCCCGGGCGGCTCGACGGCCGCGGGCGCGTGCTGCGCGAGCTGGACGAAGCGGCGGTGCGCGCCGTCGGCGAGCGGCTCGCCGCCGAGCGGGTCGGCGCCGTCGCCGTCGGCTTCATGCACGCCTACGCCTGGCCCGAGCACGAGCGGCGCGCCGCCGAGATCCTCCGCGGTCGCCTACCGGCGGACGTGACGATCTGTCTGTCGAGCGAGGTCTGCCCGGAGATCCGCGAGTACGAGCGGTTCTCGACCACGTGCGCCAACGCCTACGTGCGGCCGATGATGCAGGGCTATCTGCTGCGGCTGCGCGCCCAGCTGGAGGCGCTCGGCATGAGGTGCCCGCTGCTGCTCATGATGTCGGGCGGCGGCCTCACCACGCTCGAGATCGCAGCCCGGTTCCCGGTGCGGCTCGTCGAGTCCGGGCCGGCCGGCGGTGCCTTGCTTTCGTCCTGGATCGCGCGCGAGCGCGCGCTCGAGCGCGTGCTGTCCTTCGACATGGGCGGCACGACGGCGAAGATCTGCCTGATCGATCAGGGAGAGCCCGAGCGGGCGCGCACGTTCGAGGTCGCGCGCGCGTATCGAACCGTGAAGGGCAGCGGGCTTCCGGTCCGCGTGCCGGTGATCGAGATGGTCGAGATCGGCGCCGGCGGCGGCTCGATCGCGCGTGTCGATCGGATGCGGCGCATCGCCGTGGGTCCGGACAGCGCGGGCGCCGACCCCGGACCGGCCTCCTATGGGCGCGGTGGGACCGAGGCCACGGTGACCGACGCCGACCTGGTACTCGGCCGCATCGATCCGCACCGATTCGCCGACGGCACGCTCGCGCTCGACACCGCGGCCGCCGCGCGCGCCCTCGCGACGCACGTGGGCGCGCCGCTCGAGCTCGAGGCGCCGTGGCACGCGGCGGGCGTCTCGGAGATCGTCGAGGAGAACATGGCCAACGCCGCGCGCGTGCACGCGATCGAGCGCGGCCGGGTGATCGGCCGCTACACGATGATCGCGTTCGGCGGCGGCGCGCCGCTGCACGCCGGCCGGCTCGCGGAGAAGCTCGGCGTGCGCCGCGTCGTCGTTCCCGAGGGCGCGAGCGTGGGCTCGGCGATCGGCTTCCTGCGCGCGCCGGTCTCGTTCCCGGTCGTGCGCAGTCATCGCGCGACCTTGTCCGAATTCGACGTCGCGACGGTGAACGGGCTGCTCGACAGCTGCGCCGCGACGGCGACGGACGTGGTGCGCCGGGCGGTGCCCGAGGGCGATCTCACAATCCGGCGCGTTGTGGACGTGCGCTACATCGGCCAGGGGCACGAGCTGCAGCTGGTCCTGCCCGAGAACGCGCTCCGCGCCGAGGACGCGGTCCACCTGCGCGCGCAGTTCGAGGAGCTCTACGGCTCGATCTACGGCGTGACGATGCCCGACCAGGACGTCGAATTCGTCACGTGGTCGGTGACGGTGTCGGCGCCGTCGGAGACTCCGCTGCCCGCCAAGCCGGCGCAGAAGCATCGGGCACCGGCGCCGCGCTCGCGGCGCGACGTATACGAGCCCGCGCTCGGCCGGATGGCCGAGTTCGCCGTGCACCCGCGCGGTGATCTGGAGCCGGGCGACGAGCTGGTCGGACCGGCGTTGATCGAGGAAGGCCAGACCACGACCGTGGTTCCGGCGAGCTTCACGCTGTACGTGGACGGCGCGGGATATCTCGTCATGGAGAGCCGCGATGAATGAGGCGCTCAAGCGCATTCACATGCAGGTGATGTGGAACCGGTTGATCGCGGTGGTCGAGGAGCAGGCGCAGGCGCTGCTGCACACCGCGTTCGGCGCCATCACGCGCGAGGCTGGCGACCTCTCGGCGGGCGTGTACGACACCGGTGGACGCATGCTCGCGCAGGCCGTCACCGGCACCCCGGGCCACGTCAACACGATGGCGGCCGCGGTGCGCCACTTCCTCGATCGCTACCCGCTCGCCACCATGCGCCCGGGCGACGTCTTCGTGACCAACGACCCGTGGTTCGGGACCGGGCACCTGTTCGACTTCGTCATGGTGACCCCGGTGTTCCGCGGCCAGGAGCCGGTCGGCCTGTTCGCGTCCACCTGCCACACGCCGGACGTCGGCGGCGTCGGCTTCTCCGCCGAGGCGCGCTCGGTCTACGAGGAAGGCATCTGCGTGCCGCACCTGCGCCTGCGCGAGCAGGGGGAGATCGACGAGAAGGTCTTCGCCATCATCATGGCGAACTCGCGCAACCCGATCGAGGCGCGCGGCGACCTGCTCTCGCTGATCGCCTGCAACGACGTAGGCGCGGCGCGGCTAGCCGACATGATGCGCGAGTTCGGCCTCGACTCGATCGGCGAGCTGGCCCGGCACATCCTCGACACCTCCCGCGAGGCCACGCGCGAAGCGATCCGCCGGCTGCCGCGCGGCAGCTACCGCACCGCGATGACGCTCGACGGCTACGAGTCACCGATCGAGCTGCGCGCGCGCCTCGACATCGGTGACGGCGAGATCACCGTCGATTTCGCCGGGAGCTCGCCGCTCTCCGCGCGCGGCATCAACTCGCCGCGGTGCTACACCGAGGCGTACTCGGTCTTCGGCCTCAAGTGCATCATCGCCCCGGCGATCCCGAACAACGCGGGCTCGCTCGAGCCCTTCCGCGTGCTCGTCGAGGACGGCACCTGCGTGGCGCCGCTCCGGCCGGCGCCGGTGACCGCCCGCCACGTGATCGGTCAGATGCTGCCGGATCTGATGTTCGGGGCTTTGGCCCAAGCGCTCGACGGCAGCGTGCCGGCCGAGAGCGCGGGCTCGATCTGGGTGCTGCCGATGGCGGGGCAGCCCGCGCACGGCAAGCCGTTCAACGTGCTCAACGTCGGGCTCGGGGGCACCGGCGCCAGGCCCGGCAAGGACGGCCTCAACACCACCGCGTTTCCGAGCGGCGTCGGCGTCGTCCCCGTGGAGATCACGGAGAACGAGTCGCCGCTGGTGTTCTGGGTCAAGGAATACCTGCCCGACTCCGGCGGCGCGGGCGAGTTCCGCGGCGGGCTCGGACAGCGCATCGAGATCGGCAACAGCGATCCGACGCCGTTCACCGTGGGGGCGGGGACGTTCGATCGACTCCGTAATCCCGCGGGTGGACGCTCCGGCGGACGGCCGGGACGTCACGGCGCCGCGCGGCTCGCCTCCGGCGCCGTGCTGGCGACCAAGGCGGTGCACACGATTCCGCCGGGAGACCGCATCGTGCTCGAGCTGCCGGGCGGCGGCGGCGTGGGCGATCCGGCGCGCCGCCCGAAGAGTCGCGTCGCCGCGGACGTGGCCGCCGGGCTGGTCAGCGCGGACGGCGCCGCGCGCGACTACGAGGCGGGGCGGTCCGGCGCGCCGGGGGCTTGAGCGCCGTCACCTCGATCTCGACCTTGGCCTGCTCGACCGCCAGCGGCGCGCAGACCGTCGTGTTGGCCGCGCGCGCGGCGCCGAGTCGTCGCTTGACCACCGCGGACACCGCCTCCACGTCGGCGCGGTCCGGAACGTAGACCCGCACGCGCACCACGTCGAGGAGCGCGGCGCCGGCATCGCGCAGCGCACGCTCGACGATGTCGAGCGACTGCTCGGCCTGCGCCGCCGAGGTCGGCGGCCACGTGCTCGCGCGCAGGTCGTAGCCCACGGTGCCGGAGACGAACACCCAGCGGCCGTCGACGACGGCCCGCGAGTAGCCGGCCAGCGCTTCCCAGGGCGATCCGGTGGAGACGAACTTTCGCGAGCTCATCGGCCGACCTCGGCCTCGGCTTCGATCTCGACTTCGTATCCGCCGATGAGTCCGGCGATTGCCACGAGCGTGTTGGCCGGGCGCACCGCACCGAGATAGCGCCCGTGGACACGGGCCACCGCGTCCGCGCACGCGGCGTCTCGCACGTAGACCCA
>WNEW01000010.1_pt1 | contig 85602 bp, 81 predicted proteins | sample 5399891 | NCBI WGS metagenome assembly WNEW01 (sample SAMN13153336, study PRJNA577476) | soil metagenome | isolation source: 40 cm grassland meadow soil pre-rain plot 5 | place: USA:California | collected 2015-09-08 | reverse complement strand
GTAACGGCGTGAAAAATGGCGGGCTCGACGGGACTTGAACCCGCGACCTCTGGATTGACAGTCCAGTGTGCTAACCAGGCTGCACCACGAGCCCGCTTCCGAAATCAACGACTTAGACCCCGGGAGTGTATCACGACTGCTCCGTTGTGCCCCGAATTGTGCCCCTGCCCTGCCGGAGTCGGGCCCTCGACCACGTTCGCGAGCGCCGCCTGCGTCCGCTCAAGCGCCGCGCGCACGTCGTCGTCGGAGACGATCCGGTAGCGCTGGAAGACACTGATCGTCTGGTGCCCGGTCACGCGCATCGCCACACTGTGGTCGACGCCGGCCGCCATGGTTGCGGACGGCTGAGCGCCGGAGATCGTGGAAGATCAGCGTGGCTCTCATGATCGGCTGGCCCTGGCGGTCGAGCGCCGGGTGGCCGTCGGCCGCAGCTTCGGTTTCGCGAACCCGGCCGCGACGCACGCGGCGGTCCACGCTTTGCGAAAGTCGCCGACCGGGGCACCGCGCCGATGGAAGATGTACCGCGACTCCGCGGTCTCTCCGGTGACCGTCGTGTACGCGCGATCCTGACGACGGCGGACGATGATCTCAGCCAACCCGCCCACGAGCGGCAGCACGCGGGGCTCGCCGTTCTTGGAGTGCTCCCGCCGGAGCGTCACCCGCGTGGTGCCCGTATCGACGGCCGACCACTCGAGCGTCGCCACCTCGCCCTTGCGCCAGCCCGAGCCGTACGCGAACCGGGCGTAGTCCTGCAGGTACACCGGCAGCCGCGAGACGACGGTATCGAAGTCCGCCCGCTCGACGAATCCCTGCCTGGCGTTGTGCTCAGCGAAGAGCTTCACGCGCGGGACCGAGGCCGACGACAGGCGTTCCTGCTCGACGGCGATCTGCGGCGAGTCTCAGGCTGGTCTGTCAGGCGGGCGCTCGGTATCCCAGATCTGAAAGCACGCGTCGTGAAGCCGAACCGTTTTCCAATCATCCGAACACATTCTCACGTCATCCTCTGATTCGTCGCGATGGTCTCTCCGCACCCGTCACAGGTTTGCCCGATCCCCAGACCATGGCCAAGCTCGATCAGGTGGGCTCGTGGCGCGAAGGAACTCTCTCGCCCAGCCTATCGAGATCGAGTGGTGGCCTTCGGCGTGAATCGCACAACGGTGTAACCGAGCGAAAAAACCTCGCCTTGCCGAATCCGCCGCGCTTTCCGGTGGCGGCGCTCGTCGGCCACGGGGCCCTGCGCCGCTCGGCGATCCCCAGCCCGTCGCTCCATGATCACCTTCACACCACGCAGGCCGGCGAAAGCCCGCTGAAGAAAGTCGCGGAGCGCCGTGTCGTTTGGGCGCACAACGATGAGCACTTCGGCATCCGGAAATGACTTCGATGGAAGGAGTTCGAGGAGTCGTTTTTGGTGATCTGCGCAGATGCAGTGTGTCGTCGCGGGGTTGTAGAACGGCTCGCGCTCACCTAGATCGCTAGGTCGGCCCTCGCTCTCGCACCACGCGCAGATTGCCTTCATCTTGGCGATGTGACTGTGCCAATGACGTGCCAGCCGAATTCGGGGTGAACCTCGTCGAGAAGATCCGGAAATATTTCGGAGCGAACGCGACTGCACTCCCGAGCGTGACTATCTTTGAGTCTCTCGACACCCCGTGTAAATGTGGGCTCGCTCGAGGCTTGGCTGGTGCGCGTCCTGGGCTTCGGCTAGACTCCCGCCAGCCATCCCCTGCGAGGTGCCCATGCGGCTGATCGGGCTCGCGGTCGTTCTCACTGTCAGCTTCATTCTCGCGCCGCTTGTCGCCGAGGCGCAGCAGGCTGGCAAGGTCTGGCGGATCGGCCCAACTCTGGGGTCCGCCGCGACGGCGGCAACGGAGGATGCGTTCCGGCAGGGCCTGCGCGAGCGGGGCTACGTCGAGGGTCGGGATGTCGTCGTCGACTGGCGCTTCGCAGAAGGTAAAGGCGAGAGACTTCCCGAGTTGGCGGCGGAACTCCTCAGGCTGAAGGTCGACGTCATTGTCACTCTCGCGCCTGCGGCAGTCGTGGCCGCCCAGAAAGCGACGTCAGATACCCCGATCGTCTTCACGATGGTGGACGACCCAGTTGCAATGAGGCTCGTCCACTCCCTGGGACGGCCGGGCGGTGAACATCACCGGCCTTGCGACCCTCCAGAATGAGCTATCTGCAAAGCGACTCGAATTGCTCACGGAAGCCGTCCTGTCGGTAAAATCCGTCGTCATTCTCACCAACCCAGCGCTTGACGCTGCGCACCTGGCTCGACTCGTGGGCAGGCATCGGGCGGGTGGCCGTGGGGATGCACCGCCAAGGCTACGACCTGCAATCGACTCAGTACGATGAGCGCGGATGGCGGGCCACATTCTACGTGACTGGGATGGAGCACTCGCCCACCAGCGCGACGGGCGCCGGGTGGGAGCGCACACCTGGGCACGCGACGCCGCGCGCGGCCTGGGAGGCGTTGAAGAAGGCCAGCCAGGTAAACACCTCGTAGCGCATCCTGGACTCGGGTGCTACCCTCCTGCTCGCCGACCACTGGAGCATCCGGGGTGACGCGAACTGGCGTCGTGCCCCCTGGCGGCAGGTCAGTCCGTCCCCCTCTTGCCCTGGGTGCTCCAATGACGGAACAGCAGACCGCGACGTGCCCGGAGTGCTCTCGGACGATCTCGCCAGAGGACACCCTCGTCTTCGGCTTCGGGATTCTCGGCCATCTCGATTGTCGTCGGCCTCGTGTTCTGAGCGCCGAGGAACGCACACTCCTCTTCGTCTACTGTCGAGACCACCCTGTTGCTGAGTGCGTTCGTTGCACAGGTAGGTTCCACCTGCGTGAAGTCGCCTCACTTGATTCGTTCGGCATCCGTTCACACGGGTGCCCGTGGTGCCACACAGACCTGACCGACAGCATCCGGGCGCACCTCTACGGCTGCGCGATGCTTCCAGTGGTGGTCCGACGCAGGGCGCACGCGGCGCGTGAGGCGGCGCGAAACCTGGTGAAGCAAAGCCACCAATTGAGCGATGCTGCGGACGTGCTGCTGCGAGAGGCGGAAGTTGCGCTCCACGCGCTCCGCGAGACCATGCGCCAGTCGCCGAACGGCCGCGTTGGCTGATCAGCAGAGGGTCCTACCGATGGAGCTTCAAGTCCGCCGCTGAGACTACGAACGGGGCGGAACTATGAGTCGGACAGATCCGACCGCCCTCACTGATGCACTCTTCGCACAACGCTCGTTGGCCCGTTGGGCAGTAGAAGCTGCCTGCCCGCCCCGCCGTGTTCAGCGTACAAGCCCCCGCAGCAGCAGCGCTCGGGACGTAGCTCGGTCATGGCTTCCTCCTCCAGCGCTTTCCAGAACTGAAAGCAGTCGGCGTGAAGGTGGGCGAACGTCTTCTTGCTCGGCCACGAGACTGACATCACCATTTGAGTCGGCGCCAACGGCTCATCGCAGCCGTCGCAGCATCCACCGACGCCAGGAGCCCCAAGACCCTCGATGCTCTGTCACGCGGCAAGCGACCGTCCCGGATCTTGCGGTGGATGAGAAGACGGAGAGATTCCTCGTCGATCACCGCGGTCCCAACAGATTCGCGCTTCGCCCCAGACGCAGGTGAGACAGAGCCAACGTCGCGCGGCTCCGAAGCATGGCTTCTCGGCTCGCGCGAACGGATTCGATGCTCGCCAGGCAAGGGCGGCGTCCCGTTACGAGGAGGAGAGCGCCGTCGACAGCAAGCTGATCGCGGACGGGCGCATGAAGCGATTCTGTGACACACGCGGCCCCTCGGGTGGACGGACGATGGGAACAACGCCCAAATCACCAGGGTCTCGACGCCCGGAGGCGTCAACCCGTAAGGCCGGGGTGTAGGCAGCCGGAGCGTAGCACGAAGCGTCCTCCCACGCGAGAGCGCTAGACTCTAGACGAGATGAACGGAGACGGCGACACCGATACGCGCCTCTGGCATCCCTGGCTCCGCATCGACCGCGTCCTGCGCGTGATGCTGCACACGATATGGAGCGCGGAGGCGTGGCCGCAGGTCCGAGTCGAGTTCAGGAAGGCGCTCGCGCTTCGGAGCGAGACCCAGCGTGCTGGAGACTCGCAGCGCTGTTCGCAGGAATGAGAAGGCGACCAGAGGACTAGATTTGACGCGAGGGCTCCTTGTCGTTGGCCGGACGGCGAGGAGCTTCTTACCGCTCGCACATCGGGCGAACTTGTTCCACTATGAGCTAAGGGGCGGTGGCATTAGACACGTATGGAGTGATTGAAAGGAGGAGCCGATGATCATCAAGACCAAGCGAATCAAAGTGGACACGGCTGGCCTTTCTGTGAGGGTCGCCGAAGGAAGGCTCCAGTTCAGCCTTGACGGCTTCTTCATCCGCTTCCCGCTCTTTGGAGAGGCGTTCTACTCGAAGAACATCGGATGGGTGAGGAAGCCGTGGCGAGAAGTTAGGGATGTGATAGATCGATGGGGTAGTGCCGGCTAAAATCCCTCTCCCGGAGGGCACGCCAATGTCCCTCATCAGTGACTGCTCGTCGCGTTCTCCCTGCTGACCTTTGCGAGGTCCCCCGCGTGTGCGTCGCGCGCCTACTTCACCCGCTCGTAGGACGCTGGCCCGGTCACCGGGTTGAAGCTGCCCTCGGGCGTGAGGGTCAGCGTCGTCTTGCCCTTGTCCTCGGAGATCACCACGACGCCTTCGCTCCGCGAGGACTTGTATCGAACCTTGCCGCCTTGCAGATAGTACTTGCCGACCGTCAGCGTTCCCCCGGCTCTCGTCGTGGAGGCTTGATAGCTTCCGTCCTCCTTGACGGTCATCACGACCCGCTCGGAGCCCGAGAGCTGCGAGTTCACCCAGCCCTGCCCCGTTCCGGCGAGCTGTTTGATGTCTGTGATCTGTTTCTCGCCGCCAGAGCGGCGCAGGGAGAAGCGGCAAGTGCCAGGGCGACGAGCATCTTGATCAGACCGCGTGAGCTCATCACGCACACTCCATAACGGGCAGGCTCGATTCCCGGGAATGGTAGTCGAGCCCGAGGGCCAGCGCCATGGCGCCGGCGACGGCGCCGGCCGCGGGGCCCGGACGCTCAGAACGTCCCGCCGCCTCCCCCGCCCATGCCGCCGCCGGACGAGCCGCGCGAGAAACCGCCTCCGCCGACGGCACCGATGGCGTCGGTATAACCCCGTCGCGTCGTGAGGATCGCTTCCTCCGCGCGCTGCGCAAACGCGCCGAGCTCGTGCGCGAAGCTCGGCAGCGAGAAATCACCGCGGCTCATGTACCAGGACGGCGCCGAGACCTTGAGACCCTGGAAATTGAAGATCCAGCGCTCGGTGACGCCGAACGCAATCGCCCACGGAAGCCACCGGTGGAAGGTGTCGGCCGGCAGGCGCGCGAGCCGATCCTTCTCCGCGCGCTCGAGGAACTCCTGGAAGCCGCGCACGTGCGCCAGTTGCTGCACGCCGAGCCGGGTCTTGTGCGGCATGACCCAGCCCCAGCCGACGAAGACCAGACCGCTGAGGACGGCCCCGAGGCGCAGCCACGTATCGTAGAAGCCGAGCCAGGACGGTCCCCAGGACGGCAGCATGAAGCCGGCCACCGCCGTGACGGCGCCCGCGAACATCCACCCGGCGCGCACGCGGCCCGGCGACGCGGGGAAGAGCCCGTCCTGGACCATCAGACGGTAGAGCCGGTCGCGGATCGGCGGAAACACGTTGTCGTAGTCGTGCCGCACCTCCGACAGCAGGCGCATGTTGAGGTCCCAGTCGCCGCCGAAGACCTTGGCCAGCACGAAGAGCTCGAAGTCCTTCAGATCGGGATCGCCGCCGATCGATTTCAGCCGCCCGAACATGAAGTCCTGCGCGCCGAACGCCGTAGTGACCGGCTCGATCGACAGATAGCCGCGCACCGCGAGATCGACGACCGTCGCGATGACGTCGCGCGGATGGGCACGCTCGTCCAGGAGCGCGCCCGCCTCGGCCGGAATCAGGTCCGCGGGCGGCTCGTATTCGGGCTTCACCGAGCGCGTCGAGCCCGGATCGCGACCGAACGCCCACCAGACGAAGCCTCCCCAGACCAGCGCGACGACGGGCAGCGCGAGCGGCCAGTGGTCGGCGACGACCCATCCGGCCCGTCGGAGCTCCGACGGGTGCTTCACGTGACCCGGCGGCCAGCCGACGAGCACGGTCACGCCCTCGCGCGGGCGCAGCGGACGCGTCGTCATGAATCGCCAGTAGTCCTGCAGGCGGTCGACCGCGTAGTCGTGCCCGACCGCGCCGAGCGCGCCCGTGAAGCCCGAGGTCCGCACCTCGGCGTCACCGATGCCGGCTGGCAGCGTCACGTAGACCTCGGCGTTCCCGATCGGCGCGTTCCAGTCGGTGCCGGTGGCGTTCCAGTAGAGCTCGTCGTGATCCTCGTAGGCGAGCACGCCCCGGCGCACGTGGTACACGACGCTGACCGTCTTCCGCGCGTCGACCGCGCCGGGCACCCAGGCCTTGATCGAGACGGCGTGATCCGGGTACGAGACCTCGCTCCGGAGCAGACGGCTGGCCTCGTCATACACCCCGATGCCGCTCAGGGTCAGCGGGTACTCGAGCCCGTCGCGCGTGTAGTGCGCCGGAATTCTCCGGAAGATCCCCTGGTGCGATCCGCGGAAGTTGAAGGTGATGTCTTCCCGAACGATCAGGCTGGCATCGCGGTTGACGACGATGCTGGTGACGAAGCTGTCGATCGCGAATTGCCCGCGCGTCTGCGCCGCCGCGCCGGCCGCGGTCGCCAGCGCGAAGGCCAGCGCGAAAGGCAGCGCGAGCGCCGGCGCGCCGAGCCGGCCGATGCGATCAGCTCCCGAAGGCGACGCGCGGGACCTGACGGTCTTCGGGGCGCTCGAGCTCGAAGTACTGCCGCCTGGCGAACCGGAAGAACAGCGCGATCTGGTTGGACGGGAAGCTGTCGATCGTGGTGTTGAAGTCGCGCACGACGGCGTTGTAGTAGCGGCGCGAGCTCTGGATCGTCTCCTCGATCTCCGCGAGCGAGCTCTGGAGGTCGCGAAAGCTCTGGTTCGCCTTGAGGTCGGGATATGACTCGGCGAGCGCGAAGAGCTGACGCAGGGCGCTGGTCAGCTGGTTCTCGGCCTGCGCGCGCGCCTCGGGCGTTTGCGCCGTCACGGCCGCGCCCCGGGCTCGGACCACCTGGTCGAGCGTGCCGCGCTCGTGCGCGGCGTAGCCCCGTACGGCCTCGACCAGGTTCGGCACCAGATCGGTGCGCCGCTTGAGCTGAACATCGATGTCCGACCACGCCTCCGCGGACCGCTGGCGCAGGCCGACGAGCTTGTTGTACGTGAGGATGATCGCCAGGACGAAGCCCACGAAGACGAGAAGGAAAACGACGCCACCGAACGTCATGAAATCCTCCTCGATCATCGTAGCATCGGGCCTCCCCGCGCCCCACAATCCGCGAGACGCGCGGCCGCCCCCGCCGCTGGTGGTGAAGCGCGCCGAGTCCACATGATGAGCTAGGATGGGGCCATCCGAATTCCCGACAAGGAGACATTCGCATGCCGATGCAGACTCGCTATCTCTTCAGCGCGGCCATGAGCGTGCGTTCGGACAAGGACGCGATCTTCAACGAGGTCTACGACACCGAGCACGTGCCGGCGCTCCTTCGGGTGCCCGGGGTCATCGCGGTCGCGCGCTTCAAGAGCGAGCCGGTCACGATGATGATCGGCGGCGCGCGGAAGACGATCGTGATCGAGAGCGAGCCCGCCTACAACGCGCTCTACGAGATCGAGAGCCCGGCCGTCCTCACCAGCGACGCGTGGGCGAAGGCGGTCGAGGAGGGACGCTGGGCCGAGCAGGTGCGCCCCTACACCACCAATCGCCGCCACGTCATCTACCGCCGCATCGCCTAGTTGGCGGCGGGTTCCCGCGTGAGCGAAGAGCTCCACCAGCCGCGGGCGCCGTCCGGCGACGGGCTCGTGCTGACCCACGGCGCCGGCGGCAACGCGCGGGCGCCACTGCTGGTGGCGCTCGGCGAGGCGTTTGCCGCCCGGGGCCTCGCGGTCCTGCGCTACGACCTGCCGTTCCGGCAGGCGAGCCGCACGGCGCCCCCGCGCCCGGTGGGAGCGGCGCGCGACCGTGAGGGCCTGCGCGCCATGGTGACGGCGATGCGATCACGCGTGGGGGGCCGCGTCTTTCTCGGCGGCCAGTCGTACGGCGGCCGTCAGGCCAGCATGCTGGCGGCGGGCGAGGCCGGGCTCGTCGACGGGCTGCTGCTGCTCTCCTACCCGCTGCACCCGCCGGGGCGCCCGGCCGAGCTCCGGACGGCGCACCTTCCGAAGATCGCCGCGCCCACCCTATTCGCGCACGGCTCGCGCGATCCATTCGGCTCCCTCGACGAGATCGAGGCCGCGCGCGCCCTCGTCCCGTCACGAACGTCTCTTCTCGTCATCACGGGCGCCGGCCACGACCTCTTCCGCGCGCCGAAGCGCGCCGGCGCCCACACCGCCGAAGAGATCGTCGCGGCGTTCCTGGAGCTCGTCGGTTAGAGCCCGCTGTACGAACGGCGCGGAGGCTGCGCCGCCTCTAGTCGATGCCGCGGTCTGGGAGGATCGGCGAGTTGTCCGGCGCCGGCAGCGCTTCGACCCGGCCGGGACGCTCGCGCGCGCGCTCGTTCTGGTCGGTGCGCACCCGGTGCATGAGAGGAATCAGCGGCACGATGCACACGAACAGGACCGAGATCAGCCAGAAGTCGTCCGCGTAGGCCATGACCTGCGCCTGCTCGATGGTGCTACGGTACAGCATCGCGAGGGCCCGGCGGCCGGCCGTGTACGAGTCGGCGCCCTGGCTCACGAAGTGAGCCGTCCACTGCTTGAGCTTCGCCGACGTGTCGGCGTCCCAGATGTTCAGGTGGCCGACGAGCGTGTTCTGATGCGCCTGGCTGCGCCGGACGAGGAGCGTGGTGGCCAGCGCGACGCCGATGCTGCCCCCGACGTTGCGGACGACGTTGTAGGCGGCGGTCGCATTGCCCAGGCGCTCCAGGCGGATCGTCGCCAGCGTGAGCGTCTGGAGCGGCGGAAAGATGAAGCCCATCGCGAAGCCCTGCAGGAATCGCGGCCACGCGAGGCTCCAGTAGTCCATCCCGAGGGTCACGCTCGTCATCATCGTCGAGGCGAACGCGTTCAAGAGGCAGCCGCCGATCAGCATGAGACGCTGATCCGTGCGCGCCACCAGGCGGCCCGATATCATGAGCGAGATCATGGTGCCGAGCCCGCCCGGTGCCAGCACGAGCCCCGCGTTCCAGGCGTCCCAGGCCAGGATCTTCTGCGTGTAGAGCGCGACCAGCAGCACGCTCGAGTTGAAACCGAGGGCGACCAGCGCGATGCACATCGTGCCCACGGCGAAGTTCCGGTCGTTGAACACGCTCAGGTCGAGGATCGGCTCTTGGGCCAGCAGCTCGCGGATGACGAACGCGACGAGCGCGCAGACGGCGAGCATGAGCAGCCCGAGGATGAGACCCGAATCGAACCAGTCGTTCTTCTCGCCGAGGTCGAGGCAGAGCTGCAAGAAGCCGAATCCGACCACCATCATGACGAGCCCCGCGAGGTCGATGCCGCGCGGCTTCGTGATGAACGGGGCATCGAACAGGAACACGCTCACCATCAGAAACCCGATGATGCCGATGGGGAGGTTGATATAGAAGATCCAGCGCCAGGACCAGTTGTCGCAAATCCAGCCGCCCACGGTCGGCCCCAGAATGGGCGCCAGCATGATGCCGCCGCCCCAGACCGCCATCGCGGTGCCGCGCATCCGGAGCGGGAAGATCTCCCACATGATCGCCTGCGCCATCGGGATGACCGGTCCGCCGCCGAGGCCCTGGAGGATGCGCATGGCGACGAGAAACTCTAGCGACGGTGCGATCCCCGAGAGGAACGAGCTCACGGTGAAGATCACCGTGCAGATCAGGAAGAAACGGCGGCGGCCGAATCGGGCCGAGAGCCAGCCGGTCGCCGGAATGATGATGGCGTTCGCGGCGAGGAACGAGGTGATGACCCACGACATCTCCTCGATCCCGGCGGAGAGCGCGCCCTGCATGTGGGGCAGCGCGACGTTGGTCACGCTCGAGTCGAGGACCTGCATGACCGTGACCATCATCACGGAGAACGTAATGGCCCACCGGCGGGCGGGAGAGATCTGCCCTTCGGTGACCGGCTCGACGGAGCTCACGCCCCCACACTACGTCATAACGGCACTCGCAGGGGGCGATTGAGACGGCCTGCCACCGCCGTTGGCCCGGCTCTTGCTCCCCTTGGCGGCGTACGCCGGGCTCACCGTACCAGTCGCACACCGAGGCCGGCAGAGGAGGGTCCCGAATGCCTCCTGCGCGGCTTCTCGGGGTACTGATGCTCGGCGTGGCATTGGCAGCGGTGCGACCGGCTCCGGCGGCGGCCCAATCCGAGCTCCAGATGTGGCTCAACCCCGAGATGGGTAAGCAAATTCCGCGGGCCGACTATCGCTACACCTTCTACCCAGAGCGCAAGGTTGAGGACCAGGACACCCACTTCGCGATGACCGAGCACCGGGTGAGCCTGACCACGCCGCTCTACCAGGACTCAAGGGACGAATGGGCCTTCTCGGCCAGGGGGCTCTATCAGGACATCGACACGCGCGCCCGGTTTCCTGACGCGGGTGGTGTGTTTCCCAGCGAGCTCTGGGACATCGGCGCGACCGCCAGCTATCGACACAGGTTCGACAACGCCTGGACGGGCGGGGTGGCGCTGACGGTCGGCTCCGCCAGCGACGAGCCCTTCAACAGCGTGGACGAGATGTACTTCCGACTGGTGACGATGCTGCGCGTCCCTCAAGGCGAGCGCAATTCGTGGATCTTCACGCTGATCTACGCGACCGACGAGGAGATCTTCGGCGAGACGTTGCCGATTCCGGGCCTCGCGTACGCGTGGGTGCCGTCGGACAAGTTCACGGCCGTCATCGGCTTTCCGTTCTCGCTGGTCCGGTACAAGCCGTTCGAGAGCCTCACCCTGGAGGCCGAGTACTATCCGTTCTGGACAGTGCGCTCGCGCGTCACCTGGGAGATCTTCCAGCCGCTGCGCGCCTACGGCGGCTTCCAGTGGGATAGCGACCACTTCTACCGCGCCGACCGCGAGAACAAGGGAGACAAGATCTTCTATCGCGAGATGCGGCTCTACGCCGGCCTCCGATTCGACCTGCGACAGATCGGCTTCGATGTCACTGGTGGCTACGCGTTCAATCGCTTCTACTTCGAAGGCGAGGGTTACTCAGACCGTCACGACAACCGCATCGATGTCGGCGACACCTGGTTCATCGTCGGCAAGGTGAACCTGCGCTTCTGAGCGTGCGGCTGAGCCAGCTCGGTGAAAAACCCGGCGCCACGCGTCGGAGTTTCACCGGGGCGGCATGGCATGTCCGTCAACGATGGCGCGGTCAGCGTCAGTCCTGAAACAGTCGCCGCCGCTGGCACCGCTGTTGCTCCCTCCGCATTCGTGCGCACCTTTCGCTCGTTCGCGCGCGCCATCGTGAGGAACAGGTTGTCGTCCTCGTAGGCGTTCCGATACCAGCGGCCCAGCATCTCCCGAAGCTCCTCGCTCAGCTCCTCGCGTCGCGCCTTCGCGATCAGACCGCGCTCGTTGGCCATGGGGTCCTCCCTGCTCTCCGAGCGGTATACAGTGCCCGACGAGGTGGGGTCAACGACTCGCGTCGCCGGGTTCCTCGCGGCGGTCGCGCTGGCCGCCGGCTGCGCCATGCCGGCGGCCGAGCGCGAGCCGGCGCGCAGCGGGCCGCTCCACGCCGTGTGGGTCGTCGATCACGGCTGGCACACTGCGATCGTCGTGCGCCGAGACCAGGTGGACCCGGCGCTCTGGCCGGAGGTGCGTGATTTTCTGGGTGCGCCGCTCGTGGAGGTCGCGTGGGGCGACCGTGATTTCTACATGGCGAGGAACGCGACCGGCTGGCTCGCCGTCAAGGCGGCGTTCTTCACGTCGGGCAGCGTGCTCCACATCGGGGGGCTCAACGAATCGACCCTGGCCGGCTTTCCCGCCGGCGCGGTCGTCGAGCTCGCCGTTCCGCGCACTGGCTTCGACGCGATGACCCGCTTCTTCCACGACGAGTACCAGTCCGACGGCGCAGGTCGTCCGGCGCGCCTGGAGCGCGGCCTCGACGGTACCAGCTGGTTTTACGCGGCGCGGAGCCGGTATCACCTGTTCAACACATGCAATACCTGGGTGGCGCGGGCCTTGCGACAGGCAGGGCTCGACGTGACACCCGCGGGCACGGTGACCGCGGGAGGCGTCATGCAGCAGGCACGGCGGCTGGTGGTCTCCCGCTGACGCCCCACGCGCTCTCGGAACGGAGCGCTCAGCGCCGGGGGAGCAGGCGAGAGGTCGGGTCGCGCCGATCGGGCGATCGCCGGAGCTCGCGCCCGCGCCTGCCCTCGCGTGCCTCGAGGCGGGCGACGTGACGGTGGACATCACGGAGCAAGAGCAGCATCAGGCCGCTGAGCACGATCGCGCCGCCGAGAATGACCGCGAGCGAGATCGCCGCGATGGCCGCGGGAGCGAACCGCGATCGCCACTCCACGGGCACGCGCGAGACGATGTCCGCCGGCCACGGCGAGAGCACGGCGAACGCGGCGAGCGCGGCCACGAAGATGAGGAGGCTACCCGCCACGACCTGCCCGATGGCCCACGCGGCCACGAGACGGTATCGACGAGCCGCCGCCATGGTCGTCCTATCGATCCGCGCCGACAATGCCGGCGGGCCACGAAACCCGCGGAGTGCGGCAGGCGATCCCGGTCCCCGCGGCGGTGTGGGTTGCGCCCTGGCCTTCCGTCGGCGAGGGCGGGTTGGCGAGGAGCGGCCGGCCGGCGACATGCCAGGGGCTCATCGGCCCATTTTCGCTCGGATTCGGCCCGCCGTGCACGTCCCGCGCGGCGCCGCTATCATTGAGGCGGCCATGCGCTGGGACGAGTCCCCGAGGTTTCTGCTGATCGCGAGCGTCGCTTCGGCCATGCTCAGCGCCGCGCTCGCGCTGGCGGCCATCTGGGACCACCCGGGCTACAACGTGGCCGCGGCCGCGCTCGCCTTGCTGACCACCCTGCTCGGCTGGCGCGCGTACGAGCGCTCGACCCATCGGCAATTGGGACGCCTGCAGCGCGAGCACCTCGTGCACCGGCTGCGCCTGCTTCCATCGCCGATCGATTTCCGCGTGGTCGCCGTGCCGGACAGCGAAGCGGTAAGATTCGCCCAGGAGCTTCTGGAAGTCTTCGTCGAGGGCGGATGGCCGGCCCACGGCGTCTACCGCGCGCTGCCGGCGAACGCCGCCAGCACCGGTCTCTTCGTCGCGGTCCAGGACGGCAACTTTCCGTCGGAGGAGGAGCGGCGCTTGCTGCTGACGCTCAGCGAGTTCGGGATGTACGCAGTGAAATCGACCAGCCCGAAGCTCACGCATCCGAAGGCGCTCGAGCTCCTGGTCGGACACCGGCCGACGATGTGACGAGCCCGCGATGGATGACGGCGCCCCGCTCGCCGGCAAGCGCATCCTCCTCCTCGAGGACGACACCGATGCGCGGGAATCGATGGTGATGCTGCTCGAGCTCGGCGGCGCGGACGTCGTATCCACGCCGACCGCCGAGGCGGCACTCGCGGCCCTCCAGAGCTCGGAGTTCGACGCGGTCGTCACCGACGTGGCCATGCCCGGACGCAGCGGCTTCTGGCTCGTCGGGCAGATCCGGCAGCTCCCGACGAGGCCGACCGTGCCCGTCCTCGCCGTCACCGGGCATCCCTTTCCCCGCGACGGCATGCTCCGCGCCGGATTCGACGCCCAGATGCTCAAGCCGGTCTCGCCCCGTCGGTTGTACGAAACGCTGATCCAGCTGATGCAACGCGGCTGACGCGGCGACGTGGGCAAGCTCGCCGGTCTCAGCCTTCCTTTCGGTGCTCGGCAGGCCCGCCGCGCCGGGAGAGATTTCTCGCCGTGTTGATCAGGCCGACGTGGGAGAAGGCCTGAGGAAAGTTACCCACGAGGCGCCGCTCGTGCGGGTCGTACTGCTCGGACAGCAGGCCGACGTCGTTGCGGATGTCGAGGAGCCGCTCGAAGAGCGCCCGCGCCTCCGCTCGCTTGCCCTGTAAGGCGAGATTGTCGGCGAGCCAGAAGGTGCACGCGAGAAAGGCTCCTTCGCCCGGGGGCAGGCCGTCGAGGTCGGGCGTGGTCTGGTAGCGCGCCACCAGGCCATCGCTCGTGAGATGCCTGCGGATGACCTCGACGGTCCCGAGCACGCGCGGATCCGTCGCCGGAAGGAATCCGACGAGCGGAATCAACAAGAGGCTCGCGTCGAGCACCTTCGAGCCGTAGTACTGGACGAAGGCGCCGATCTCCCGGTCGAAGCCGTTCCGGCACACGTCGTCGTGGATTACGGCGCGCACCTCTCGCCAGCGCGAGACCGGGCCCTCGAGGCCGAAGCGCTCGACCGCCTTGACGGCGCGATCGAGCGCGACCCACGCCATCACCCGGGAGTGAGTGAACGGCCGGCGTGGGCCCCGAACCTCCCAGATGCCCTCGTCGGGCTCGCGCCATGCGGACTCGACGAACTCGACCAGGGTGCTTTCGACTCGCCAGGCCTCTTTGGCGGCTTCGAGCCCGATACGCCGGGCACAGTGGAGGGCGTCCGCGACCTCGCCGAGCACGTCCAGCTGGAACTGGCTGGTCGCCGCGTTGCCGACGCGGGGCGGGACGCTGCCCTCATAACCGGGAAGCCACGGCACTTCCCACTCGGGCAGGAGCCGCTCGCCGGCCACGCCGTAGAGGACCTGCGCCTGGGACGGCTTGCCGGCGATCGCGCGCAGGAGCCAGGCGCGCCAGGCGCGCGCTTCCTCGACGTAGCCACCCGTCATCAAGGCGTAGAGCGCGAACGTGGCGTCACGGAGCCAGCAGTAGCGATAGTCCCAGTTGCGCACGCCCCCCAGCCGCTCCGGCACCGACGTCGTCACCGCGGCGACCAGGCCGCCGGTCGGCGCGTACGTCAGCGCCTTGAGCGTGATGAGCGATCGAACCACGGCCTCGCGCCATTCGCCGTCGTAGGTGCACCGCTCGGACCAGTTTCGCCACCACCGCTCGGTCGCCTCGATCGCGGTCTCGGGCTCCACCGCGGATGGCTCGGGTCCCCACGACGGGTACCACGCGAGCGTGAACGGCACGCGCTGTCCGGCGGCGACCTCGAAGTCGGCCACCGTGTGAAAGCGCTCGCCGCGCAGCGCGATCGGCGTGCGCAGACGCAAGGCGTTCGCGCCCCCGATCGCGCGGATGCCGTCGTCGGTGCGGCGCACCCACGGAATCAGCGAGCCGTAGTCGAGGCGAAAGGCCAAGTCCATGCGCATCGCGACCCGGCCGCGCTGGCCCTCGACGACGCGGACGACGGTCGGAGCCTCGGTCGGGATCGGCATGCTGTCGATCACGGTCACGGCGCCGGCGTCGGTCTCGTAGTCGGTCTCGAGGACGAGCGTGCCCGGGCGGTAACGTCGCCGCACCGCGCGAATCTCGCACGCCGGCGCGAGCTGCCAGCAACCATGCTCCGGCGTCCCGAGGAGCGCGGCGAAGCACGCGGGCGAATCGAAGCGGGGTAGGCAAAGCCAGTCGATCGAGCCGTCCCGCGCCACCAGAGCGCCGGTCTCGCAGTTGCCGATCAGCGCGTAGTCTTCGATCCGTGCGGCCATGAGCGCGGGCGCACCCCGCACCTGGATGGTACTGCCGAATCGAGCGCGCTGGTCGCCGCGGGGTGAACGAACCGCGCGCGAACGACGGGATGGAGCGGGGCCCGGGGCTACGAGTCGGTGTCTCGGCGCGCGCGATCGGTCGCCGCGGCCGACTCTCGCTGAGCGCTGCGAAGCCTGCGGCGCGCGTCCGCCAGCTGCCGTTCGAGCTCGCGGACTTCGTCGGCGGCGCGCGCGACCTCCGCCGCGCGCCGCTCCGCGTCGCGCCGGCGGGCTTCGGCTTCCTGCGCGCGGCGCGCGCGCTCCACCTGCTCCAGTGCGCGTGCCGCCTCGGCCCGCTCGAGCGGGCGCTCCGAACCCTTTCCACCCCGCACCAGCTGGAGCGTCCGGCCGGGTTCGACGCCCGCTAGCACTTCGAAGCCGGGCGCGGCCAGCTCCGCGGCGAGCCGGCCGCGGCGCAGGTCGTCGACCAGCTGGGCGTCGACCGCGGCGCCGAGCAGCGTGTTGGAGATGCGGGTGATCGCGGAGGCCGGAACCCGATAGCCCGCCTTCGTCAGCACCTCGGCCGCGCGATTCGTCAGCGCCTGCAGCTCGGCCCGGATGGTCTGCATCCCCTCGGCGGCCGTTCGCCGGTCGCGCAGCTGGCTCTGACGCACGCGGCGCACGACGTCGACGAAGCGGACGACGCGCTCGGGGTCCAGACGCGCGAGCTGGTTCGTCGCCCAGAGGAACGGCGAGGGCTTGGCGAGCCGACGAACGGCTTCGGCGGCCTCGGTGTGCCCCGCTGCCTTCAGCGCGGCGGCCTTCGCGTTACGGGCGCTGGAGAAATCCTTCGGCGGCACGCCGTACAGCTCGTCGAGTGCGCGGGCGACGTGGGAGGTCACGGCTCAAGCGTACCGCGCCTCGATGGCGGGCGGTCGGGCGAGAAAATGACATGGGCCGGGACGCGCATCCCCGGCCCATCATCGCAGGCTGCTGCTCTGACGAAGTCGAGTACCGAGCCCCCGTGCTACAGGCCCATCGCGGCCTTGACGACCGCCTTCTTCATCTTCAGCGCCATGCGCTCCGCCTTGTGGGGTGACGCCGAATGGTTCGTCGCCTGGATCGCCCGGCGGCTGGCCCTGACGGCACGACGGATCGACTGATCCATTTGTCTCTTCCACCGAGAGACGTGGTTGCCGGCACCGGCCCTGTCGAGTCTGACTACGAGTCTGTGCATTGTGCTCCTCCTTATCTCCAACCTCTCACGGCATCGGCGGATTTCGGAAAGGATTCAGAAACGAAAATTGCCAATGAATTCGCGCGGTTTATTTTTCGGGGCCGGATTTTTCCCGCCGAAATTTTCTGGTGGGCGGACCAGGGATCGAACCTGGGACCTCGGCCTTGTAAGGGCCGCGCTCTTCCAACTGAGCTATCCGCCCGGGCGTGAGCGAGCGCTGAAGCGGGACGCTCGCCATCGTAACATCCCCGGGCGCGCGCAGGATCTATCTCAAGATGGTCCAGGCCGATCGGACCAAGCTCCCGACCTTCTCGACCCACGTCTCGCCCGCCGGCACCCGGCTGACGACGACGTCGTCGACCCATGCCTTCAGCGGACCTTCGGCGACGAAGCGGATGTCGAGATCGGTGCGGTCACCGGAATTGAAGTCGAGCCGGTAGAACTGCCAGCCCTTGCCGACGCCCGACACCTCGATCCGCGGCTCGTCCCACGAGACCGAGCTGCCGTTGGGGCTCAGCCACAGATCGCCGTCGTGATCCATGCGATCGACCTTCGCCCAGAATCGCACGTTGTAGCCGGTTCGCGGCTGGACCCGGATCCGCTGCGCGAGCGTCGAGTAGACCTCCGTCTGCTTGTCGCTGCGGTGCTCGATCAAGAGCGCGAACCGCCCGCCCGGGCGATGCTCGGTCGGATCCGAGTGCCAGTCGGCGACGGCGAGCTGTCCCGTCTGCGGGTTGCGCGTGGCCAGATACTGGTTCAGGCGCGCGGCGCCGCGATACGCGGGAAAGTCCTCGAGCCATCCGGTGCCCCAGCCCACCAGGCGCGCCTCGAAGGAGCCGTTCACGAGGTTGTTCGAGGTGGCCGGCAGCAGCACGAAGTACCAGAGCGCGCCGAAGAACAGGACGAGCCAGGCGGCGAGCAGGACGCTGACGGAGAGCTTCGGGGCGTGTAGATAGAACTGGACGAGGAACTCGCTCGCGCTGTCCGACACTCGATCGATCGTGCGATCGTACATCGCCGCTCTTTCCTCCCGGCTCGTGGCCTGTACACCCACCCTAAACCACCCAAAAATGGTCGACCTAGCAAAGAACGAACCCGGTCGCCGGTCGTCCTCGTCGGGGTGTCGCTGCGCGCTGGGCGCCGCTATCGGGTGGACACGCTGCGCTGGTCGAGGTCGTGCTCCCACATCGGATCCACGATATGGCGCAGCTCATGGGCGAGGCACTCGTAGTCTCCGTCAGCGCAGTAAACTTCGACGCGGCCGTTCGGGTAGCGCATCGTGCACCCGCGGTTGCTGCTCCCACCGGCGGCGCAGACGTGACGCACGTCACCGATATAGAGGGTGACCGGGCCGTTGCGATAGCCCAGGAACGGCGCGGTCGAGCATCCCCCGAGCGTGATGACCGCTGCCGACACCGCCACCAGCCATGCCAGTCGCATCGGGAGGCAGAAACGAGCACGAAAAGTGCCAGGCGGATACGGCCTTAAAACATCCGGGCATACGCACCGCGGCGGCCGCCGGCGCCGGCCGCCGCGGAACAGGCTGGCACGGTCGTGACAAATATCGACGCGGCGGCGAAAGGACGGCTACGCGGTCACTTCGGGGGCCAGCGGGGTGACGACAGCTCGATCCGCCACGGCGGCCCCTCCACGCGGGTCAGCGACCGTGACCGAGCCACGGCTCGCCGCGCGCTCTCAGCTCGAGAGCCCGAGGGCCGCCAGGCGCGCGGCCGTCGGGACGCCGTCGCCGTCCCAGCCGCGCAGCGCGTAGTACTCGTCGAGCATCGCGGCGAGCTCCGCCGGCGGGCAATGCATTCCGGCGGAGGGTCCGTCGGGGATGGGCTCGTGCATCACCTTCCACGGCAGGACGTCCTGGGCCCGGCGCACGCCATCGCGCACGTTGAAGAGCCGCTCGAGGTTGATGATGCGCTCGCCGACGCGCTCGAGCTCGTCCACGGTCACGTCCCAGCCGGTGACAGCGCGCACCATCGTGGCGTAGGGCTCGCCGACGAAGAGGCCGAAGCCCCGCTCGGAGGTGAAGCGGCACATGACGAGCGAATCGCCGAGCGCGGTGAAGTGCTGGCTCCGCACCGCGAACGCGGGCTTGTCCTTGGTCGAGCGCCGATCGAAGCCCTGCGCGTACTGCGGCGTGGGCCGCGTGTCGTGGTGGCTGCCGCCGCGCGTCGCCGTCGCGTAGCCGATCGAGAGCCCCTTGAGCGCGCGGGCCGAGTGGGCCGGCAGCTCGAGCCCCTTCACCGCGTACACGAGCTTCGGGCCCTCGGGATGGACCGACGCGGCCAGGCGCCAGGCGCCTTCGGCCAGGCGCGCGCCGAATCCCTCGCGGCGGGCCGTCATCTCCACGAGCTTGAGCATGCCGCGCCAGTCCCCCCAGCCGAACGGCACGCCGACCTCGCGGCGGTCGAGCCAGCCGCGCTCGAGCGCCTCGGCGACGAACGCCAGGGTGACGCCCATCGAGATCGTGTCCATACCGTGGAGGTCGCAGAGATCGTTGGCCAGAATCAACGCCTCGGGGTTCGCGATACCGAGCATCGGGCCGAGCGCGAAGATCGTCTCGTACTCGGGCATCTTCGCCTTCGTGCCGGCGAACTCGCCCTCGGCGATCCCGTACTGCTTGCCGCACGCGATCGGGCACTTGAGGCAGGTCGTGTCGCGGTCGTGGTAGTGGACCTTCATCTCCTCGCCCGAGACCGCGCGAGCCTCGGCGAACGTCTCCTGACGCAGGTTGTAGGCGCCGAGACCGCCGAGGGCGTTGATGGGCCCGACGAGAAAGGGCGTGCCGAAGGTCGTGAGCGCCTTGGTGCCCGTCTTGAGAGACTCGCGCGTGCCGTCGATGAGCGCCTTGAGCGCCGCGGAGTCGGCGATCTCCGTCTTGCGGGCGCCCTTGACGACGACGGCCTTGAGGTTTTTCGAGCCGAGTACCGCGCCGATGCCGCCGCGCCCCGACACCCCCTCGCGGTTCTTCCAGTAGTGGGCCATCGCCGCGAAGCGCACGCGATGCTCGCCGGCGGGGCCGATTGCGATCGCGTCGGCCTCGGCGCCTTCGGCGTCGATGAGCGCGTTCACGGCCTCGCGCGTGGTCTTGCCCCAGAGCGCGGGCGCCGGCTTCACGGTCGCGCCCGTCTCGGTCACCGAGAGGTAGGACGGCGCCGCCGCGCGACCGGTGATCGCCACGGCGTCGAACCCCGTGCGCTTGAGGGTCGCCGGGAACCGCCCGCCGAAGGTCGAGTCGAAGAACAGACCGGTCAGCGGCGATTTGGTCGCGACGCACGCGCGGCTGTTGCCGGGGACGGTCGTGTCGGTGATGGGCCCGACGCCGAAGACGACCGCGTTCCTCGCGTCGAACGCGTCGATGCCGGCCGGGACGTGATCGTAGAGGACGCGCGCAGCGAGCCCGTTGCCGCCCAGGAGCGCGCGGGCGGTAGCTTCACCGAGCGATTCGATGCGGGCGGCGCCCGTCGTCAGATCGACGAACAGCAGGCGGCCGCCGTAGCCCTTCACCGCCCGATGTCTTTCAGTCCCTTGCGGGCCTTCTCGAGCACGTCGGCGGGCGCGTCTTTCTGGGCGAGGAGCTTGCGGTAGACGATCTCCGCCGAGTCGTTCTGCTTGAGCGCCGTGAAGCAGGCCCCGGCGCCGAGGAGCCCGCTGCGTCCCGCGGGCGAGTCGGGCGCGACGTACGCCGCCGTCATGAAGTATTCGGCGGCGGCGAGGTTCTCGCCCTCCCCCTGATATGCGTCACCGATGCCGGCGGCGGCCGACGCGACCACGCTCTTGTCGTCGCTTCGAAGCAGACCCTCGAGCAGCTTGCGGGCTTCCGCGCCGCGCTTTTCCTGCGTGAGCACGCGCGCGTAGCCGAGCGCCATCTCGGGCCGCAGGTCCGAGGCGGTCGTGTCCTTCATGGCGCGCGTGTAGGCTTCGAGCGCGCCGGCGCGATCGCCCGCCGCGTCGCGGACGCGGGCCAGCGCGCCCCACGCGCGCGGCGCGCGCGGGTCGGTCGGCGAGGCCGCCACGAATTGCTCGAGCGCGGGCCGAGCCGCGTCGGGCTTGCCGGTTTCCACCTGTGCCTCGGCGACCGTCACCCGGGCGGGCTCGAGGAACGGACTCTTCGGATAGAGCTTCTCCATGAGGCCGTAGGCCTCGATCACGGTTGGCCACGCGCCGCTCGCCGCGGCGCCGGCGCCAACGCGCTCGAGCGCGTCGTCCGCCGCTTCGTCGGACGGGAACTCGCTGGTGAGCCGCTTCGCGGTCGCCAGCGCGCCGGGCCAGTCCTTCTCGTCGACCGCGATGGCCGTCAGGGCGTAGAGCAGGCGCGGAGCCGAGCGCGCCTTGGGTGCCTGCGCCAGGGCCGCCTGGGCCGGCTGCTTGAACTCTTTCACGTCGCCGCGCTGGAAGGCGACCACGGCGAGCCCATAGCCCGCGACCGCCCCCACCTCAGCCGTGCCGCCGTCGCGCGCCTCGGTGAGCCGGCTCGAGGCCTGGGCCCACTGCCCCTCCGCGAGCGCGGTGGCGCCGAGCCCGAGCTGGGCCAGCGGGCCGACGCCCTCGGCCTGTGCGCGCTTGAAGGCCGTGCCCGCCTCGGTCGGCCGCCCGGCGGCGAGGAGCGCCGCGCCGAGTGCGGCCTGCGCCCGGCCGACGAGCGGCGGAAACGGCGCGCGCCGGATCCAGTCGCGTAGCGGCGCTTCCGCACCGGCCGCGTCGCCCATTCTCAGCATCAGGATCGCGCGATTCAGCCGGGCGAAGTCCGTACGCGGCGCGCTCGGAAACGTGTTGATGACGCGGTCGAGCAGCTGGCGGGCTTCCTCGCGATCGGCGTCTCGACGGAGCGCCAGCTCGGAGGCGAGCTCGAGCGCGTCGGGCGCGCGCGGGTCGCCGGGGAGCGCCTGCGCGAACTCGAGGAATTCCCGGCGCGCGTCTTCGAGTCGGTCGTGGCGCATCAGGGACCACGCGAGTCCGAGCCGCGCGGCCGGCGCCTGAGCGTGGCCCGGAACGTCGGTGAGCACACGGCGGAACGCGGCCGCCGCCGTCACGTGATCGCCGGCGTAGTACGCGGCCTCGCCCCGCAGCAGGAGCGCCGCGACCCGCGCGTCGGGCGACGGCGCCGCCGAGACGACCGCGGAGAGGTCGCGCGCCGCCTGGGCGTACTCGCGCAGCTCGAAGTTCGACTGGGCCAGACGGTACGCCGCGTACCAGCCCGTCGGGCTGGACGGCTCCATGCGCTGCGAAAGCTCGTACTGCGTTCGCGCGTCGTCGCGGTTCCCGGCGAGGCGATAGCCTTCGCCCTTGAGCAGGAGGACGTGGGCACGGATCGCGTTCGTGAGCGTCGCCCCCAGGAGCTCCTGCGTGAGCGCCGGGATCTCGGCGGGCTTCTTCGCCTCGACCATCGCGCGCGTCAGCCGGATCTGCAGCGGCACCACCAGCGGCGAGCGCCGCCCTTCGAGACCGCGCAGCATGCCCCGCGCGGCATCGGGATCGGACGGGAAGAGCGCGAGGGCCAGGCCCGCTTCGACCCAGGGCCGCTCCGGCCCGGTGCCATGCGGCGACGTGATGTACGAGCGAAACGCTGCGACGCTCTCCGCATAGCGCTCGGCCGCGAGGCTCCACCAGCCCAGGCGCGCCCGGCCCGAGTCGAGCAGCGGGTGCGGACCGCCCCTGACGAACGTGGTGAGTGTGGTGATGGACCGGTCGTACTGCCCCAAGCGTCCGAGCGCGTCCCCGAGCCAGAACAAGACGTCGCGGGCCAGCGAAGCCGGCGCGCGAGAGGCGAGCGCCGTCCACGCGGCCACCGCGTCGTCGTGGCGCCCGAGCGCGTAGTTGGCGAGCCCCAGGCCGTGGCGCGCCCAGGCCTCGAGCTCGGCCGGGGTCGCCGACTGAAACTGCGCGAACGTGTCGCGCGCGCGGGTCATGTCGTTGAGCCTCAGCGCGGTCCAGCCGCTCGAGTGGAGGCTCCACACCGAGAAATCCGCGGTCTTCGGCCCGCGGGCGAGCTGGCGGAAGAGTCCGTCGGCCTGCTGGAACCGATCGAGCCGGTAGTAGGTCTCGGCGAGCCAGTAACGCGCCTCGGTCAGGAGGTCGCGCTCCTTGCCGCGGCGGACGGCCGCCTCGAGGTCCTGCACGGCGTCGTCGTACTCGCCCTTGGCGTAGTGGGAGCGGCCGCACTCGAGCGCCTTCGACGCGATGCCGAATGCGGCGCCGACGCACGCGAGCGTGCCGGTTTGAGCAATGGGCGCGGTCGGTTTGGCGGCGGCCGGCACGACGATCGCCGCCAGCGGCAGCGCCGGCAAGTCCGAAGGCGACGGCGGCAGCGGCAGGTCGGCGACCGTGATCGATGGCTTCTCGATCGGCGCTTCGGCGAACGGCACGAGCGCGGAGAGATCCGGCGGCGGAGGCGTCGCGGGCAGCACCGTCGCCGCGCGCGCCGTTCCCGGCGACGCGACGAGCGCGGCGAGCACCACGAGCGCTGAAATCCGACGCGTCACGACTTCTTCTCGCCCGCGCCGGCGGGCTTGGCGGGCTGGCTCGGCTGCGATCTCACCGCCGCCGCCCGGTCACGCGCCCAGTTGCGCAAGGTGGCATCCGGGCTCTTGCTGGCGACGGCGTCGTAGGCGGCGAGCGCGGCGCGGATCTCGCCGAGCTGCTCCCTGGCCAGGCCCAGCCCGGCGAGGGCGCGATAGCGATCGCCCGGCTCGAGGGTTTTCACGCCGCCGACGGCCTCGAAAGACTTCGCGGCTTCCTTGAAGCGGCTGAGCTTGAGCTCCGACTCGCCCCCGAGCAGGAGCGCGCGGGCGCGAAGTCCGTCGTCGTCGCTCGCGGCCGCCGCCTTGGCCTGTCCCGCCGCCTGTCCCCACTCCTTTCGCTTGAAGGCAGCTTCCGCGAGGTCGTACGCCGCCTGATGAGCGAGCGGATGATTGGGGTGTTCCTTGCGAAGACGGGCCCAGGCCGTCTGCTGGTCCTTGATCTTGCCCGCCTTGCCCGCGATCACGCCGGCGTCGTAGAGCGATTCGGCCGTCGCCGACGGCTGCGTCAGCTGCGTATACGCGCTTTGTTGCTGGCTCGGCGTGCCGGACTTGGCGATCGACTCGGTGGCTTTCCGGCGCGCCGCGGCTGCCTGCGGATGCCCGGGATACGCGGCGGCGAACGCCTGGAGCTCGGCGACGCCGGCGTCGCGCTCGCCCGCGGCCAGGCGCGCTGATCCCAGCAGGTACTGTGCGTCGGGCACGAGCTTGCTCTTGGGATACTTCGTCGCGAACTCTTTGAGCAGCGGCACCGCCTCGCCGTAACGTTTGAGATCGACGAGGGTTTGCGCCTGATAGAAGGTCGCCGGCGCCGCGGTCGCGTGCTCCGGCCAGGACGTGAGCAGATCGCGAAAGGCCTTGATCGCCGGCTCCGGCCGCCGTAGCTCGAGCTCGCAGAGCCCTAGTCCGTACAGGGCCTCGGGCGCCAGCGGGGACGCCGCGTCCTTTCCGATCACGTCGTCGTAGGCGGCACGCGCCGCCGCGAACTGCTTGAGGCGGTAGAGCGACTCGGCTTCCCAGAAGCGCCCCTCGAGCTGCTGCGCCGGCAAGGTCGCGATCGCGCGCAGACGACGGAACGCGTCGAGCGATTTCTCCGGCTCGCCGAGCGCGAGCCGCGACCGGCCCAGGAGCAGCATGGCCGGGGCGATCCGGGTGTCGTTCGGGTACTCGACGACGAACCGGTCCAGGGCCCGGCGCGCGATCGGATGCAGGCCGTCGGCGAACGCCCGCTCGCCCACCAGCCACAGCCGGTCGGCCTCGTCGAGGGCGAGCGCGGGCGAAGCGGGAAGGCCAGCCAGTAGGATCGACGCCAACGCCGAAATAGAAAGCAGGCGGCGCGTCATGATGACAGCCCATGGTAGCACGCCTGTGATACGGTCTCGGCGTGGCTCTCTGCGTCTTCGATCTCGATCACACCCTCATCCAGACGCCCCTCGATCTCAGGGCCATGGCCGTCGACATGCGAGCACTCATCGAGCGGACGCACGGCCCCCTACCGACGCGGAAGGAACGCTACCGTGTTGGCGAGCTGATCTCGCACTGCCAGACGCACGCGCCGGCGCTCGAGCCCGACGTCTGGGAAGTGGCGCTCGACCACGAGCGCCGGGCGATGGAGGTCGCCACGCTCGAGCCGGGCGCCCTCGCGGCCGTCGTGGGAGCCCGGCGCGGCGGGTTCGCGACGGCGATCTGGACCAACAACGCCCGCGAGCTCACCGTCCCGGCGCTCGCGCGTCTGGGTCTGGCCGACGAGCTCGACCTGGTGGTCACGCGCGACGACATGCGCGCGCTCAAACCCGATCCCGACGGATGGCGGGTGATCTTGGAGCACTTCGGCAAGCGGGCTGAGGGGGCGGGCGATCCGCGCGACGCGGTCGTGGTGGGCGATTCGTGGGTCGACGGGGTCGCCGCGGCCAAGGCCGGTGTCTCGTTCATCGCCTACCGGGCCCGACAGGAGGATCTCGACCGCTGGAAGGTGACTCCGATCGTCCACCTGGCCGACCTCGCGCTCCTCCCCGCCTGGCTCGCGCTTCGACGCAACGGGCGGCGCTGAGGTGGAGCTCTTCGGCGAGCCCGATCGCGGCATGGGCGCGTCGAACCCGCCGGCCGCCCCTGGCGGAGCCCCGGCGCCCCTGGCCGACCGGATGCGGCCGCGCGTCCTCGACGAGATCGTCGGCCAGGAGCATCTGCTGGGACCGGGCCGTGTGCTGCGCGCCGCGATCGAGGCCGGCGAGCTCCACTCGATGATCCTCTGGGGCCCGCCGGGCTCGGGCAAGACGACGCTCGCCTCCTTGATGGCGAGCGTGACGGGCGCGCGCTTTGTCGCGTTCTCCGCGGTCCTCTCCGGCGTCAAGGAGATCCGCGAGGTAATCGGCGAGGCCGCGCGCGAGCGGGCCCGCCGCGGGATCCGCACGATCCTCTTCGTGGACGAGATCCACCGATTCAATCGCGCCCAGCAGGACGCCTTCCTGCCCCACGTCGAGAAGGGCACGGTCGTCCTCGTCGGCGCGACGACCGAGAACCCGTCGTTCGAGGTCAACTCGGCGCTCCTGTCGCGCTGCCGCGTCTACGTTCTGAGAGCGCTCGAGGACGCCGATCTGCTGGCGATCATGCGCCGGGCACTCGCCGACGGCGCGCGCGGCCTCGCCTCGCTGCGTCCCGAGGTCACCGACGAGGGGCTCCGTTCGATCGCGCGCGTCGCCAACGGCGACGCGCGGGTCGCGCTGAACGTGCTCGAGGTGGCCGTCGCGCTGACGCCGGCCGGCGGCGGGCCGCGGCGCGTCACCGAGGCGTCGATCCGCGAGGCTGCGCAGCGGCGCACGCTTCTCTACGACAAGTCGGGCGAGGAGCACTACAACCTGATCTCGGCGCTCCACAAATCGCTGCGCGACTCGGACCCGGACGCCGCGCTCTACTGGCTCACGCGGATGCTCGAGGCCGGCGAGGATCGTCTCTACATCGCGCGCCGGCTCGTCCGTTTCGCGTCGGAGGACGTCGGCAACGCCGACCCCGGCGCGCTCTCGCTGACCCTGGCGGCGAAGGAGGCCTACGACTTCCTCGGCGATCCCGAGGGCGAGCTGGCGCTCGCCCAGGCGACGCTCTATCTGGCGCTCGCGCCGAAGTCGAACGCCGTGTACGTCGCCTACAACGAGGCGAAGGAGGACGTGGCCGAGCGGCCGGCCGAGCCCGTGCCGCTCCACATCCGCAACGCGCCGACGCGACTCATGAAGGACCTCGGCTACGGCGCCGGCTACCAGTACGCGCACGACGCGCCGGACGCGCGCGTAGACCAGGACGACCTGCCGGAGGCGCTTCGCGGACGCCAGTACTACCGCCCGACCGAGCGGGGCCTCGAAGCCGACCTCGGGCGTCGGCTCGCCGAGTGGAGACGCTGGCGCTCAGAGCGCCGACGCCCTAGGGTATAGGCCATGTGGCCGCTCAATCTCCTCAAGCGGCGCCACTGGATCTTCCTCGGGGCCTGCGTCCTCTTCCTCCTCTCCTATTCCGGCTTCATCAGCTGGGGAAAGGTCGCGCAGGCGCTCGAGCGTCTGGCCGACCAGCCGGCGGTCCGCGAGCGGTTCTCGACGCCGATCGGCCGCGGCGAGGCCATCATCACCTCGTTCATGTTCGTATTGCTCACGCCGATGGCTATCGCCGCCGCGCTCGGCGTCATCGCCTTCTTCGGGGCGATGGGCGCCGGCATCCTCCGGACGGTCCTACCACTGCGCGACACGCCTGACTACGTGTTCCTGACCATCGCGTATGTAGGCGTTTTCCTCGGCATTTGGCTCCTCCGCGGCTACTGGACGGCGCCCGCCTTGGAGTTCGTCGGCCTCATCGCCAAGGCCATCCTGATCGCGACCGGACCGACCTGATCGGGTTCGGCGGGCCGCCGGGCCTCTGCTGCTAGAATGGCGCGTATGCCTCGCCTGCGCGTGGGCGTGGTCTTCGGCGGGCGCTCCGGGGAGCACGAGGTATCGCTCGCCTCCGCGGCCTCCGTCATCGCCGCCCTCGAGGAGCGCGGTCACACGGTCGTGCCCATCGGCATCGCACGTAACGGACGCTGGGTCGTCGGCGGCGAGCCCCTGCGCGCCCTGGCCGCCGAAGCCCGCGTCGCGCTGCCGTCGAACGACGCCGACGGCGCCGTGAAGAAGGCGCTCGCCAACCGCGCCGAATCGACGGAGAGCGCCGCGGTGGAGGGGCTCGTACGCACGGAGCCCGCCGGAAGCCTCCCGCTCGAGCTCCGCCAGGGGCTTGATGTCGTCGTGATCATGCTCCACGGGCCCTACGGCGAGGACGGCACGATCCAGGGGCTCTTCGAGCTCGCCGACGTCCCCTACGTGGGCGCCGGAGTACTCGCCTCCGCCGTCGGCATGGACAAGGCCACGATGAAGGCCGTGTTCCAGGCCCACGGCCTGCCGATCGTCGAGCACCTCGTCGTCACGCGCCACGAGTGGCGCCGGGCACCGGATCGGGTCGAGGCGCGCGTCGCCGAGACCGTCGGCTTTCCGTGCTTCGTCAAGCCGGTGAATCTCGGCTCGAGCGTCGGGATCAGCAAGGTGGCGAGCCCCGGCGCGCTCGCCGCCGCGATCGATCTCGCCGCCCGGCACGACCGCAAAATCATCATCGAGCGCGGCGTGAACGCGCGCGAGATCGAGGTCAGCGTGCTCGGCAACGACGAGCCGATCGCCTCGCTGCCGGGCGAGATCACCTTCGACGCCGACTGGTACGACTATTCGACCAAGTACCTCGAGGGTCAGTCGCGGCTCACGATCCCCGCGCCCGTCTCGCCCGAAGTCACCCGGCGCCTGCGGGAGCTCGCGGTCGCGGCCTTCCGCGCCATCGACTGCGCGGGCATGGCCCGCGTCGACTTCTTCGTGGAGCGCGCGACCGACCGGGTGCTGGTGAACGAGATCAACACGATCCCGGGGTTCACGGCGACCAGCGCCTACGCCAAGATGTGGGCGGCCTCGGGCCTCGCCTACGCCGATCTGGTCGATCGCTTGATCGAGCTCGCCCTCGAGCGGCATCAGAGCAAGGGAACCGGTTGACCGCCCACGTCGTCATCGCGGGCGGCGGCACGGGGGGACACACGAGCCCCGGCCTTGCGGTGGCGGCCGTCCTTCGCGAGCGCTCGATCGCCTGCGCCTGGATCGGCTCGCGCTCCGGCATCGAAGCCCAGCGCGTTCCGCCGGCGGGCATTCCGTACGTCGCGATCTCCACCGGAAAGCTCAGGCGCTACTGGGCCTGGCAGAACGTCGGCGACCTCGCAGTGAACGTACCGCTCGGCCTGCTCGGGGCCGTGCGCGCCCTGCGCGCGCTCCGTCCCAGGGTTGTCTTCGGCACCGGCGGCTTCGTCGCGCTCCCGGTCATGGTCGCGGCGGCGGTCTTGCGCGTGCCGATCGTGCTCCACGAGCAGACGGTGATTCCGGGGCTCGCCAATCGGATCGGCGCCCGGTTCGCGCGGCGCATCGCGGTCACGTTTCCCGACCGGACCGGGAGCTTTCCGGCGTCGCGTGTGGTCGTCACGGGCAATCCGCTCCGGCCCGAGCTGAGGGCCGGCTCGCGCTCGGGCGCGATCGCCCGCTTCCAGCTCGACCCCGCCGTGCCGCTCGTGTACGTCACCGGCGGCGCCCTCGGCGCCCACCGCATCAACCGGGTCGTGGGCGAGGCGCTCCCGGCGCTGCTGGCCCACGCGCAGATCATCCACCAGTGCGGCGAGAATCCGACGACCGGCGACCGGCAGTGGCTCGAGGGGCGGCGCGCCGAGCTGTCCCCGAGCGAGGCTCGCCGCTACACCGTCGTGCCGTACGTGGGGGCGGAGCTGGCCGAGATCTACGCCGCGGTGTCGCTGGCAGTCGCCCGGGCCGGAGCCGGGACGGTCAACGAGTGCTGCCAGCTCGGCGTCCCGGCCCTCTACGTTCCGCTCCCGGGCACGAGCGGCGACGAGCAGACCGCGAACGCGCGGCTCGTGGAGCGGGTCGGAGGCGCCGTCGTGCTCCCGCAGTCGGCGCTCACGGCCGAGCGGCTTGTGCGCGAGGTCCAAGCACTCGTCTCCGATCCAGCTCGGCTCAAGCAGATGGGCGAGCACGCGCGCACCCTCGCGGTGCCCGACGCGGCCGAGCGGATCGTCGCCGTGCTTACCGAGTTCCTTCGATGACCGGCCGCTCGGGCGCCGCACGCGCCGCGAGTCGTCGCGGGGCTGGGGGCGCACCGGCCCAGGGGCGCGCCCCTACCTCCAGCGGGCGGCGCGACGGCCACGCAGGTCGAAGCGCAGTGCGCAGCCCTCGCACCGCGGCGCCGAACGGCAGTTCGACTTGCCCACCGCCACGAGCAGCGCGTGAAACTCGTTGAACAGCGCGGGATCGGACGGTAGGTGCGCCTCGAGCCAGCGGCGCACCTCTTCGTACCCGGCGCGAGGGTCGATCAGGCGATGCCGCGTCAGGACCCGGCGCGCGTAGGCGTCGGCGACGAATACCGGCCGCCCGGCGGCGTAGAGGAGAATCGCGTCGGCCGTCTCGGGCCCGAGACCCGGAATTTCCAGCAGATCAGCGCGGAGAGGGCCGAGTGGCATCGTCGTCATTCGGACGAGCCTTCCGTCGACCCGCTCGAGGATCCAGCGGGTCAGCGCCCGGAGCCGGCGTGCCTTCACGCGCGGGGTTCCGGCCGAGCGAATCACCCGGGCAAGACCCCCGATGTCGAGCGCCGCCAGCCGAGCCGGCGTCAACAATCGGCGCCCCCGGAGCGCCGCGATGGCGTGGGCCGCGTTGACCCAGGCGGTATGCTGCGCGAGGACCGCGCCCACGGCGATCTCGTACCGCGAGCGGGCCGGCCACCAGCGCTGAGGGCCGAAGCGTTGGTGCAGCGCCGCGTAGAGCCGCAGAAGCCCGGCCTTGACGCGATCTCGCGGGGAACCGGGAGACCGGCCGCCTCGCCGCCTCGGCGCTGAGCCGATGCCCGCGCTCATCGTTCTTCTCCAGGCCCTGATCTTCGCGGTAAGCGGCCCGCCCACCTCACCTGAGTACCTTCCTGTCCGCGTGGCCGAGGCCGAGGGCTACTTCGCCGCGGAGGGGCTGGCCGTCACCGTCAGGACGACGCGGGCCGAGTCCGGCGCGGCGGAGGCGGTGGCTCAGGGGCAGGCGGACCTGGCCGCGACGACGCTCGAGGCGATCCTGCGATTCGGCCTGCGCGCGACGACGAGCCAGGCTCCACGGCTCGTCTTCGGGCTGACGGCCGCGCCCCCCGTGGCCTTGCTGGTCGCCGGCCCTCACGCGGACGCGGTCCGCTCCATCGAGGACCTCTCCGCGATGCGCGTGGGAGTCACGACGCCCGGCGCGCCGGAGCACGCCTGGTTCGGCTGGCTCCTGGCGCGGGTGGGCATGAGCATTGCCCAGGTGCGCGTGAGGAGCCTCGGCGAGCGCGGTCTCATCGCCGCGATCGATTCGGGCGACGTCCACGTCGCTCTCGTCCCCGAGCCGATGGCCTCTCGGCTTCTGAGTCAGGGCCGCGCGAAGCTGCTCGCCGATTTTCGAACGCCGCGCGCCGCGGCCACGGTGCTCGGCTCCAGCACGGTGAACGCCGCGGTCTTCACGCGGGCCGACCGACGCGCGCCCGATCGCGACCTGGCCGGTCTGGTCCGTGCGCTCAGGAAGGCCGAGCAGCGGATCCGCGTCGCGGAGGGCCGAGACCTGACCGGCCGACTTCCGGCCCGCGTCGTCGGAGAGCCCGCCGACTTCGAGGCGAGGCTCGCCGCCTCGCGCGGGCTCTACCTGCCCGACGGCGCGGTCTCGGCGGAACAGCTGCAGCAGACGATTACAATCATCCGGACCCACACACCGCTGCCGCAGTCCGTGAAGATTCCGCGCGCGGAGGACATGCTGCTTCAGCTCAAGCCCTCCGCTCGCTGAGAACGCCGAAGCCCTCCAGGAGACGTCGCGTCGCTTCCAGCGGAAGCCCGACCACGTTGGTGTACGAGCCAACAAGGCCGTCGACCAGCCCTCCATTCAGGTCCTGGATCGCGTAGCCGCCGGCCTTGTCGAGCGGCGCGCCCGAGGCCACGTAGGCCGCGATCGTCGCGTCCGGATACGCCGCCATCAGCACGCGGCTCACCGCGATCGTCGACGCCACCCGCCCCGTTGCCGCGTCCACGACCGCAACTCCGGTGATGACCTCGTGCTGCCGCCCGCGCAATCGCTCCAGCATGTCCCGCGCTTCCTGCGGTCCCGCCGGCTTCCCCAGCGCGACCCCATCGACCACCACCACGGTATCCGCCGCCAACACGACCCCGGTCCCTACCCGCCCAGCCACCGCCCGCGCCTTCCGTAGCGCCAACGCGGCGACGGCGTCAGCGACGGGCCCAGGCTCCAGCATCTCGTCCACATCGCTAGGAACCACCTCGAACTCCGCCCAGATCCTACGCAGAAGCTCTCGGCGTCGCGGAGATTGAGACGCCAGGATCAGCCTCATCGGCCTAATCGGGGCGCCGGCAGAGGGCCCGGGGTGCCGGCTGGGATCTGTGTAGGCAGCGTCGGTCGGGCGCGGTGCACAAGGCTTTCGAGCCCCGGGCACCCCCGGCCCTCTGCCGGCGCCCCGGCTAAAGCCGTCGAAGGGCGAGTATCGCGAGCACAACCCCGACGACACCGACCAGGTTGACCTTGAGGCTCAAGCCGAACGTCAAGGCCAGGAATCGCAGGTCGAGCGTCGCCGGCGGCATCAGCCCGATCATCGGGCCTCGGGTGATCAGCTCGCGGGCGTTTCCGGCCGGGAGGAGACTGCCGAACAACTCTCCGAGGAGCGAGCCGACGACCAAGCCGGCGAGGACGACCAGGATGACCAGCCCGATCCGGCGCTGGGCCGCCATCGGAGAACGGGCTCAGGCGACGATCAGGGGGTTGGCGTCGGTGACGACCCGAGTCTGTTTCGCGATGCTCGTGCGAATGAACTTCGGCAGGCTGAAGGCATGCTGATGGGTCACGCCGTCCCAGTACTCGAGCGTGCCCTTGATCCGCTCGGCGATGAGCTTGTCGACCGCCTTGGCGTCCTGCTTGTTGGGGTCGACCTTCTTGGAGGCGACGATGAACCCCCACGGCGTGCCGAAGCATGAGACGAACGTCTGGTAGCCGGCGACGATCGGAAAGACCTCGCGCAGGGTCCGGTGGATCGACGTGAAGAAGCCGAGCTCGCCGCCCTTGGTCATCCCGGCCTGCATCGACATCGTCCCGCCGGGTGTGAGCCGGTCCCTCACAAGAGAGTAGAACTCCTTGGTGAACAGCATGCACGCCGGCCCTTCCTCGAGTGGCTCCACGAGATCGACGGAGATGAAGTCGAAGCGCTCCTTGCTCTTCTCGAGATAGCCGCGCGCGTCCTCGTGCCGCAGCTCGGTCCGGGGGTCGTCGAACGCGCCCTGATGCATCTCCGGCAGGTGCGTCTTGCAGAGCTCGACGACCTCGCTGTCGATGTCCACCATGACGGCGCGGTTGACGGAGGGATACCGGAGGATCTCCCGCAGGGTGGCGCCCTCGCCGCCGCCGATCACGAGGGCGCTTCGAGGCGCCCCGTCGGTGGCGAGCAGGCCCGGGTGGACCAGGGCCTCGTGATAGATGAACTCATCGCCCTGGCTCGACTGGATCCGCCCGTCGAGCACCAGGGTCTTGCCGTAGGACGCCGTCTGTAATATTTCCACGTGCTGAAACTTGGTCTGGGCCTCCACGATCGTCTTGGCGATGGCATGCATGTGCCCTTCGAAGGCGGTCGTGGTCTCGATGAACCACTTGTGGGACTGCGAGCTGATCAACTGACCGGGACCGGGCTCTTGTTGGCGATCGGCACCGCCGAGTTGAGGAACATGCCCCGCTGCATCTCGACGATCGACGTCCGCTCGGCGGCGAACTGCTCGACCAGGTAGTTGGCGGCGACCTCCGGCTGGAGGACCTCGCCGCAGGAGAAGATGTCCACCGCCGCGTACCGATACTCCGGCCACGTGTGGATCGCCAGGTGGGATTCTGCGATGACGACGACTCCGCTGATACCGAACGGGTTGAACTCGTGGAAGACGACGTCGACGATGGTCGCTTGGGCCCGCTTCGCGGCCTCAATCAGGGCCCCCTTGACGGCCTCGAGGCTGTTGATGGCGTCAGGGTCGCAATCGAACATCTCGAGTAGCAGGTGTCGTCCCAGAGCGTTCAAGCCAGTGGTCCCCCTTTCGATCCGTTCATCTACCGCACCTCTCCTGCGACGTTCCATTCACGCCGCTATTACGCTCGCCGCTGTTCCGAAAAAATTTCGCTTATAAATAAAAACTTGTTTCACTGTAGGGTCCGTTTTCACCCATTGCAAGAAAAAAACGCTTTTCCGGCCGCCTCGGCGTGCTTTGGGAGCGCGCCGCCGAGCGCCGCGGAGCGCTGGCGAGCGCACCAAAGAGTGCCGCTGAGCGCGTCGCCGAGAGCCGCCGAGCGCCGCGGAGAGCGCCGCTGAGCAGCGGAGCGAGCCGAACGCGGCGCCGAACTCCCTCAAGAACCACTGAGGCGGTCCCCCGAGTCCTGCCGGCGGCGCGCGGCGCCGCGTTTGCGGGCGAGCGCGCGCCGAATCGGGCGCGCGCGGCGCGCGCACGCGCCGCGTCCGGCCCCTCGGCGCCGAGCTCGCGCCGTAGTTTCCGCTTGCAATACGTCGCCGAGCGGCTAGAGTGGCGAGGGACTCATGCGCTCGGTATCTCCGACGTTCATCGGCTGCCGCCTTCCGCTCGCTGACGCCCGCATCGTCGTCTTCGGCATTCCGTTCGAGGGCCGGGTGAACCTCCGCAAGGGCGCCGACGCGGGCACGCTCGACGTCCGGCTCGGCTCGGAGTCGATCGAGACGTACTCGCCCGCGCTCGCGCGCGACCTCGAGGATCTGGCGATCGCCGACATCGGTGACTGCGAGCTTCCCGACGGCGCCCCGCCCCGCGAGCAGCTCGACGCCGCGCGCGAGCAAATGGCCGCCTGGTGGCGTCCGGGGCTCATCCCGTTCATGCTGGGCGGCGACCACACCGCCACCGTCTCGGTCATCGAGGTGCTCGGCCCGGCGTTCCCCGACCTCAGGATCCTCCATCTCGACGCTCATCCGGACCTGCGCGAGGAGTTCCTCGGCGAGCGCTACAACTACGCCTCGGCCCTCGCCCGCGTGATGGACGTCGTGCCTGCCGAGCGCGTCTACCAGGTCGGGATCCGCACCGGCGCCCGGGAGGAGTACCACCGTCGGCGGCCCCACTTCTTCCCGATGTACCCGATGGTGGCCGGGCATCCGGTGGAGGTCGTACAGCGGCTGCTCCCGGAGCTCTCCCGTCATCCCCTCTACGTCACGATTGACATCGACGTCCTCGACCCGTCCGAGGCGCCGGGGACCGGCTCACCCGAGCCCGGCGGGCTCCGGGTGCCCGAGCTGGTTGAGATCGTCCGGATGCTGGAAGGCTGCCGGATCATCGGCGGGGACCTCGTCGAGGTCGCGCACGCCTGGGATCCCTCCGGCCGCACCGGTATCGCCGCCTCCTGGGTGATCCGAGAGGCGCTCCTGGCGTGGTGGGGAGACAAGCGCTGAGGCTTCGCGAGAAGAGCCGCGACCGAGAGTACAGCGCCCCGCGGTTCTACGAAATCGCCTTCGAGCTGAACCGGAAGAGCGAGGTCGACTTCCTGGTCCATTGCTTCAAGCGATTCTCGCGACGGCCTGTGCGGCGGGTCGTCGACATCGCCTGCGGCACGGGTCCCCACCTCATGCGGCTGGCCGACCGAGGCTACGAGATGTCGGGCCTCGATCTCTCACCCCGGAACATCCAGTTCTTGCGCGAGCGGCTCGCCAGGAAGGGACACAAGGGTGAGCTGGTCGTCGGTGACATGAGCGACTTTCGCCTCGCCCGTCCGGTTGACGCGGCGATCTGCATGCAGGACTCGCAGGGCCACCTGCTGAAAACCGAGCAGCTCGTCGCCCATCTGCAGGCCGTCGGGCGGTGCCTCAAACGCGGCGGGCTCTACGTGTTCGATCGCTACATGGTGTCCTCGTGGACGAACCCGGCGCGGCGCTGGACGTGGTCCAAGCGGCGCGGCCGGCTGATCGTCCGCGCCTCGTTCTCGGCCCTCAACGACGTCGACCCGGTCTCGCAGGTCTTCCGCGAGCGCATGACGCTCGAGGCCATCGAGAACGGCACGCGCCGGCTCTATCGGCAGACGCACCTCTCGCGCATGATCTTTCCGCAGGAGCTGAAGACCGTGGTCGAGCTGGCCGGAGGCTTCGAGTTCGTCCAGTGGTTCTTCGGGTTCAAGCCCCATCAGGTGCTCGAGCGGTCGCGGCATCCGATCATCATGGTCGTCGTCCTCCGCAAGAAGTAGTTCGCCGTGGCATCGGCAGGCGGGCGGTCCCGCCCGCGGCCGGCGGCTCGCCCGCGGCGAGCGCCCCGCGCGAGGCCGCCGGGCGCGCTCGAGGTCGGCCAGCGCGTCTACCTGCTCGCTCCGACCGCCGGTCACCGCGACGAGCTCCTGGCGCTGGTCAGGGCGAGCCGGCGTGCGCTTCGGCCGTGGGTCGCGCCGCCGGCCAGCCGCGCCGCCTTCGCGGCGTACCTGCGGCGAGCCCGGCGGGCGACGGAGGGCGCGTTCCTGGTCTGCCGGCTCGAGGACCGCGCGATTGCGGGCGTGATCAACGTGAGCCAGATCTTCTACGGCAACCTCCGAAGCGCGTACCTCGGCTACTACGCCAGCGCCCTGTTCATGGGACAGGGCTACATGAGTGAGGGGCTTCGCCTCGTGCTCCGCCACGCCTTCGGCGCGCTCGGGCTGCATCGTCTCGAGGCGAACATCCAGCCGAATAACCACGCGTCGATCCGTCTCGTCCGCCGGGCCGGCTTCCGGCGGGAAGGGTTCGCTCCGCGCTATCTGAAGGTATTCGGACGGTGGCGCGATCACGAGCGCTGGGCGATCACCGCGGAGGAATTTCGCCGGTGAAGCGGGGCCAGCCGGCGCTCCGGCTCAAGCGAGGGCACGAAGCCGCGCGCACCCATCCCTGGATCTTCAAGGGCGACGTCGCAGACGCCAGCGACGTCGAGCCCGGCTCGGCGGTCGCGGTCGTGGATGCCGGCGGTCGCTTCGTCGGGCGCGGCTTCTACAATCCCAAACCCGCGCTCTGCTGCCGCATCCTCACCTGGACCGACGAGCCGCTCGACGCCGCCTTCTTCCAGCGCCGGCTCGAAGCCGCCGTGGGCCTGCGCGCGCGCGGTCACCCCCAGGGGGCGCCGACGCTCTGCCGGCTGGTCTGGAGCGAGGCCGATGGGCTGCCGGGGCTCGTCGTCGACCGCTACGGGCCTGTCCTGATCACCCAATGCCTCACCCTGGGGATGGCGCGCGCGCGGCCCCTCGTGACGGCGGCGCTCGTCCGGGTCGTTCCCGACGCCTCCGTCTTCGACATGGACGAGCCGCACGCGGCTCAGCTCGAGGGGTTTTCGGCCGCCCTCGGCTGGGCCGGGCGCGCCGGGCCCAGGACCGTCCGGGTCACCGAGATCGGCGCGACCTTCGAGGTGACGATCGGCGCCGGCCACAAGACCGGCCTCTACCTCGACCAGCGCGAGAACCGGGAGCGGGTCGGCGCGCTGGCGCGCGATCGCGACGTGCTCGACGCCTTCAGCTACACCGCCGGCTTCGCCTGCCATGCCCTTCGCGGCGGCGCGCGGCGAGCGGTCTGCATCGAGTCCTCGCCCGAGGCGATCGCCGGCGCGCGCCGCAATCTGGAGCTCAACGGCGTCACGGCCCAGGCGGAGATTCGCGCGGCGAACGTTTTCGAGGAGCTGCGTCGCCTCGAGCGCGACGGCGCGCGCTTCGGCGCGATCGTCCTGGATCCGCCGCCGTTCGCGCGCAGCCGCTCGGCGCTCGACGCGGCCGCGCGCGGCTACAAGGAGATCAACCTGCGCGCGCTGCGATTACTGGAGCGCGGCGGCAGCCTCTTTACGTTCTCGTGCTCGCATCACGTGTCCGACACGATGTTCGGGGAGATTTGCCGCGACGCGGCCGCCGACGCCGGCGCGCGGCTTCGCGTCGTCGAGCGCCTCGGCCAGGCGTCCGACCATCCGGTCCTTCTCTCGATTCCCGAGACCCGCTACCTCAAAGGCCTCCAGCTCGAGGCGCTGTGAGGTCCCTCACCAGGCGCGGGTCTGCCCGTGCTGGAGAACCCAGATGCGGTCGAGGTCGAGGTTCAGGCGGCGGGCCTCGGCGACCAGGCGCTTGGGCGGTTCCTCGAGCGGCTCCTCGGCGAGATCGAACGTGCCCCAGTGGATCGGGACGAAGCGCTGTCCGCGCACGTCGGCGAACGCCTGGAGCGCCTCCTCGGGCGTCGTGTGGCTGGCTCGCATGATCACCTCCGGCGTGTAAGCGCCGATCGGCAGCGCGGCCAGATCGAACGGGCCGAGCCGCGCCCCGATCTCCTTGAACCCGCCGAAGTAGGCCGTGTCGCCGGCGAAGTAGAGGCGCTTGACCTTCCCGGCGACGACCCAGCCGCTCCAGAGACGGCGGTTACGATCCCAGGGCGTCCGTCCGGAGAAGTGCTGCGCCGGCACGCAGGTGAAGGTCATCTGTCGCTCGACGCGGTGACCCCACCAGTCGAGCTCGCCGACGTCGGTGATTCCGATGTTCGCGAACCATCGCTTGAGCCCGAGGGGTACCAGGAACTTCGGACGATGCTCAGCCGCGAGGCGCTTGACCGTCGCGACGTCCAGGTGGTCGTAGTGATCGTGCGAGATCAGGACGACGTGGATCGGCGGCAGGTCCTCGAACGTCAGGCCGGGCGGCGCCACGCGTCTGGGTCCGGCAAACGACACTGGGCTCGCGCGCGGCGACCAGTTGGGGTCGGTCAGGATGTTGACGCCGTCGAGCTGGATCAGCAAGGTGGCGTGGCCCACCCAGGTCACGGTCGCGGCGCCGCGATTGTCCCGGATGGCCGGAAGATCGCTGGCGATCACCGGGAAGTTGGCGCGGCGCGGCGAGAACGTGGCGGACCACATCCGCGAGACGAAGAAGGTGAAACGCGTCCAGCCGCTCGCGGGCTCGTAGGCCGGATTCACGTTGGCGAACCCGTTCTCGCGGTGATGGGCGGGAGCGCCCGCCACCGGCCCCCCCACCCCGGCGCAGCCCGCCGCGAGCAGGAGCGGCAGGAGCGCGGCGATCGACCGGGTCGTCAGATGGCGGGCTCCCCGAGCGGCAGCTCGACGACGAAGGATGCGCCGCCGTCGGCGCAATTCGCGGCCCGGAGCACGCCTCCGAGCTCGGTGACGATCCCGTAGGAGACGGACAGGCCGAGACCGCTGCCCTCGCCGGGCGGCTTCGTCGTGAAGAAGGGATCGAAGATCCGCGGCAGCGCGTCGGGCGCGATCCCCGGGCCCGTGTCGCGCACCTCCACGCAAGCACGGCGGTCGGCCAGCCATACGCGCACGGTCAGCACGCGGGGCGCCGGGTGCTTGGCCATCGCCTGGTGGGCGTTCTGGACGAGGTTGAGCAGCACCACCTGCAGCTGGTTCTCGTCGGCCCACACGAAGGGGCACGCGGCGAAGTCGGTGACGACGCGGACGTTGTCCTGCTGGAGCTGATAGCCCTTCAGCTCGAGGACGCGGCGGGTCTGGTCGGCGATCGAGCACGGCCGCCGCTCGGGCGTGTAGTGCCGGGCGAACAGCAGGAGGTTCTGCACGATGCGCGCGGCGCGCCCGGCCTCCTCGGCGACGATGCCCAGGCGGTCGCGCACGTGCGAGGTCGTCTCGGGATGAGTGAGCAGCAGGTGCGACTGGCCGAGGATCGTCGTGAGCGGATTGTTGATCTCGTGCGCCACGCCCGAGGCCAGCTCGCCGACCGCCTTCATCTTCTCGGCGTGGATCAGCTGCGCGTGGGCGCGCTTGAGCTCGTCGAGCTGGCGGAGCGATTCGGAGTAGAGGCGCGCGTTGTCGAGGGCGAGCCCGATCTGGTCCGCGGCCGCCTGCAGGAGCGCCAGCTCGGGCTTGTCGAAGGGCTCGACGGTCTTCCGGCCCAGCGACAGTGTGCCCAGGATCTGGCCGCGGCTGTGGATCGCCACGCACACGAACCCGAGGATCTGCTCGCGGCGGACCGCGGCCTTGGCGCTCGGCAGGACGTTCGGGTCCTCGTAGTTCCGGTCGAGCCGGACGGTCTTGCCGGTGAGCGCGACGCGCCCGATGAGCCCGGCGCCGACGGGCAAGGTCTGGTTCACCTCGCGCAGGCGCGCCGACATCCCGCGCTCGCCGCGCAGCTCGAGGGTCTTGCCGTCCTTGGACAGCAGGTGGAGGCTCGAGATCTCGTGGCCGGTGACGCGGGTGAGCGCGTCGACCGCGGTGCGCAGGACGTCCTCGACGTCGAGCGTCCGGCTGACCGCCTCCGCGACGGTGTGGAGAATCTTGAGGTGCGGCTCGACGTCCGGGCCGCGATGCGCCCGGCGGCGCCGGTCAGCCGGCGAGAGCGAGTGACCGGCGCGCCGCTTCAAGCGCTGACTCCACGAGCGCCCGGTCCGCGGCCGGGAGATCACCGAACTCGGCGGCGATGTCGAGGAGCAGCTGCATCTCAGCGAGGAACTCGTCGGCCGCCGCGTCCCGGCCCGCGGCGGCGTTGCGGGCCGCGGCGAGCGCGGCCGTCTCGAGCCGCTCGCCGGTCGAGGTGCGTGCGGACGGCTGCATGGCGCGCGCGGCGCTGAACGCGGCGCGCGCCAGCGTCTTCCACGGGTCGTCCTCCGTCGCGTGGCCTCCGGGAGCTTTTTCCCCCGCCCGCGCGAGGCCCGCTGCGACGGCCCGGTCGAGATAGTCGAAGTCGAAGGGCTTGGCGACGTAGTCGAAGGCGCCCAGCTTGAGCGTCTCCTTGGCGAGGCGGACGTCTTCGTTGGCGGTGACCATGATGACCGCGACGTGCTGGTCGAGCTCGCGGATGCGCCGGAGGACCTGGACTCCGTCGAGCCCGGGCATGCGGACGTCGAGCAGGACGAGGTCAGCTCGACCGCCCCGAATGGCCGTCAGCGCCTCGACCCCGCTCCCTGCCGCCTCGACGGCGTAACCCTCGGTGGCGAAGTACTCCGTCAAGACCTCGCGCACGGGGGCCTCGTCGTCAACGACCAGGATCCGCCCAAGGGTCATCAACCAACATTCTAACCCAGGGACGCGTCCCGGCCCTCAGCCCCCGGCGCGAGCCACGAACGCGAAGACCAGCTCCAAAGCCGCGTCGAGCTTGGCCGGATCCTTCCCGCCGGCCTGGGCGAGGTCGGGCCGGCCGCCGCCGCCGCCGCCGACGGCCTTCGCCACTTCCTGGATGAGCTTGCCCGCCTGGAATCGCGAGGTGAGATCCTTCGTGACCGCGGCGATCAGGTTCACCTTGCCGTCGACGACGCTCCCCACGCAGACGATTCCGGAACCCAGGCGGTTTCGCAGGGTGTCCGCGACCGCGCGCAGGCCGTCGGCGTCCAGGCCGTCGATCCGGCCGGCGATCACGGCGACGCCGTTGACCTGGCGCGCCGCCTTGACGAGATCCTCGGCCCGCGAGCGGGCGAGCCGGCTCTCGAGCTCCGCCAGCTGCTTCTCGAGCGCGCGCTGCTCCTCCAGGAGCTTCTGGAGTCGCTTCGGCACCTCCAAGGGGCCGATCTTCAGGAGCTCGGCCGCCTCACGGAGCGCCGCTTCCTTGCGCGCCACGCTCTCGATCGCCGCGGGCCCGGCGACGGCCTCGACGCGGCGCACGCCGGACGCGACGGCGCCCTCGCCGGCGACCTTCAGCAGGCCGATCTCGCCGGTGCGGTCGAGGTGGGTGCCGCCGCACAGCTCAGTCGAGAAATCGCCGATCTTGATGACGCGCACGCGGTTGCCGTACTTCTCGCCGAACAGCGCCATCGCGCCCATCCGGAGCGCCTCGTCGAGATCCATCTCGGACTGAGTGACGGGGACGTTGGCCTGGATCTGCTCGTTCACCAGCTCTTCGATCTGCTCGATCTCACGGTCCTTGAGCGAGGCGCCGTGCGAGAAATCGAAGCGCAGATGATCCGGCGCCACGAGCGAGCCCGCCTGCGTCACGTGCGTGCCGAGCACGCGCCGGAGCCCCGCGTGGAGCAGGTGCGTGCCGGTGTGGTGCCGTCTGAGGCCCAGGCGGCGCGGCGTCTCGATGGTGACCGCGACGTCCTCGTTCTCGTGGAAGCCGCCGCTCACGACCTTGATCCGATGCACGATCAGCCTGGAGCCGCGGTAGTACGTGTCCACGATCTCGCCGCGGCCGCTCCGACCCACGAGCGTGCCGGTGTCGCCCACCTGGCCGCCCGATTCCGCATAGGCCGGCGTGCGGTCGAGGATCATCTCGACCTCGGCGCCCTGGGCCGCCTCGGTGAGCCGCCGCGGGCCGCCTGAGCCGGCGTCGACGATCGCCAGGATGCGCGCCGGCGACGCGAGCGAGTCGTACCCGACGAACTCGGTCGACGGGATCTCGCTGCCGAGCCGCTGATAGATCGCCGACGCCGCGGCGTCGTCTCCGACGCCGAAGGCCGCGCCTGCACGCGCCCGCGCCCGCTGGGCCTCCATCTCGGCGTCCGCGGTCGCGCGCGTGGCCTCCGTCACCCGCCAGCCGGCGTCCTGGAAAACTTCCTCGGCCAGATCCATCGGGAAGCCGTAGGTGTCGTAAATGGTGAACAGGAAGCGGCCGTCCACCACGCGGCGCGTGTCGCTCGCGCGCTCGGCGAGATACTCCTTGATCTTGAGCATGCCGGTGTCGAGCGTCTCGGCGAAGCGCTCTTCCTCGCCGCGGATCGCCTCCTGGATCCGCGTCCGGTCGGCGGCGATCTCCGGATACGCCTCGCCCATCAGCTTCACGACCCAGTCGACGGTCTTCCACAGAAACGGCTCCGTGAGCCCGAGCATCCGGCCGTGGCGCATGGCGCGCCGCATGATCCTACGCAGCACATAGCCCCGCCACTCGTTCGAGGGCGTCACGCCGTCGGCGATCAGGAACGCGGACGTGCGCGCGTGATCGGCGATGACCCGCATCGACACGTCGTCGGCCTCGGCGGCGCCGTACCGGCGCCGGGCGAGCGCCGCGACCTCGGCGATTAGCGGCGCGAAGAGATCGGTGTCGTAGTTCGACTCCTTGCCCTGCACGACGGCCGCGATGCGCTCGAGCCCCATCCCGGTGTCGATCGAGGGCCGGGGCAAGGGCGTCATCGTGCCGCTCGCGTCGCGGTTGAACTGCATGAAGACGAGGTTCCACACCTCGAGCCAGCGGTCGCACTCGCACGCGGGGCCGAGACATTTGCGGCCGGCGGCCTCCTCGGGACAGGCGAGGTGGTCGCCCTGGTGGAAGTGCACCTCGGAGCACGGCCCGCACGGCCCGGTATCGCCCATCGCCCAGAAGTTGTCCTCCTCGCCCAGGCGCAGGACGCGGTCGTCGCCGAATCCGGACACGCGCTTCCACAGCGCGAAGGCGTCGTCGTCGTCCGTGTACACCGTGGCGATGAGGCGCTTCTCGTCGAGCGCCAGGTCGCGCGTGAGGAACTCCCACGCGAAGGCGATCGCCTCGGCCTTGAAGTAGTCGCCGAACGAGAAGTTGCCGAGCATCTCGAAGAAGGTGTGGTGGCGGGCCGTGCGGCCGACGTTCTCGAGGTCGTTGTGCTTGCCGCCCGCGCGCACGCACTTCTGGCTGGTCGTCGCGCGCACGTAGGCGCGCCGCTCCTCGCCGAGGAAGACCGACTTGAACTGGACCATGCCCGCGTTGGTGAAGAGGAGCGTCGGATCGTCGCCGGGCACGAGCGACGAGGAGCACACGCGGGTGTGGCCGTTGCGCTCGAAGTACTGCAGGAATTTTTCGCGGAGCTCGGCGCCGGTCATCGGAAGGCCAATTGTAACACCGCGACTCAGTCCTCGACCGGGAGGCCCACGCACTCGCGGACGACGCGCGCCACCAGCGGCGCGGCGAAGCCGCGGCGCAGGAGGTGGTCTCGCAGGCGCGCGGCGGCCCGCGCGCGGTCGCGCCGCTGCAGGGCCGGCAGCCGCCGGCGGGCGACTGCGCGGGCGCGCTCGAGCTCGCTGTCGTCGTTCACGGAGGCCAGCGCCGCCTCGACCAGCGGGGCCGCGACGCCGCGCGCCCGGAGCTCCGCGCGCAGGCGCGTCGGTCCGTAGCCGCGCGCGGCGCGGGCGGCGACCCAGTGGCGGGCGAAGGCCTCGTCGTCGAGATAGCCGCGGGCGGTGAGGTCGGCGACCACGTCGTCGGCGACGGCCGCGGGCGCGCCGCGCCGCCGCAGCCGCGCGGCGAGAGCGCGCGCGGTCCAGGCGCGCCGGGACAGGAGGTCGGCGGCCACGAGCCGCGCGGTCCGCGCGTCGAGGGCTCGGCGCGGACCGCGCGGGCTCGTTACGATCTCTTGAAGAAGGAGCTGCCGGCCGGCGAGACGGGGGCGCGCTCGGTCGTGCGCTGCTCGAACGACTGCTCGCCGGTCGAGAAGATGCCGCGCACCTTGAGGTCGAAGTCGTCGGCGTTGGTCGCCGCCTCGCGCGCGGTCTCGTAGGAGACGATGCCGTCGCGATAGAGCTTCAGCAGGCACTGGTCGAAGGTCTGCATGCCGTACTGCGACTGGCCCTGGGCGATGAATGCCGGGATCTCGGGCGTGCGCTTGGCCTCCCGGATGCAGTCCTTGATCGCGCCGGTGCCGACCAGGATCTCGACGGCCGGGATCCGCCCTTCGCCGCCGATCTTCGGGATGAGTCGCTGCGAGACGATGCCGACGACGACGGCGGCGAGCTGATCGCGGATCTGCTGCTCCTGGTGGGGCGGGAACGTGCCGATGATCCGGTTGACCGTCTCGCCGGCGTTCAGGGTGTGGAGGGTCGAGAACACGAGATGGCCCGTCTCCGCCGCGTGCAGCGCGACGGACATCGTCTCGGGGTCGCGCATCTCGCCGACGAGAATCACGTCCGGGTCCTCGCGGAGCGCGGCGCGCAGCGCGGTGGCGAAGCTCGACGAGTCGTGGCCGATCTCGCGCTGGCTGACCACACAGCCGATGTCGTCGTGGGTGAACTCGATCGGGTCCTCGATCGTGATGATGTGGTCGTTTCGGGTGCGATTGATGTAGTCGACCATCGCCGCGAGCGTCGTGGACTTACCCGAGCCGGTGATGCCCGTGACCAGCAGGAGCCCGCGGCGCTCCATGGAGAGCTGCTCGAGCACCTCGGGCAGCCCGAGCTCCTCGAACTTCGGCTTCTTCGACGGAATCGACCGCAGTACCGCGCGGACCGACCCGAGCGCCAGGAACATGTTGACGCGGAAGCGGCCGAAGTTCGGCACGGCGTACGCCGAGTCGACCTCGCGCCCGTCCATAAGCTGGGAATACATCCGCTCGGTGAGACAGCGGTGGGCGATCGCGTCCATGTCCTCGGCGGTGATCACACCGAGATCCCCCTGCGGCACCAGCCGGCCGTGGATGCGGAGGATGACCGGAGCGTTGGCCTTCAGGTGCAGGTCAGAAGCGCCGCGCTCGACGCCGGTGACCAGGAGCTTGTCGAATTCCATCGGCATGAACGACTCCTATTTGATCGGCACCGCCTGGCGAAGTCCGAGCGTGTCGCGGAGCTTGGACTCGAGGTCGGCGAGAACGGCCGGGTTGTCCTGCAGCCACTTCTTGGCGTTCTCGCGTCCCTGTCCGATCCGCTCGCTCTTGAAGGTGTACCAGGTCCCGGACTTCTCGATCAGGCCGTGGTCGACGCCAGCGTCCAGCACGCTGCCCGTCTTCGAGATGCCTTCACCGTAGAGGACGTCGAACTCCGCCTCCCGGAAGGGCGGCGCGAGCTTGTTCTTGACCACCTTGACCTTGGTCCTGACGCCGAGCGACTCGGTGCCCTGCTTGATCGCGTCCTGGCGCCGGATGTCGAGGCGAATAGAGGCATAGAATTTCAGCGCGCGGCCGCCCGTGGTGGTCTCGGGGTTGCCGAACATCACCCCGATCTTTTCGCGGATCTGGTTGATGAAGATCACGATCGCGCCCGAGCGCGAGATGGCGGCCGTGAGCTTGCGGAGCGCCTGCGACATGAGACGCGCCTGCAGGCCGGGCAGCGAGTCGCCCATGTCGCCGTCGAGCTCGGCGCGCGGCACCAGCGCCGCCACCGAGTCGATCACGATGACGTCGACGGCGTTGGAGCGAACGAGCGTCTCGGTGATCTCCAGCGCCTGCTCGCCGGTGTCGGGCTGCGAGATCAGGAGCTCGTCGATGTTGAGGCCGAGCTTTCGCGCGTAGATCGGGTCGAGCGCATGCTCGGCGTCGATGAACGCGGCGATCCCGCCCAGGCGCTGCGCCTCGGCGACGACGTGGAGCGCGAGCGTGGTCTTGCCCGAGGACTCCGGGCCGTAGATCTCGGTGACCCGGCCTCGCGGCAGGCCGCCTATGCCGAGCGCCACGTCGAGGGACAGTGCGCCGGTCGGAATGACGGCGATCTCCTCGAGGGGGCCGCCGGCGCCGAGCCGCATGACCGAGCCCTTGCCAAACTGCCGCTCGATCTGTGCGATTGCCAGCTCCAGGGCCTGCCGTCGCTCGTTCTTGGCCTCAGCCATGCGCCTCTCCTTCAGTTATCCTCGCACGCCCGCTGCACGTTTCGCTCGTTATCGCTTTCGGCCATTCTAGGTGGCCCCTCTCGCGGCCGTCAATGTCCGGAGTCTGAGACGGGGCGCCCGAGGCTCACCGTGGCCAGCGCGGTGTAGCGGGCCCCCCGGGGCCCGAGCTCGCTGCGCATCAGGGATACGCTCAGAACCCGCATCTGGCCGAATTCATGCGTGGTCGCGCTCCCGAGCGCGTCCGTGAGCGCGGGATTGCGCCCCGGCCGGCGCACGCGCCCGAGCGTGACGTGGGGCGAAAAGGGTCTCTCGTCGCGCGGGAAGCCGAGCCCGGCGAGCGCCGCGTCGATGCGACGGGCCAGGTCGATCGTCTCCGATGCACCCTCCGTCACACCGGCCCAGGCGACGCGGGGCCTGCCGGCCGATGGAAAGGCGCCGAGACCGCGGATTCGCGCCGTGAAGGGGTGGGCTCCCAGGCTGGCCTCGCTCAGCGCGCCGGCGATCGAGTCGATCCGGGCTTCGGGGACCGAGCCGAGGAACTTGAGCGTGAGGTGCAGATTCCCTGGGGCGATCCAGGCGACGTCACGCGCGACGGGGCGCAGCCGCTCGATCGTTTCACCGAGCTCTCGCTGGACCGCGTCCTCGAGGAGGATGGCGACGAACGCGCGAACGGCGGCTATCGGCGCGTGTCCAGGAGCCGCAGCAGGTTTCGGATGCCCTGCTGCCGCTCGGGGTCCGACTCGACCACGAGCGCGGCACGAAGATCCGCGAGGGCCCCCTGGTTGTCTCCATCGAGCTCCTTCTGGAGACCGCGGGCCGCCAGCGCTCGCGCATCGAGCGGCGGGGGCTCCGCCGCTGGAGGAGCCGGGATGGATGCGACCTCTGGCGATGGAGGGACCGACGGCGCGCCCTCGGACGGCGGAGAGGCGACTGGGTTGGGCGCGGTGGTGCTCGGAACAGCATCGGGCGACGGCGCGGCAACAATGTCTGGCGACTCAGGCGCAGTCGATGCGTCTGTGGACGGCGCCGCGGGCGGTGGTGTGGGCGTCACCTCCACGGCCACTCTCGCATGCGGCTCTGCCACCGACACGGCGCTCTCGGCATTGGGCCCGTTCAACGCGGCGAGCATCAGCGCCCGTTCTCCCGGGTCCGGCTCGAGCTCGATCGCCCGGAGCCAGTCGGCGCGGGCGTGGTCGAGATCGCCGGCGAGGGAGCGCGCGGTCCCCCGGGCGAAGAGCGCCTTCGCATGATGGGGATTCACGGACAGCGACCGGGTGAGGTCGGCGATCGCTCCCTGATAATCCTTCTTCGCGATCATCGCGACGCCGCGATTGTAGAGGACGTCCGCGTCGGGCGGCCCGAGCGAGAGGGCCATCGTGTAGTCCGCGATCGCGCCGTCCAGATCGCCGAGACGCGCACGAACGGCGCCGCGGTTGGCGTACGCTGCGGCGGACACCGGCGAGGCGTGGATCGCCTCGTCGAAGGCGGCCTTCGCCCCGGCATAGTCGCCCTGGTGCACCAAGGCGACGCCCCGATCGACCGGCGATACGGTCGCGCACGCCGCGAGCGCCAGAGCCGCCGGCCCGATCCACGCCTTCACGTCTGCTCCCTCAGCGCGCGGCGCAGCATGTCGAGCGCCGCCTGGGTCGACTGCCACGTCACCGCGGCCCGGTCGCCCGAGAAGGAGAATCGGCGCGCCAGCGCCTGTCCTTGGACTACCACACCGACGAAGACGGTGCCGACCGGCTTGGGCGGGGTGCCGCCGTCGGGTCCGGCGATTCCCGTGACGGCGAGCGCGCAGGATGCGCCGGCGAGCGTCGCGACGCCGCGCGCCATCGCTTCCGAGCACGGCCCGCTCACCGCGCCGTGGGCGCTCAGGATCGACTCGGGCACTCCGAGCAGCTCCGCCTTCGCGCGGTTCGAGTACGCGAGGACGCCGCGCTCGAAGTACGCCGACGCGCCGGGGACGCTAGTCAGGCGGTGGCCCAGAAGGCCGCCCGTGCACGCCTCGGCCACCGCCACCGTCAATCGCCGCTCGAGCAGCATCCGGCCCACGACCGCCTCGAGCGTCTCGCCATCGCGACCGTAGCAATCGTCGCCCAGGAGCGCGCCGATCCCGGCCTCGGCCTTCGCGAGGCTCTTGACGGCTTCGGCCGGCGTCGAGGCTCGCGCGCGCAGCCTCACCCACACCTCGCCGTCGGCGGAGATGGTCGAGACGGTCACCTCGCCGTCGCGACCAAGCCAGTCGACGAGACGCTCTTCGACGTCGGCCGCGGCGAGGCCCGCTGTGCGAAGCGTGCGGATCATCGCGGCCCCGCGCGCGCCCGCCCACTCGCGGGCGAACGGCGTGAGGTGCCGCGCGAGCATCGATTGCAAGGCAGCGTCGCGCGTGAGCACCGCGAAGGCGCGCTGGCCGTTCTCCATCGCCCACCCGGCGTCGGCGTCGGCCGTGACCCAGACCGTCGCGCCCTGCGGAAGGAGGGCCAGCCGCTCGGCCCGTCGCGGCAGCGGGCGGTCCAGCCGGCGATAGCGCTCCTGCAACGTGGTCAGCAGCCGCTCGTTGAGGACGAGCCGCGCGCCCGTCACGCGCGCGAGCACGCGGCGGACGATGTCGCCGGCCGAGCCGCCACCGCCGGCCAGGACCACCGTCAACACTTCGTCGGCGCCGAGCACCCGCTCGAGCGCGCCCTCGTCGTCCTCGACGAAAACGCGACTCACGACCGCGACCCCGGCGGCGCCGAGCGCCGCAGCGACCGCCGTGCCGTCGGTGGCGGGCGAGGGCATCGCCCCGACGGTGACGATGTGCGCGCTCGCCGTCATGGCCAGGCGAACACGGCTCGGCCGATGACGATCACGAGGAGAGCGTACAGCCCCGCGATCAGATCATCCACCATCACGCCGATGCCGCCGGTGAGGCGCTGGCTGGCGCGCGCCGGAAACGGCTTGGTCACGTCGAAAATCCTGAACAGGACGAAGCCGACCGCCAGCACCGCCGGGGTCAGCGCGAACGGCGCGACGGTGAGCGTCATGCCGGCCACCTCGTCGATGACGATCACGCCCGGGTCCTTGGCGCCTATGGCGCGCTCGGCGCGATGCGCCGCCCAGGTTCCGGCCAGCGTGACGGCGACGAGAAAGACGACGAGGCCGGAGCGCGAGAACGGCACGACGCCGAGGACGAGGACGGTGAGGGCGCTCCCGACGGTGCCCGGCGCGAGGGGCGAGTAGCCGGCGCCGAAGCCGGTCGCGAGAACGAGCGCTACGCGGTCGAGCGCCGTGGCGAGACTAGGCGCGGTCGCCGACCAGCTCGTATCCCTCGACCTCGACGATGCGGATACGCGCGAATCGTCCCGGCGTCAGGCCGCGATCGCGCAGATAGACGACGCCGTCGATCTCGGGTGCTTGCCCGGCCGTGCGGCCCTCCCACGCGAACGCGGGGTCCTCGCTCGGGCCGTCGATCAGGACATCCGTCACCGTGCCCTCGAGGGCGGCGCTCTGCTCCCACGCGCGGCGATCCTGATGCTCCTGCACGATCGCGGCGCGCTCGGCGGCGACCTCGGGGGCGACCTGGTCGGGATAGGCGGGGGACGGCGTGCCTTCTTCGGGCGAATAGGTGAAGACGCCGAGCCGGTCGAAGCGCGCGTCCTCCAGGAACTCGAGGAGGTTCTGGAACGCCGTCTCGGTCTCGCCCGGGAAGCCGACGAGGACCGTCGTGCGCACCGTGAGCCCGGGAATCGCCTCGCGGAACGCGCGGACGATCTCTCGCATCCGCCGCGCGGTCACGGCGCGGCGCATGGCGCGCAGCACGCCGTCGTCGCCGTGCTGGACCGGCATGTCCAGATAGGGCACGACGCGCGCGCGCGCCCACCGCTCGATCAGCCGGTCGTTGACGTGCGCGGGATGCAGGTACATCGGGCGGATCCACGGCATCCGCGTCTCGCCCAGGGCCAAGAGCAGGTCGGCGATGTCGCCGTTGCCCGCGATGTCGCGGCCGTAGGCGAGCGTGTCCTGCGAGACGAGGATCGCTTCCTGGATCCCGCGCGCCGCGAGCCCCTCGACCTCTTTCACGATGTCGGCGAGCGGCCGGCTCCGGTGGCGGCCGCGGAACTGCGGGATCGCGCAGAAGGTGCAGCCCATGTCGCACCCTTCCGCGATCTTCACGTACGCGTAGGGCACGCGGCCGGTCAGCAGGCGCGGGGTGGTGGCGTCGTAGAGGTAGCCCGGCGGCGCCGAGCTCGCCCAGTCCTGACGGCCGGCCGCCTGCCGCACCAGCTCGACGATGCGCGAGAGGCTCGAGGTGCCGAGGATGCCGTCGACCTCGGGCATCTCCTTGAGGATGTCGCCGCCGTAGCGCTGCGTGAGGCAGCCGGTGACGATGAGTGCCCGGCAGGAGCCTCGCCGCTTCAGCTTCGCGAGCTCCAGGATCGTGTCGATCGATTCCTCGCGCGCGCGGTCGATGAAGGCGCACGTGTTGACCACGAGGCACTCGGCGTCTTCGGGACGCTCGGCCAGGGGAAATCCGGCCTCGGTCAGCATGCCGAGCATCAGCTCGGAGTCGACCTGGTTCTTCGGACAGCCGAGGGTCGTCAGGTGGACCTTCATGACCGGAGCCAGTATACCCGCGCTACGTGCTTCGGTAGTTTGTGAACTGCAGCGCGATGCCGAGGTCCTTTTCTTTCAGCAGCGCGATGATCTTCTGGAGGTCGTCGCGGTTCTTGCCGGCCACGCGCACCTGGTCCTCCTGGATCGAGGCCTGCACGCGGATCTTGGAGTCCTTGATGAGGCGCACGATCTCCCTGGCGCGCTCGATCGGGATGCCCTGCTGGAGCGCGATCTTCTGGCGGAGCGTGCCGCCCGAGGCCTGCTCGACCTCGCCGTACGTGAGTGCCTTCAGCGGCACGCCGCGCTTGTGCAGGCGCGATTGCAGGATGTCGACGACCGCCTTGAGCTTCATGTCGTCGGGCGCCGTCGCGGTGATGTCGGACTCCTCGAGCGTCACGTCGCACTTGGCGCCCTTGAGGTCGTAGCGGGTGCCGATCTCTCGCCGCGCCTGGTCGAGCGCGTTCGTCACCTCCTGCATGTCGATCTTGCACGCGATGTCGAACGAGTTCTCGGCGGCCATGGCCCCTCCGCTTACTTGAGCGGGACGATCACGACGCCCTTGGGCGCGACGAACGTGAAGGTGCGCTCCGGCAGCCCGCTGTTCACCGCCATCTTCGTGAAGCGCATCGTCACCGTGTTCTCGAACTGATCGAGCACCACGGCCTTCCGGATCTCCCAGCTCTTCGGGTCGACCGACAGGATCAGCCGGGTCAGCGTCGGCAGCGGCTGCTTGGGAGTCAGGTCGAGGGCCCAGTTGCCCTCGGCGTCCTTGGGCTGGGCCGGGTTCAGGAAGCGCACCTGGAACTCGGTCCGCAGCCGGCCGAGCCCGGCCAGGAAGCTGCCGGCGGGGCCGGCCAGCGCCTCGGGCGCGTCGGCGACGTTGGCCTGGTTCAGGGTCGGCGTGTAGACCCAGAGCTTCTTGCCGTCGGACACGATCTCTTGCGGCGTCGGCTCGGTGTACTCCCAGCGGAGCTTGCCGCCCTTCTTCAGATACACGGTGCCGCGCGCGGGAATCGTCTGGTTGAGGCTCTTGTTGAACGCGGTCTGGGTGAAGTCGGCGCGCAGGTCCGTCATACGGCTGTACACGGTCTCGATCTCGCGGACGACCTCGTCGAGCGACTGCGCGAAGACCGTCACCGACCCCGCCATCGTCAGGAGAACGAGCGTCAGCGCGGCGACTGCTCTGATCATGCTCTCACTCTACACCAGTGTCCGGACCACGCCCGCGACCCATTGAGCGATAATGGGCCGCCATGCTCGCCGGGGAAGCCCCGATGGCCTGCGGCGACCCCGTGGCTCGACGTCTCTTGCGTCAGCACCGAGAACGTGCCGCTGCTCGAAGCCGGCCGGCTCGACATCGCGCTCGTCCAGGGCGAGGTCGCGCACGAAGCGTTCAACGGGATCGGCCGAGCGCCGTCCAATCTCCGGATCGTCGCCGCCATGTACTCGACGCCCGGGATGTTCGTGGTTCGCGCCGACACTCCGCACCGCCGGATCGACGATCTGAGAGCCAGGCCGGTGGTCTTCGGCGCCCGCGGCTCCGGACTCGTGATCCTGGCCAAGTACGTGCTCGACGGGCTCGGTCTCGACCAGGAGCGCGACTTCCAGGCCGTCTACCTCGACCGCGCAGGGGATGGGCCGGCGATGGTGCTCGACGGCCGCGCCGCGGCGCTCTGGGGCGGAGGCCAGGGCTGGCCCGGCTTCGGGGCGGTGGCCAAGGGATCGGCGGGCGCCCGATTCATCGCGCCCACCGGCGACGAGATCGCTCGGATTCTCGCCCGACACACCTTCCTCAAGCCCATGACGATCCCTGCCGGCGCGTATCCAGGCCTGGCCGCCGCGCTTCCCTCGGTGGGCTCGTGGAGCTTCATCCTCGCGCGGCCGGACCTTCCCGACGACGCCGCGTTCCGGCTGGCGCGAGCGCTGCACCGGGGCGAAGCCGCCATCGCGCGCCGCCTGCCGCAGGCCGAGGAGACGACCGCGGCCAACACGCTCGGCGCGGCGCCTCACCGGGATCTGATCCATCCGGGCGTGCTCCGCTACCTCCGCGAAGTCGGCATCGCTCGCTGATCGCCCCCGAGAGGCAGCAGGCCCGCTCCTCCGGGACAGTTACCGGCGCGGCTCGGTCTCGTCGATGAAGATCAGGAGGTCCAAGTCGCCCGGCGAGTGACCGAGCTCGGTCAGCGCCGCGGCGACCTCGCCGCGATGCTGGGTCGCATGGTTCACCTGGTGGACGACCTGTTGCCAGAGCGGATACGCCCAGCGCTCGCCGCGGGTATTGCGGTACTCGACGACCTTGGCGAGGTCGGCGTCGGTCAAGCCCGCCACGAAGCGCTGCGTCTCGCGCTCGATCTGGTCCCAGCGCGCGCGCAGGGACGCGACGTCGGGAAATCCCCCGTCCAGCAGCGAGGTCGGTGAGGTGCCCTGCCATCGCGCGAGCCAGATCCATTGCGCCGCCATGATGTGGACGAGCGTCTCGCGGACCGAGCTGAAGCTGGCTCCGCTCGGCGCGGCCAGCTCGTCAGGACGTAGCCGCGCCGCCCGCTCGAGGATTCGCGCGGTCGCCCAGGCGTTGTAGCGATAGAGGGTCCGGACGAGCTCGCTGGTCATGCGTCACTCCACTTTTTCTCGATAGGGCGCGCGCAGCTCGCGGCGGAGCGTCTGCCGGCGGGTCGCCGAGACCGGTCGCGGGAGATCCACGCTGACCCAGCCCTGACTTCCCTTGATGTCGCTTGAGCATGACGGCCCTCTCGAGCTGTCGGCCCTCGGCGACCGTGACGTCCTCGCAGTATGGGCCCGGCCGGGCGCATGCGCAACGCGCCCCGTGGGCTCGGAGAAACTTGACCCGAGGGAACCCGAGGCGAGCGGTATGGTCTAACTGGATGGAAGGACGGACCGGCGATGATGCGCTCCTGCTGGACCGGCTCCGGCGCGGCGACCCTCGAGCTTTCGAGGACCTGGTGATCGCCCACCAGCACCGTGTCTTCGGCGTCGCGCTGCGCATGCTCGGCAACCGGGCCGAAGCCGAGGAGCTCGCCCAGGAAGTCTTTCTGCGCGTGCACCGCGCCATCGGCGAGTTCCGCGGCGAGGCGAAGCTGTCGACGTGGCTCTACGCGATCGCCTCGCGCCTGTGTCTGAACCGCTTGACCTCGGGCGAGCGGCGCAGCGTGCGCCATGGCGAGGAGACGTTGACCCGGCTCGTGTCGTGCGAGGTCGGGCCGGCCGAGGAGATGGAACGGGCCGAGCTGGAGACGGCGCTGCACCGCGCGATCGCCGAGCTCAGCGAGGAGCGCCGGATCGTCGTCGTCCTCCGAGACCTCGAAGGCCTCTCGTACGACGAGATCGCAACCGCGCTCGAGCTCGAGCTCGGCACGGTGCGCTCGCGTCTGCATCGGGCGCGAATGGATCTACGAGAAAAGCTCGAACGGTTCTTGCCATGACCTGCCACGATGCACGTGAACAGTTCTCGGCGCTGGTGGATGACGCGCTCGCGCCCGGCGAGCGCGCGGCCCTGGACGCGCATCTGACCACGTGCGCCGACTGCCGGCGCGAGCTACAGCGCTTCCGCGACACCGTCGCGCTGGTGCGCGCGGTCGGTCCGGTTCGGGCACCGGCCGGCTTCGTCGATCGGGCGCTCGAGGCGGCGCGCCCCGTCCCCTGGTACCGCCGCTTGGTCCGCGGCCTCTTCCTTCCCTGGCCGGTGAAGCTGCCGATCGAGGCGGCCGCCATCGTGCTGGTGGCCGTCGGGGTGGCCCTGGTGTATCGCGGCGCGCCCGAGCTCCGGCAGGCGGCCCGCTTCGACTCCGTCGCCCCGGCGGTGAGTCGGGCGCCCGAAAGCACCGCGCCGCCGGCGCCAGGGCCGGGGCCGGCGCCGGAGCGCGAGACCGACGCGCGACGCGCGCAATACCGCGCGCGCGAGCTACCGCGAGCCCCGGATCAGGTCCAGTCCTCCGTGAAAGATCAAGGGGTGAAGGGTCCGGCTGAGATGCAGGACAAGCCGACCGTCGCCACTCCGCCCGCGCCCGCGGCGCAGCAGTCCGCGCCGCTCTCACGCGATGCGGAGCCCCAGAAGACGCTCGAGCGCGGGGAGACGAAGGAACCCCGGGCCTCGGTCGCCGAGCGCGAGCGAGGCGAATACCTGCGAGCCCAGCCAGCTCCGGCGACGCCCACCCCGCGTCCCGATCAGGCCAAACGGTCGGCGCCGGCTGTCACCGGGCTGGCGTTCGCGCCGCCGACCGGGGTGTCGGGCCGGCTGGCCGCGAGCGACCCCGACCTCGCTGTTCGCGGCGTCAGCGAGCTCGGCGCGCGGCTCGGCGCCGTCGAGAATCGTCGCGTCGACGCACCCGGTGGTGGCTACATCGTCGAGCTCACGGTCTCCCGCGAGGCTTACGCGGAGTTCGTCCGAGAGCTCGCGCGTCTCGGTCGATGGCAGCCGAGCAAGGAACCATCCGAGCTGCCCGCTCAGGTCCGCGTCGTTCTTCAGATCACCCGCTGATCGGCGCGGGCCAACCGGCGCGGAACTTCCGACGACCTCTCCGGTCTAACTCGGTAGCAGCCGATATCCGGACGACCGGAGGAACGACGTCATGAAGACGCCCCTGATCGCCTCACTGCTGATCGTCGCGCTTGCCACCCGACAGCCGGCCGCCGCGGCGCCGGTCAGCGTGACGCGCGACGAGCAGCGCGACGTCATGGTGACCATCTACAACGGCAACCTCGGCCTCGTGAAGGACCTCCGCGAAGTGCGGTTCCCGTCGGGGCAAACGGAGGTGCAGTTCATGGACGTCGCCGCGCTGATCGACCCGACGACCGTCCATCTCAAGTCGATCACCGACGCGCCCGGGCTCAAGATCCTCGAGCAGAACTACGAGTACGATCTCTTGACGAGCCAGAAGCTCATGGAGAAGTACGTCGGCCGCAAGGTGCGGCTCTATCAAAGTGACGGCGCGTATCACGACGCCACTCTGCTCTCGACCGACGGACCGGTCTTCGAGATCAACGGTCAGATCCACATGGGCCACTACGGCCGTCTCGTCCTGCCCTCGCTCCCGGAGAATCTCGTGGCCAAGCCCACCCTCGTGTGGCTCCTGCGTAACCAGACCCCGCGGCCCCAGCGCGTCGAGGCGTCGTATCTCACGGGCGGGATCACCTGGAAGGCCGACTACGTCATGGTCCTCAACGCCGCCGACACGCTCTCGGATCTGAACGGCTGGGTGACGATCGACAACAAAAGCGGCGCCACCTACGGCAACGCCGCGCTCAAGCTGGTGGCTGGCGACGTGAACCGCGCGGCGGACGCTCGGCGCGATCGGCGGATGCTGGAGACGGCGGCGAAGGCGATGTCGCCGGCCGCCGCCAGTCACGACTTTGCGGCGGAGGGCTTGTTCGAGTACCACCTCTACACGCTCGACGGCCGCACGACGATCAAGGACAACCAGACCAAGCAGCTCTCGCTGCTGTCGTCGAGCGAGGTGCCCGTCACGAAGGAGCTCGTCTACTACGGCGCGGCGGACTACTACCGCAACGCCTACGGCGTGCCGGTCTCCAATCAGAAGGTCGCGGTCTATCTCGAGGTGAAGAACAGCAAGGAGAACCGGCTGGGCGTACCGCTGCCGAAAGGCAAGGTGCGCGTCTACAAGGCCGACGGCTCGGGCAGCCAGCAGTTCATCGGCGAGGACTGGATCGACCACACGCCCAAGGACGAGCGCGTGAAGATCAAGCTCGGCAACGCGTTCGATCTGGTCGGCGAGCGCACCCAGAAGGACTTCAAGAAGCTCGCCTCGAACCTCTACGAGGTCGAGTGGGAGATCGCGCTCCGGAACCACAAGACCGAGGCGCAGACGGTCACCGTCGTCGAGCCCGTGCCCGGCGACTGGCAGGTCCTCGCCTCGAGCCACACGTACGAGAAGATCCAGGCCCACACCTTGCGGTACCAGATCCCCGTGCCCAAGGAAGGTGCGACGAAGCTCGCCTACCGCGTCCGGATCCGCTTCTAGGCGCTCGTCGTCTCGGTCACTCGCTCGGCCCGGACATCTTCCGCAAGAGCCGTCGCGCGACCGGCTTGCCGTCCTCGCCGTAGTGGGTCAGCAGCACGTCGCCGGGGAGTCCCGGCACCGAGCTCCGCGGATCGCTGATCTTCGCGAGCAGGATCTGACAGGCGTCGACTTCCGCCGCCGCCGCGCCGGTCTTCCGCGTGAGCAGTCGTCCCCGGTCGTCGACCGACCAGGTGATGGTCGCGGGCGCGGACAGGATCGTCCGCTGCTCCTCGGGGCCGACGGGTGCCTGCGCCGTCAGATGACGCATGCGCCGGTCGGCGGAGAACGCGTACCGCTGATAAGGGTAGAAGTACGGATCCGTCGCGTCGACCCGCACCGAGGGCGCCGTGCCCAGACGGATCATCGCCCAGGTCCCGATGAGATCGGCGCGCGTGCAGGGCCTGAGGGCGTCGCGCGGATCGTCGAACGCAAGCGCGGGGACACCGGGCCAGAGGCTCAGCGCCCCGGCGACGACGGCCGGGACGAGGACCGCGAGTCGCCCGCGCGTCACTTCCCGCGTTTGGCGAGATACTCGGGGCCGACCAGGACCTCGCGCGGCTTCGCGCCGTCACCGGGGCCGATGACGCGATCCTGCTCCATCATGTCGATGAAGCGGGCGGCCTTCGGGTAACCCAGGCGCATGCGGCGCTGCAGGAACGAGATCGAAGCCTGGTGCTGGCCGATCACGAGGTGTACCGCGTCCCAGTAGAGATCGTCGCGCTCGGCGCTGGTGCCGGCGGCGACTTCCTCCTCGGTCGCCAGCACGACCTCCTCGTAGACCGCGGTGCCCTGCTTGCGCAGGAAGTCGCAGACCGCGCGGACCTCGTCGTCGCCGACCCACGCGCCGTGCACGCGCATCTGCTTGTTCGCGCCGGGCGGGACGAAGATCATGTCGCCGCGGCCCAGGAGTTGCTCGGCACCGTTGCCGTCGAGCACCGTGCGTGAATCGACCTTCGAGGCCACCTGGAAGGCGATGCGCGTCGGGAAGTTCGCCTTGATCAGGCCGGTGACGACGTCGACCGAGGGGCGTTGCGTCGCGATGATCAGATGGATCCCGACCGCGCGCGCGATCTGCGCCAGCCGCACCAGCGAGGTCTGGACCTCGCCGGCCGAGACCAACATGAGGTCCGCCAGCTCGTCCACGACGACGACCCAGTACGGGAGTTTCTCGTCCGGGCCGGCCACCTTGTTGTAGCCCTCAATGTTCCGGACCTGCTTGAGCTGGAGCGTCCGGTAGCGCTCGTCCATCTTGCCGACGATCCAGCGCAGTCGCGCCGCGGCCTCCTTCGCGTCGGTGACGACCGGCGCCAGCAGATGGGGAATGCCCTCGTAGACGCTGAGCTCGAGGCGCTTGGGATCGATCAGCAAGAACCGCACCTCGGCGGGCGAGGCCTTGTAGAGGATCGAGCAGATCATCGAGTTCAGCCCGACCGACTTGCCGCTGCCGGTGGCGCCGGCGACGAGCAGATGGGGCATCGACGTCAGGTCCGACACGACCGGCGTGCCGGTCACGTCCTTGCCGAGGGCCAGCGGGAGCTTCCCCTTGGACTCCGCGAACTCCGCCGAGACGAAGATCTCGCGCAGATAGACGGTCGCGGCCTCGGAGTTCGGCACCTCGATCGCGACCGTGCCGCGTCCCGGAATCGGCCCGACGATCCGGACCGACGCGGACTTCAAGGCGAGCGCCAGATCGTCGCCGAGGTTCACGACCTGGCTGATCTTGATGCCGGCCGCCGGCTCGAACTCGTACGAGGTGATGATCGGGCCCGGGCTCACCTGGACGATGCGGCCCTCGACCTCGAAATCCTGCAGCTTGCGGCGGATCGTCCCGGCGTTGTCCTGCAGCTCCTCCCGCGTCCGCTTGAGCTCGCTCGCCGGCGGAGGCTTGAGCAGCCCGACCGGCGGCAGCTGGAAGGCGGCCGCGCCACCGCCGCCGAAGTCGAAGTTCTCCTGCCACGCGAGCCCCTGCTCGGCCAGACGCCCGCGCGGGCGTGCGGGCTCGACGACGACCGGCGGCGCCATGATCTGCGGCGCCTGCGCCTCCAGCATCAAGTCCGGCTCGACGGGTATGCGCGCGGCCGTCGCCGACTGCACGCGACGCTTCCGCAGCTTGGTCAGCCGCGACGTGGTGACGCGGACGACCGCCGCGTAGGACACGCGCGTCACGCACAGCAGGCCGATGGGTATCGCGGCGATCAGCATCAGCCAGGTGCCCACCTCGCCGAACCCCGAGTGGAGCACGCCGATCGCCGCGTATCCGACCAGGCCGCCCCCGACCGCCCCGTTCCGCGTCGCCTGCGTGAGCAAACCCGCGGCGCTCACCACGAGTACCCCCAGCCCGACCAGCGGGACCCAGCCGCGTACGACGATCGGGCGCAAGAACGCCGACGCGCCCCAGGCCCCGAGCAGGAGCGGCAGCAGAACGCCGGAGTAGCCGAACGACTGGAACGTCGCCCACCCGAGCCAGACGCCCACGGGGCCGGTCAGGCCCGGCTGCTCGGCCGGTGTCAGGGTCGGATCGAAGGTCGCGAGCGCGATGAGAGCGAAGCCCGCGGCCAGCAGCGCCACGATGCCCTTCACTTCGCTGAGCCAGCGGTCGCTGCCGCGCTTGCGGCGGCGTCTGGGCTTGCTCTCCGTCGACTTCCCTTCGGTCGAGATGACGGTGGCCATCAGACCTCCAGAATGATCGGGAGCACGATCGGCCGACGGCGGAACCGCTGGTTAGCGAACTGGCGGACCGCCACGCGGACCGTCGCGCTCATCATTTCGCGATCGAACGGCACGTCGGGGCCGCGCTCGGCGAGCGCGGCGAGGACGGCCTTCTTGAGCTCCTCGAGCAAGAGCTCGTTCTCTTTCACATAGACGAAGCCCCGCGAGGCGACCTCCGGCCCCGCGAGGACCGTACCGTCCCGGGCGACGGCCAGTGAGACGGCGATCAGGCCGTCCTCGCCGAGCAGCTGCCGGTCGCGGAGGACCACGGCGCCGATATCGCCGACCGATTTGCCGTCGACGAGGACGCGGCCGGCGGGAAAGCGGCCGGCCACGTGCGCCTCGGTCTTGGAGACTTCGACCGCCATGCCGTCCTCGATCAAGAGGACGCGCTCGGGGCCGATGCCGACCGACTCGGCGAGCCGGGCGTGGCTCAAGAGATGCCGGTACTCGCCGTGCACCGGGATGAAGTAGCGCGGCCGGGTCAGGTTGAGCATCATCTTCAGATCTTCCTGGCTCGCGTGGCCCGAGACGTGGACGAACGCGTTGTCCTCGTAGAGGACCTCGGCGCCCAGGCGATAGAGCGCGTTGACCACGCGGCCGATCGTGCGCTCGTGGCCGGGGATCACGCGCGCGGAGATGATCACGAGGTCGCCGCGCTCGACCTGCACGTACTTGTGCTCCGAGGAGGCCATCAGCGCCAGCGCCGAATTCGGCTCGCCCTGGCTCCCCGTCGAGAGGATCACCTGGCGATTCGCGGGAAGCTCGGCCAGCGCCTCGAGCTCGACCAGGACGTTGTCGGGCACGCGGAGGTAGCCGAGATCGGCGGCGATCGTCACGTTCCGCTGCATGCTCATCCCGAGCAGCGCGACCCGCCGGCCCGTGCGGGCCGCGAGCGTGAGCACGTGCTGGATGCGGTGGATGTGGGAGGCGAACGTGGCGACGATGATGCGCCCGGTCGCGGTGTCGAAGCGCGCGCCGAGCGCCTGGCCCACGTCCATTTCCGATCGCGTGTGGCCGGGCCGGTCCACGTTGGTGGAGTCGGAGCAGAGCACCATCACGCCCTGCTCTCCCAGCTCGGCGAACCGGCGATAGTCGGGCGGCTCGCCGTCGAGCGGGCTCGGATCGAGCTTGAAGTCGCCGGTGTGCACGATGGTGCCGACGGGCGTGTCGATCGCCAGGCCGATGCCGTCAACGATCGAGTGCGTGACGCGGATCGCCTCGACGCCGAGTGAGCCGGCCTCGATGCGGTCGCGCGGTCGAATCACTCTGAGATCGGCTGCCTCGGCGAGCCCGTGCTCGCGCAGGCGCTCCGCGACCAGCGCCAGGGTCAATCGGGTGCCGTACACGGGCACCGGCAGCTCGCGAAGCAGATACGGCAGCGCGCCGATGTGGTCCTCGTGGCCGTGGGTCAGGACGACCGCGCGGAACCCTTCACGCCGGCCGAGCACGTACGAGAAATCGGGGATGACGTGATCGATGCCGGGCAGCTCGTCGTCCGGGAACATGAGCCCGCAATCGACGGTGATCAGATCTTCGCCCGACTCGATCAGCATCATATTGAGGCCGATCTCGCCGAGACCTCCCAGGGGGATCAGTCGGACGACGGGCTCCACGGAACTCCTTTCCAAAAACGGCTTGATCGTACCATCCACCCCCCCAAGTTCACCGTAGTTTCGCGGACACGGTGCCGAGAGTCCGACGCCAGTCAACCGCACGGAATATTTGAGCTTCGGGAGCGGCCGAGACGCGAGGAATATCCCGGGAAAGGGCAATCAAGCCGGCAGATCTCGGGTTCGAGCCTCGGCTTCGCCGGCACCCGGTCGAGATATTTCACCGGCGAGTAATCCCGGTGGGGGGCCATCGGGGGGAGCGGCGCCGCTCCCCCCGATTTACATCAGTAAGGCGCGGCGGTCTCGAGGCGAGCGACAAGCTCGCGCGAGTGGCGGGTGAAGTCGGCCCGTCCGGCGGCCGGGATCGGCTCGCCGGGGATGAACTTCTCGCTGAGCGGGTTCACGTAGGTGCCGTTGTGCACGATGCGGTAGTCGAGGTGCGGCCCGGTCGCCAGTCCGGTGGCGCCGACGTTGCCGATGATCTGCTTCTGGTGGACGCGCGCGCCGGCACGGAGGTCGGGCGGGATCCTCGAGAGATGGTTGTACTGGGTCTCGTAGCCCGACCGGTGGCGCAGGTGCACTTGGATCCCGTTGCCGCCGTTCCAGCCGGCGGAGACGACGACGCCGTCGGCGACGGCGCGCACCGGGGTGCCGACCGGCGCCGCGTAGTCGATCGCGAGGTGCGGGCGCACGCCGCCGAGGATCGGATGCGGGCGCGCGTAGGTGAAGCCCGAGGTGATCCGCGTGAACTCGAGCGGCGACTTCAGGAAGCTCTTGCGTAGCGAATTGCCGTTCAGATCGTAGTGGGCGAAGCGCGAGACACCCTTCTCGAACCCGACGCCGGTGAGCGTCCTGCCGCCGCTCTTGTACTGGGCGACGAGAATCCGGCCGTAGTCGACGAAGGTGTCGCCGGCGTAGCGCTTCTCGACGAGCAGGCGAAAACGGTCGCCGGCGCGCGTGTCGGCGGTGAAATCGAAGTCCGAGGAAAACATGTCGACGAGCCCGAGCACGAGGCGGGCCGACTCTCCGGACTGCTCGACCGCGTCGAAGAGCGACCGCTCCACGACGCCGCTCACGGCCTCGACTCGCAGATCGGGAATCGTCTCGGCGCGGCCGACCCGCCACCCGCCGTTCGCGGGCCGGGCCGCGAACGTGAGCCAGGGGCTCGTCTCGTAGCGGACCTCCATCGGCTCGTTCCGGGCATTCCAGGTGATCTCGATCGTGGCGCCGACGCGGATCTTTCGGAGATCGGCGCCGTTCTTCCCGAACTGGGTCGCGAGGAGAGTGGCGCTGCGCGACGAGAGACCGCCCCGCGCGAGCGCCTGCACGAGCGAGTCGCCGCGGCGCATCTCGATGCTGCTCACCGTGATGGGGAATGCCGGGACGGAGAGAACGTCGACCCGCGGCTCGGGCAGCCAGCGCGGCGCCTGCGACTCGCCGGGCCAGACGTATCGGTAGACCGAGACCGCGAGCACGACAAAGCTCGCGGCGAGCAGCGCCGTCGCGGCCAGGGAGCGCTTCTGCATCACGCCTATCATAGCGGTAACGGCCGAGACACGAACCGAGAAAATCAGTAACCACGCGAGTTTCCGGACGGGGTGTCGGCGCTCACACTAGGCCTGGTAGCTTGCTGCGCGCTCGGCCTCAAGCGGAGGCGAATCGCCGGAAAACGTGGGGCAAAGCGCGGGGCGAATCCGGGTCAGGGCAGGACGGTCGCCAGCGCCGCGAACTCGGACAGCGAGAGGGTTTCGGCCCGGCGCGTCGGATCCACGCCGGCGCTCGCCGCGGCGCGGCGAACGACGTCGAGGGGCAGACCGAGCCCGGTGCCGAGGGCGTTCGCCAGCATCTTCCGCCGCTGGGCGAACGCCGCCCGGACGACGCTCTCGAAGCGGCGCGGGTCGGCCAGCGGTACGCGCGGCTCGCGCAACACCCGCAGATGGAGCACGGCCGAGTCGACCTGCGGCGGCGGGCGGAACGCGCCGGGGGGCACGCGAAACGCCAACCGTACGTCGCAGTGGAGCTGGGTGAAGACGGACAAGCTTCCGTAGGTCTTGCCGCCCGGCGGCGCGGCGATGCGCTCGGCGACCTCGCGCTGGAGCATCAGCGCCATCTCGTGGATCGCCGGCCGAGCGTCGATCAGCGCCATCAGGATCGGCTTCGCCACGCTGTAGGGCAAATTGCCGAGGATCAGCACGCGGCCGCCGGCGGGCGCCTCGAGCCGGGCGTAATCCCAGCTCCGCGCGTCGGCATCGAGGACCTCGACTCCCGCCAGCCGCGCCCGGAGCGCCGTGCCCAGCGCCCGGTCGATCTCGAGGGCGATCACGCGCCCGGCGCGGCCGGCCACGAGACCGGTCAGCGCCCCATCGCCCGGCCCGATCTCGACGACGAGATCGCGGCCGGTCGGCGCGACGAGATCGACGATCGCGCGGGCGGTCGCGCGATCGCGGAGAAAGTGCTGGCCGAGGGCGCGTCGCTTCGTCATTGTTCCCTGCCGAGGCCGTGCGTTGTCGAGCGTACCTACACCGCGGAGCGCGATTCGAGCTCGGCCATGAGCGCCGCAAAGACCCGTCGCACTTGCTCGGCGGTGGCTTCACGGGTGCCGGAGTTGTCGATCACGTAGTCTGCCAGCCTGGCCTTGTCGGCGAGCGGCATTTGGCTGGAAATCTTGCGCTGGTTCTCCGGGACGTCGGTGCCGTCGCGTCCGCGGAGCCGGGCCATCTGGGTCGCCTCGTCCGTGACGACCACGACCAGGCGATCCATGTTCTTGTAGTTGCCGCTCTCGATCATCACCGCCGCGTCGAAGACCACGAGGCCCACGAAGCCCTGCTCGGCCAGCTCGTCGAGGCGCGCCAGAAATCGATCGCGGATCGCCGGATGGGTGATCGCCTCGAGCCGCCGGCGCCGCTCCGGGTTGGCGAAGACGATCGCGCCGAGCTTCTTGCGGTCCAGCTCCCCCGTCGCGGTGACGACGTCCCGGCCGAATTCGGTCACGATCTGCGTCAGGGCCGGCTGACCCGGCTCGACCACCTCGCGCGCCAGAAGATCGGCGTCGATGATCTCGCAGCCGAGCTGACGCAGGAGCGCCGAGACCGTGCTCTTGCCCGTCGCGATCCCGCCGGTGAGGCCGACGAGCAGGAACTTGCGGGCCGCGCTCATACCTCCGCCCAGTCGGCTCCAGTCTTCACGTCGACCACGACGGGCACCTTGAGCGGCAGCGCCGCCGCCATGATCTCCCGCGCCAACGCCTCGACGGCGGAGACCTCGTCCGGCGGCGCCTCGAACAGGAGCTCGTCGTGCACCTGCAAGAGCATCCGGGCGCGGAGCCCGCGCGCCGTCAGCGCCGCCTGCACGCGGACCATCGCGATCTTGATCATGTCGCTGGCGGTGCCCTGCACGGGCGCGTTCATCGCCATGCGCTCGGCGGCGTTGCGGGCGACAGGGTTACCGCTGGCGAGGTCGGGCAGGTAGCGTCGCCGGCCGAGCAGCGTGCTGACATAGCCGCGCTCGCGCCCCTCGGCCAGCGTCCGGTCGATGAACGCCCGCACCCTCGGGTGCGTCGCGAAGTAGTCGTTGATGTAGCGCTGCGCCTCCTTCTGGTCGATCTTCGTCGCCTGCGACAGCCCGAACGCCGAGACACCGTAGAGGATCGCGAAGTTGGCGCTCTTGGCGATCGTGCGTTGCACTGACGTGACCGAGGCCGCCGGCACCTTGAAGACCTCCGACGCCGTCCGCGTGTGGATGTCCTCGCCGCGTCTGAACGACTCGATGATCGACGGGTCTTCGGACATATGCGCCAGGATCCTGAGCTCGATCTGCGAGTAGTCTGCGGCGACGAATCGCCAGCCCTCTTCGGGAATGAACGCCTGGCGGATCCGGCGCCCGAGCTCGGTCCGGATCGGGATGTTCATGAGGTTCGGGTCCTGCGAGCTGAGCCGTCCAGTGGACGCGACGAGCTGGTTGTACGTCGTGTGGATCCGCCCGGTGCGCGGGTTGATGAGCCCCGGCAAGGTGTCGGCGTACGTGCCCTTGAGCTTCGCGAGGCTCCGGTGCTCGAGGATCTTCGCCGGGAGCGGATGGCCGAGCGCCAGCTCCGTCAGCACGTCGGCGTCGGTCGAGTAGCCCGTCTTTGTCCTCCGGACCGGCGGCAGCTTGAGCTTCTCGAAGAGCACCTGCCCGAGCTGCTTGGGCGAGGCGATCGTGAACTCACCGCCCGCGAGCTGATAGATCTCACGCGTCAGATTGTCGAGGTCCCGCTCGAGCTCCTTGGCGAAGGCCTCGAGACGCGCCGGGTCGACGCGGATGCCGTGGCGCTCCATCAGGGCCAGCACCGGGACGAGCGGGCACTCGATCGCCTCGTAGATCGACCAGAGCTCGTGCGCTCGGAGCTCGGCGGCCGCGTGCTCCCAGTAGCGCCAGGCGAACTCGGCGCGCACGCCGACCGCGCGCGACGGATCGGCCGCGGGCGGATACTCGTTGAGCGCGTCCAGACAGACCTGCTCGAGCTTGTAGGTCAGCCGCGCCGAGTTCAGCAGATACGCGGCGACCGCCGAATCGTGGATCGCGGGCGGGGTGAGGCCTCGCGCGAGCCAGGCCTCGAGCAGCGGCTTCGCGTCGTGGATGATCAGCTCGCGCTCGCCGAACGAGGACGGCGGCGCGTCGGCGCCGAGCTCGGCGGGCCCGGCGGCGGGATGGAACACGGCGAGGCCGGCGATGCGCGGTTCCGGCGGCGTCGACTCCCCGGCCCAGTCGAGCGCCAGCGGCGCGCCGGCCGGAACCGGGCCGAGCCATGCGGCGATCGCCGCCTTCCCTTCCAGGCGCGGCGCCGGCTCGGGCGGCGCCTGGGGCGCCGGCGGCGGCAGCTCCTTCACGAGCCGCGTGAACTCCATCTCCATCCAGAGCTGGCGGAGCTTCGCCCAGTCGGGCTCCACGCGGCGGAACGCGTCGAGGTCGAGGGCGACCGGCACTTCGCGGTTGAGCAGCGCTAGCTCGCGCGAGAGGAGCGCGTCCTTGCGCCCGGCGGCCAGGGTCTCGCGGAGCTTGCCGGGGATCAAGGTGAGGTTCTCGTACAGACGCTCGACGGAGCCATACTGGCCGATCAGCTTCACCGCGGTCTTCTCGCCGACGCCGCGGACGCCCTTGATGTTGTCGATCGTGTCGCCCATGAGCGCCAGCACCTCGGCGATCTGGCCCGGCTCCACGCCCCAGCGCTCACGCACCTTCGCCTCGTCGTAGAGCACGGGCTCGCCGGTGCGCCCGGCGACGCTCAGCACGCGAACCCGCGGGCCGACCAGCTGGAGCAGATCCTTGTCGCCGCTCACCACGACGACCTCGAGCTCCGGCTGGGCGAGCGCCTTGTCGACGATGGTCGCCAGCACGTCGTCCGCCTCGAACCCCCTGACCTCGAGGACCGGCGTGCGCAGCGCCTCGAAGAGCCGGCGTACGTAGGGAAGCTGGCGCACGAGGTCGTCCGGCATCGGGCTGCGCGTCGCCTTGTATTCGGTGGACAGCGCGTCGCGGAACGTCGGCCCCGGCGGATCCCACGCGATCGCCAGATAGTCGGGCTGCTCTTCTCGGATCAGCTTCCACAGCATCGTGCTGAGGATCAGCACCGCGTGGCTCGGCACGCCGCGGGACGTCGAGAGATAGCCGACCGCGTGGTAAGCGCGGAAGAGATGAGAGTGGCCGTCGACGATAAAGAGTCGTTTCATGACATGCCTTGCTCATATGCCTCGCGCACGGCGGTTGCGGTCTCGCGGTACGCGTCCAGGAATGCCTGGCGCGATTCGTAGCCGAGGGCGGTCGCGACTCGCGCCGGCATCGGTCCGGCCAGCTCGATCGTGTCCGAGGGGCGCGCGCCCAGCAGCCGGAGCGCGGCCGAGCTGCGACGGAGGAGCCGATAGCGTTCGACGAGCCCCGCCGTCGTCGCCCGATCGAGAACGCCCGCGCGCGCCAGGCCGTTCAGCGCCGCGGTCGTGGTGAACCGGCGCACGTCGGGCTTGTCGTGGCCGTGGACGAGCTGGAGCGCCTGGGCGAGGAACTCGACGTCGACGAGCCCGCCGCGTCCGTATTTCACGTGCAGGCGCCCGCGCGTTTCCCGGCCGAGCTCGCGCTCCATCCGGGTGCGTACCTCCGCGATCTCCTTCAGCGACGCCCGGGGCAGCGGGGCGCCGTAGACCAGCTGGCGTAGCGCCGCCCGGACGCGGCGCGCGAGGACACGGTCGCCCAGGATCAGCCGGGCCCGGGTCAACGTCTGCCGCTCCCACAGGTCGCCATGCTCCAGATAGTACCGCTCGAGCGCGGCGACGCTCGAGGCGAACCCGCTGCCCTTGCTGCCGGGCCGCAGGCGCAGGTCCACGGGAAAGGCGACGCCCGCCGAGGTGATGTCGCCGAGCACCGAGGCGAGCCGCTCGACCGCCAGGCTGTAGAACCAGTGGGCGTCGATGCGCTCGGCTCCGTCGGTCGTGCCGTCCTCGCCGAAGACCACGAAGAGGTCGAGATCCGAGCCGGTGACGAGCTCGCGCCCGCCGAGCTTGCCGAGCCCCACGATGACCGACGGGATGAACCGACCGGACGCGTCGCGCGGAGCGCCGTACCGCTCGACGAGCGAGCCGAGGGCGAGGAGCCAGCCGGCGGCGAGCGTGGCCTCGGCCAGCGCCGTCATCTCGCGCGAGTACGCATCGATCGTCGTGACGCCCAGAACGTAGCGCCAGACGACCGCCAGCTCCTCCGCCTGCTTCACCCGACGCAGCCGGTCGCGCCGCTCGGTCGGCGTCGTGCCGGGCGCGCAGACGGCCGCCAACGCCTGGCGCATCGCCGCCTTCGACTTCCGGGCCAGGAGCCGCTCGGGGTTGGCCAGCGAGGCCAGCAGCTCGGGCTGGGCGATGAGGAGCTCGGTGAGCAGATCACCGCCGGCGCAGACCTTGACGAGCCCGAGCAGGAGATCGGGATCGTTCGCGAGGAGCTCGACGAGCCCGGCGCGCGGTCCGGCCGCCGCCAGCAAGCGCTCGAATTGATTCAGCGCCTCGTCCGGGTCGGGGCTCTTCCAGAGGGCGTCGAGGAGCAGCGGATAGAGGCGCGCGAGCGCCGCGTCCAGGTGCGCCGCGTACGGTATCAGCGGCCGGCCCTCGAGGATCAGCTGCAGGTTGTGCCGCGCCCGCTCGGGATCCTTGAATCCGGTCGCGCGAAGCGCCGTCAGGCTCGGCAGACGCGGCCGGCGCCGCGGCCCGAGCTCGCGATCGGCGAAAAATTCCCTGAAGGCGCGATGCACGGACGTCGTGACCGTGCGGTGGCGCGCCTGGAACTCGCGCGCGGCGCGCGCCGGGGTGCCGTGGACCCCTACGCGCCGGGCCAGGCGCCCGAGCTCCTGCGGGTCCTTGGGCAGCGTGTGCGTCTGAAGCTCGTGGAGGATCTGCAGCCGGTGCTCGACGGTTCGCAGGTGCTCGTAGTCCCGTGAGAGCAGCCGGCCGAGATCGGGCGCCAGGTACCCGCGCTCGGTAAGCCGAAAGATCGCCTTCAAGGTGTTCGGCGCGCGCAGCCACGGGTCGTCGCCGCCGTACAGGAGCTGGAGCGCCTGGACGATGAACTCGATCTCGCGGATGCCACCACGCCCGAGCTTGACGTTGGTCGCCTCGCCGCCCTTCGCGCGGACGGCGCCGTCGATCTGCGTCTTCATCGCGCGGATCGCCGGGACGACACCGGCGTCGAGCCCGGGGCGATAGACGGTCTCGCGGGCCAGGCTCACGAAGCGGGCGCCGACCGCCGGGTCGCCGGCGGCGATGCGCGCCTTGATCAGGGCCTGCCGCTCCCACAGCTCGGCGCGCTCGCGATAGTAGGCGCGGTAGCCGTCGAGCGAGAGGACGATCGGACCCATCCGCCCCTCGGGCCGCAAACGCAGATCGACGCGGAACACGTAGCCCTCGTCGGTGAACCCCTCGAGCAGCGAGACCAGCTCGCGGCAGACGCGCGTGAAGTACTCGCCGTTGGCCACGCGGCCGGCGCGGCCGCCCGCCGTCTCGCCGTCCTCGCCGTAGACGAACATCAGGTCCACGTCGGACGAGTAGTTGAGCTCCTCGCCGCCGAGCTTGCCCATCGCGACGACCGCGAGCCCGGTCTCGGACCCGGCGGCGCCGATCGGCGCCCCGGACGCCTCGCGGACGGTCGCGGCGGCCTCGGCGAGCGCCCGGGCGATGCACGCGTCGGCCAGGTGCGAGAGCTCCTCGGTCGTCCCGGCGAGATCGGCGTCGCCCAGGAGGTCGCGCGTGCCGATCCGCAGGAGGTGGCGGTACTTGAAGCGGCGAAGCGCGTTCATGCGCGCCTCGCGCGACTCGAACGCGCCGAGCGTCTGCGCCAGGTCGGCCGCCAGGTCCTCGGCGAACCAGAGCCGCATCGTGGCGGGCTCGAGCAGCCACGCCAGGCTGCTCGGGCGCCGGCGTAGCGCGTCGGCCAGCACCTGGCTCGCGCCCAGCACCCGCGCGAGCAGCGGCACCGCGCCCGGGTGGTCGGCGAGGGTCCGGAAGAACACCGAGCGGTCGACGGCCCCCGCGTAGCGCTCGAGGTTGTTGAGCGCCATGTCCGGATCCGCCGCGGCCGCGAGCTCGGTCAGCAGGCGCGGCAGCGCCGGCGCCAGGAGCTCGGCGTCGCGGGGCGTCGGCGTGAGGCTCTCGAGGTTGCGCGCCGCGCCGTCTGGATCCGCGAAGCCGCGCTCTTTCAGTACTCGCCGCAGGCGAGCCGCCGCGGCGCGGCCGCCGGCGGTCAGGAGCTGGGTGGCGGCTCCGTTCAGACGGCCGCCTCGCCCGTCTCGCCCGTGCGGATGCGGATCGATTCGTTGATCGGAAGCACGAACACCTTGCCGTCGCCGATCGAGCCGGTCTTCGCGGCGCCGGCGATCGTGTCGACGACCTTCTTGGCCATCGCATCGCCGACCACTACCTCGATCTTCACCTTGGGGAGAAAGTCGACCGTGTATTCCGAGCCGCGATAGAGCTCGGTGTGGCCCTTCTGTCGGCCGAAGCCCCGCACCTCGGTGACCGTCATGCCGATCACCCCGATGCCGGTGAGGGCCTCCTTCACGTCGTCGAGCTTGAACGGCTTGATGATGGCCTCGACCTTCTTCATCTCAGACCTCCTCGAGAATCGAGATCGCCAGTGCCGACACGTGGGAGCTGATGCGCTTGAGGTTCGTCAGGATGTCCAGGTGGATCTCCGACGTCTCGATCGACTCGGCCAGGCCGGCGCGCAGCCGTCCCAGGTGGGATTCGCGCAGATCGCGCTCGCGCTGCCGCATCAGCGCGCGCTGGTCCAGCACCTCCTGCGCGAGGCCACGGTCGTTGGCCGCGAAGGCGGCGATGGCGCGCTCGAGGTTCTTCGACACCATGCCGTGGAACTCCTGGATCTCGGCCCAGCCGGCGTCGGAGAATCGACGGGCTTGGTAGAGCTTCTTGCGACCGAGCTCCATCAGGTTCTTGTCGATGATGTCCCCGATGTTCTCGAGGTTGCCGATCACCGAGATCAGCCCGATCTCCTTGCGGCTGAGGTCCGGGCCCATCGCGTCACGCCCCAGGCGCGCGAGGAAGAGCTTGATCTCGCGCTCGAGGAAATCGGCCTGGTCGTCGCGCCGCTCGACGTCCTCGAGCAATTCGTGGTGGCTGCTGGCGAAGACCACCGGCACGTCGCGCAGCATCCCCTGCACCACATCGGCCATGCGCAGGGCCTCGCGCGTGGCCTGGCCCAGCGCCAGCGAGGGCTGGTCGAGCGAGCGCTCGTCCAGGTACCTCGTGCGAAAAGGGCTGTCGCCCTGCTGGTCGTCGGGCACGATCGTCTCGATCGCCCGCGCGGCCAGCGGCGTGAACGGCAGGAACAGGAAGCTGATCCCGACGTTGAAGAACGTGTGCGCGTTCGCGATCTGACGGGCTGGATCGCTCGCGGTGCTGGCCACCAGGGTCGTGAACGGTCCGATGAACGGGAAAACCAGCGCGGCGCCCAGCACCTTGAAGGCGATGTGGGCGACGGCCACCCGCTTGGCCTCGGCCGTCGCGCCGACCGACGCGGTGAGCGCGGTCGCGCACGTCCCGATGTTGGCGCCGAGCACGACGGCCATGGCGCCGTCGAGGGACAGGAGGCCCTGGTGCGCGAATGCGAGGGCCAGCCCGAGCGTGGCGGCCGACGAGGTCACCAGCGCGCTGAACGCGGCGCCGACCAGCACGCCGATCGCCGGGCTCTTGGCGACCGCGTCGAGGAGATCGAGCGCCAGCTGCGACGACTTGAGCGCGCCCGCATTGTCGAGAATGAGCTTGAGGCCGAGAAACACGAGGCCGAGCCCCAAGAGCGCCTGGCCGAGGTCTTTCGGCACGCGTCGGCGCGAGATGAACGTGGCGGTGAAGCCGAGGCCGACCAGGAGCGGCGAGTAATCCGTGATACGGAACGCGATGAGCTGGACGGTGAGGGTCGTGCCGATGTCGGCGCCCAGGATGAGCCCGAGCGTCTGGCGGAACGTCATCAGCCCCGCCGAGACGAATCCGATCAGCATCAGGGTGGTGGCCGCCGAGGACTGGATGAGAGCCGTGGCCGCCGCCCCCGACGCGACGGCGAGTAGCCGGTTGCGCGACAGCCCCGTGAGCATGCTCTTCAGCCTGACGCCGAGGACCCGCTGGAGCGCTTCGCCGCTCAGCCGGATCCCGTACAACAGGAGCGCGATGCCGCCGAACAACGCGATGAGAATGCTCATGGCGCTCGCTCGGTGCCCCGCGCCGGCTCCGACACGTCGAACCACCGCGTCCCCGCCGACGGGGGAAGATGCGCAGTGTCGTTCACCGACATCAGACGCGGGGGCCGCGCGATCGTCAGGGAGCAGTTGTCGATGCGCATGCGCCAGAGGTGGTTGAACGAGACGCCGAGCAGGTGGCAGAGATAGACGCTGATCACGCCGCCGTGGGCGACGACGAGCACGTCCTCGCCGTTTCGGTGGTTCGCGGCGATCCGATCGATCGCCTGGAGCACCCGGGCGCAGACATCGGGCAGCGGCTCGCCGCCCGGCGGCGGGCAATCGAGCGGCGCGCGCACCCAGGAGAAATACGGGTTGCCCTCGCGGGCGCGGACCTCATCGACGGTGCAGCCTTCCCACTCGCCGAGTGACAGCTCGCGCAGCTCGCGAAGCGGCGTGACCGGGATCCCCGTCCCGTTCAGCGCGATCTCTGCCGTGTCGAGCGCCCGGCACATCGGGCTCACGTACGCGGCCGTCACGCGGTAGCCGCTGCGGAGCGCGCTACCGAGGGCGGCGGCCTGCGTGCGGCCGAGATCGGAGAGGCCGACGTCGTTGGCGCCCTGGAACTTGCGCACCTGGTTCCACAGGGACTGCCCGTGGCGCGCCAGCAACAGCCTCACGCCGCGCGCTCCGCGATCTCGCGGGCCCGGCAGAGCCGCGCCAGCGATTCGTCGCGGCCGCTCAGCGCCAGCACGTCGAAGATCGGCGGCGACGCCGTCCGGCCCGTGACCGCGAGCCGGGCCAGCTGCGCGAGGTCGACGAGCTTCAGGCCGAGCTCGTCGGTGAGGCCGCGCACGACCCGCTCGATCGCCGCCACCGTGAACTCGCGCTCGGCCTCGAGGCGCTCGATCAAGGCGTGCAGACGCCGGGCGCCCTCGACCGTCAGGAGCTTCTGCGCCGCCTTGGGCTCGTACACCGAGGGGCGCTCGAAGTAGAACCGGCCCTGCTCCACCAGCTCGACCAGGGTCTTGGCGCGCTCTCGGAGCGTGTCGAGCATCCCGACGAACCGTGCCTGGTCCGCCGGCGGCGTGAGGCCGGCCGCGCGGACGAACGGCGCCGCGAGCCCGGCGAGCCTGGCTCCGTCCATCGTCTTGAGGTAGTGCTGCGAGAGCCACTCGAGCTTGATCGCGTCGAACACGGCGGCCGACGTCGCGACGTCCTTGATGTCGAAGAGCTCCACGAGCTCGGCGCGCGAGAACACTTCCTGGTCGCCGTGCGACCACCCGAGCCGCGCCAGGTAATTCACGAGCGCGTCGGCCGGGAAGCCGGCGTCGCGGAAGGCCTGGACGGACGTGGCGCCGTGGCGCTTCGAGAGGCGGCTCTTGTCCTTGCCCAGGATCAGCGACACGTGCGCGAACTCGGGGACGGCATAGTCGAGCGCCTCGTAGCAGAGGATCTGCTTGGGCGTGTTCGACAGGTGGTCGTCGCCGCGGATGACGTGCGTGATCCGCATCGTGACGTCGTCGACGACGACGCAGAAGTTGTAGGTCGGGGTCCTGTCGGTGCGCACCAGGATCCAGTCGTCGAGCTGACGGTGCTCGAACGTCACCGGCCCGTGGATGAGATCGTTGACCACCGTCGCGCCCTCGGTCGGAATGCGCAGACGCAGCGCGCCGGCGGTGAGGCCGCGCTCGCGGCAGCGCCCGGAGTACCGGAACGTCTCGTTCCGCCGCTGGGCCGCCTCGCGCTCGCGGTCGAGGAGCTCGGGCGAGCAGTCGCAGTAATAGGCGCGTCCGGCGGCGAGCAGGCGCTGCGCGTGCTCGCTGTAGATCGCGAGCCGCTCGGTCTGGCGATAGCCCGGCGCCGGCGGCCCTTCGTCCCAGTCCAGACCGAGCCACGTGAGCGCGTCGACGATCGCGACGATGTGCTCGTCGGTCGACCGCGAGCGGTCCGTGTCCTCGATGCGCAGGATGAACGCGCCGCGGTGATGGCGCGCGAAGAGCCAGTTGAAGAGCGCGGTGCGGGCACCGCCGACGTGCAGATGGCCCGTCGGGCTCGGCGCGAAGCGAACGCGCACCGGCGCGGCCACGTCAGTACTGCTCGAAGAGCCGGCCCCAGGGCGTGCCGGCGAAGACCCGGATACGCGCGCGGCCGACGGTCGGATACCAGAAGAGGTCGTGGTAGACGTTCGAGGCGAACGGCGCCCACACCACGAGCGGCGAGTGCAGGAGCAACCGCTTGAGCGGCCGCAGCGGACCGCGCCGGATCAGCTGATCGCCCCAGATCACGAGGCTCCGGCTGGTCGTGAAGCCCATCGAGGTCGCCGCGAGGTCCGTGTCGCCGACGAGCTCGATCTTCCGCGGATCCGCCACGCCGAGCCCCCGCTCGTGACACATCCGGAGGTACGGGATCGCCAGCGGATCGAAGCCCATGATCTTGGCGGCGATCGCGTCGATCGCGACCTGATCCGCGGAGGCGAGGATCAGATTGCCCACGCGCGGCACCATCGTGCGCGGCCCGGCGCCGTCGCCCATGACGGTGCCGTCCATCACCGCGAACACCGACGGGTGCAGCTCGCGCTGCATGTACATGAGGTCGACCATCACCTCGTGGATGTACTCGTGCGCGTAGTGCCGGACTTCCTTCAAGAGACCGCCGAACGCGTTCTTGATCGCGCCGGTGGTGGTGGAATGGCCGTGCACCTTACAGGTGGGCGCGTGCAGGACGTTCTTCCCGACGTACATCGCCGGGATCTCGATGCCCTCGGGGAAGATCGCGTTCAGCTTGAGCAGCGGCGACTGGAACTTGTAGACGATCCACTCGACGTCGGGCAGCGGGATGAACGGCACGCCGTGGCGCTCGAGCACCGGCCGCCACTTGTTGTTCCGGCAGCCGGCGATCGGATTCGTGACCACGGTCTTGTTCTCGACCGGGAAGATCCGCCGGCGGTCGTAGCCGTCGTCGAGCAGCGTCGTCAAGATGCCGTCGACCTGCCAGGGCTGGCTCGAGCACGCCGGGAAGTACTTGGTCCACGAGAGGTTGAGCTTGAGGATCAGGTCCTGATCGCGGGACAGGATCTCGTCGTACTTCAGAAGCCGCATCAGCCGGCCGTAGTCCTCGACGACGGTCTCGGGGCGGGTGCGGAGGAGGGCGACTGCGCTGGACATGCTACCGATATCTTACTCTAGCCGCGCGCCGTAAATGATCAGCAGAACCGCGCAGATCCAGCAGACCGTGTTGATCAGGAGCGCGCGGTCGCTGAGCAGCAGCTCCGAAGGGTTACCTCCGAGGCGGCGCTGATACAACAAGTAGAGGTAGCGGAAGATCCCGTAGAGCACGAAGGGCAGGGTCGCCGGCAGCAGGTGCGTGTGGAACTTCGCCACGGTCTCCGACGACATCGTGTAGAGCGCGTAGGCGGTCACGGTCGACGCGGTCACGACCGCGATCATCTGGTCCAGCAGGGCCGGGCTGTACTCGGCGAGGATCGGGCGGTGCCGCGCGGCGTCCTGGTCGAGGGCCACGTACTCGTAGCGGCGCTTGCCAAGGGCCAGGAAGAGCGCCAACAAAATTGTGCAGATCAGGAGCCAGCCGGACATCTCGACGTCGATGACGACCGCGCCGGCCACCGCGCGCAGCACGAACCCCCCGGCGACGACGATCACGTCGACGATGACGACGTGCTTGAGCCACGCCGAGTAGGCGACGAGCAGCGCGACGTACGCGAGCGCCGTGAGCAGGAAGGCGCGCGACAGCAGCGCGGCGAGCCCGAGGCCGCCGACCACGAGCACGACGGCCGCCCCGACGGCGACTGGGACGGGCAGCCGGCCGGCGGCGATCGGCCGCGCGCGCTTGCGCGGGTCCAGGCGATCGCGCTCGCGGTCGGCGACGTCGTTGATCAGATAGATCGCGCCCGACAGGCCGCAGAAGATCGCGAACGCCGCGAGCGCCGTCCACGCGGAATTCGTGAAGAGCCGCTGCGCGAAGACCAGGCCCGCGACCACGAACAGATTCTTCACCCACTGCCGCGGGCGCATCGAGACCACGATCGCTTTCAGCATCGTCACGCCTGATTCGTGCGTGGGCCCGCTCGGAGGCGGGGGCGCCGGGCGCGAGCCGCGGCACGGTCGGTATGAGATGGAAGCGTCGCGGGGCTCGCCGCCTTGACTGCGGAGCGCTCTCTCCGGCTTCGCACCGGCACCTAGAGGCGGATGACGTGGGGTGCGGGCGGGAGACTGCCGGTCGCGTTGCGGGTGTCGATCACCAGGGGCGACTCGCGGATGATCGCCGACCAGTCGTAGGTGGCGTGGTTGGTCAGGATCAGCACGACGTCGCGCGACACCAGGGCCGCGGCGTCCCACGCGATCGACTTCATCGGGTGCGCGCCGATCAGCACCGACGACACGTAGGGGTCGTGGTACTCGACCACGGCGCCCTTGGCGAGGAGACCCTCGACGATCTCCAAGGCGGGCGAATCGCGCACGTCGGCGACGCCCGCCTTGTAGGCGACGCCGAGCACGAGGATGCGCGCGCCGCGCAGGGCCCGGGTGCGGTCGTTGAGCGTGTCGGCCACCAGCTGCACGACGTACGCGGGCATGCGGCGGTTGATCTCGTCCGCGAACGCGATGAAGCGTGGCTCGTAGCCTTCGAGCCGCACCTTCCACGAGAGATAGTGCGGGTCGGAGGGTAAACAGTGGCCCCCGAGGCCGGGCCCTGGATAGAACGGCATGAAGCCGAACGGCTTGGTGGAGGCGGCGGCGATCACCTCCCACACGGAGAGTCCCAGGCGTCGGCACATGATCGCGAACTCGTTGACGAGGGCGATGTTCACCGAGCGGAACGTGTTCTCGAAGAGCTTGACCATCTCGGCCGTCTCGGGGCCCGAGACGGGCACGATCTGGGGCGCCACGCGCGCGTACAGCGTCGTCGCGAGCTCACGGCAGGCGTCGGTGACGCCGCCGACGATCTTGGGGATGTCGCGGAGCGTAAAGCACTTGTTCCCCGGGTCGATCCGCTCGGGCGAGAACGCCAGGAAGATGTCGCGGCCCACGGCGACGCCCTTGGCCTGGAAGCGCGGGGCCAGCACCTCCTGCGTGGTGCCGGGATAGGTCGTCGACTCGAGCACGACCAGCTGCCCCGGCCTGATGATGGTCGCGACGGCGTCCGCGGCCGCGACGATGAAGGAGATGTCGGGCTCCTTCGACTTGCCGAGCGGCGTCGGTACGCAGATCACGATCGCGTCCGCGTCCTTCAGCGCCCCCACGTCGTCGCGGGCGCTGAGGCGGCCGGCCCGCACGAGGCGCCCGAGCTGTTCGTCCGTCACGTCCTCGATGAAGCTCGCGCCCGAGCGGATGGCGGCGACGCGCCGCGCGTCGAGATCGATGCCGATCACGTCCGCGCCGGACTCGGCGAAGGCGACCGCCAGGGGCAGCCCGACGTAGCCGAGCCCGATCAGGCCCACGGTCGGGCTCTCGGCCAGCCGCTGCTTGAGCGCTTCGGCAGCCGCCGTCACAGGCGCTCGCACGCGCGGCGCACGCCGGCCACCGCGCGCTCGACCTCGTCGTCGGTGAGCTCGGCGAAGCACGGCAGCGACAGCACCTCGCGCGAGGCGCGCCAGGCCTCGGGCCAGCGCCGCTCGGCGCCGCCGCCGAACATGGGCTGATCGGGCACCGAGCGCGGGTAGTAGACCGCGGTCGAGATCCCCTCGTCGGTCAGGAGCTTCGCGAGCGCGTCGCGCTGCGGGTGTCGCACCGTGAAGAGATGGTACACGTGACGCGCCTGCGCCGCCTCGATGGGAAGCTCGAGCCCGAGGCCCGCCAGTCCCTTGTGGTAGAGACCGGCGATCCGGCGGCGGGCCGTCGTCCAGGCGGCCAGACGCCGGAGCTTCACGCGCAGGAAGGCCGCCTGCAGCTCGTCGAGCCTGCTGCAGTAGCCGAGCTCGACGTGCTCGTATCGTCCGCTGTCGCCGTGGTGCCGAAGCTTCCTCACGCGCTCGGCCACGTCCTGGCGCCGCGTCACGACCATCCCGCCGTCGCCGCACGCCCCGAGGTTCTTGGTCGGATAGAACGACAGGCACGCGGCGTCGCCCAGGGCGCCGACGGGCTCTTCACCCCACGCGGCGCCGACGGCCTGGGCGGCATCCTCGATCACAGCCAGACGGTGGGCGCGGGCCAGCTCGAGCACGCGGTCCATCTGGGCGGGCTGACCGTAGAGGTGGACAGGCATGATCGCGCGCGTCCGCGGCGTGATCGCGCGCGCGGCCGCGGCCGGGTCGAGCGTGTACGTCGCCGGGTCGATGTCGGCGAAGACGGGCGTAGCGCCCGCCATCACGATCGTCGTCGCGGAGGCGACGAACGAGAACGCCGGCGTGATGACCTCGTCGCCGGGGCCGATGCCGAGGGCGGTCAAGGTCAGGCGCAGCGCGTCCGTGCCGGAGGCGACACCGAGCGCCCAGGCCACGCCGGAGAGCGCGGCCAGCTCCTGCTCGAGCGCTCGGCCCTCGGCACCCAGCACGAACTGGCTCGAGTCGATCACGCGCGCGCTGGCGGCGAGCAGCTCGGCGCGGAGCGCCGCGTGCTGACGTTGCAGATCGATGAACGGAATCATTTGAACCTCGGTTCGGAGTCCGTCGCGCCCGCGCCCACCCGGGTGCTCACGACGTTCCCGAGCCCGAGCAGGTTGAGCGAGAAACGGAACTCGTTGTCTGGGTTCTTGCCGGGACGATCGGGGTTGCGCCGGACGTAGTCGAGGCTGAGGGCCCAGCAGTCGAACTTGAAGTCGGCGCCGAAACGCGTCTCGACCACGCTGGTCGTGCGGATGTCCCAGTTCGTCTTCACGCGGCCGACCAGGTTGCGGAGGAGATCCACCTTGACCTCGCCCTGGAGAAAATTGGTGGCCTGGTTCGACGCAAGCCCGTTGCCGGGGTTGAAGGTGCCCGGGATCTGCACGAAGTACGGGATGATCACCGGCGGCATCCGATTGTAGCGCGTCCCGACGCTCCCGACGATCCGGGGAATGTTCACGGTCACGTCGGTCGTGTAGGCCTGCAGCCCGTCGCCGGTGACGTTGTAGCTCAGGTCGCCGTGGAGCCTCAGCATTTGGCTCGGCTGGATCGTGAGGTCGCCGGCGACGTTGCCGAGCTGAGTGTTCTCGATGTCGTAGGCGCTGGCCAGCACGAGCTTGAAGAGGTCGAAGCGGTCCGCCTCGGCACTGTCCCCGCCGATCGTCCGCCCGCGGATCCGGTTGGTCAAGGAATACTCGAACCAGTTCGCCTCGGGAATGCGGTCGGTCTGGTTGGTCCAGAGTGGCAAGCTGTAGAAGTTGTGCCCGATGATCCGGATGTAGTGCACGCGCGGCTCGATCGAATGGAGCACCCGGTCGAGGCCCGCCCAGCCACCCAGCTCGTACACGCGCGAGGCCCGGCTCTCGGCGTCGCTCCCGAACTCGAGCAGCTCGCGGACGCGCGGCTCGCCGTTGGTGTCCTCGATCGCCGCCCCGCCCGCGACCGGGGAGTGGACGTCGGTGACGGTCGTGCTGTAGGCAGTGACGCGCCCGCCCACGAAGGGCGTGAGGGTCGCGTAGCCCGCGAGCGGGACCGGCCGCGAGACGAGGGGATGCAGATCGAAGCGAGCGCCTTCGGAGCCGGCGTACCGGAGGAAGTTCACGAGGCTCGTGTCCGTCTGATAGAGAAAGCCCGGGAGTCCGGGCAGCTCCTGCCGGACGCCGCTCAGTGTGAGCTCGGGCACGCGCTGCAGCTCGACCGGGCGCGGGGTCGTGAGGTCCTGGTACCAGTAGAGGCGGCTCACGAAGCTCCAGTTCGTCCACGTCTTGGTCAGGAAGAGATTCGACTCCGCACGCTGCGCGGAGCGCTGCGCGAGCGCCGACTCGTAGTCGCGGAGCACGGTGTCGTCGGACACTGCGTTCAGGTCGCCGCGCAGCGACAGGCCCGGGGCGATCTGCCAGTCGTGCTTGACGCTCCCGAAGCCGCGGAGCTCGCCCTCCTTGAAGACCTCGTCGACGAAGTAACCGTTGAGCCTGCCCTTCTGGTCGTTCGAGATGATGTAGCGATACTCCGCCGCGCCGCCGAAGCCCCGCCGCTCGTAGGCGGCCAGGGTGGCCGTGGCGTCCTGGCTGTCCGAGATCGCCCAGAAGAACGGGATCTCCGCGAAGAATCCCTTCTTGGTGGAGGTGCCGAGCTGCGGCGGGAGAAAGCCGGTCTGCCGCTCGCGGCGGATGGCCGCCGCGAAGGCCGGAAAGTAGGGGATGATCGGCACCGACTTGGCCCAGAAGGACGCGTTCCAGCCGTAGACGAAATCCTCGAGGTCCGCCGTGGCCTCGCCCAGGTGGAACGACCACGTCGGCGGCTCGTCCTCGCACGTCGTGAACACGCCCTGGCGGACGCGATAGACGCTCTCGCCCAGACGCTCCAGACGCTCGCCCGTGAGGCGGTAGTAGGGCGCGGCGTGCAACTCGCCCTGATAGACGACGCCGGTGCCGGTCTTGATGTTGTACTCGATCCGCTCGCCGGTCAGCCGATCGTCGCCATCGTAGAAGATCGCGCGCCCGGTCGCGACGGCATCGCCGGTCGTGCGATTGATCTCGACGCGATCGGCGAGCAGGCGCCCGGTGCCCCGGGTCACCTCGACGTTGCCGGTGGCCACGAGCAAGTTGTCGGGGCCGATCTGTTCGAAGCGGTCCGCCACGATCGACACCTCGCCGCCGGCCGTCGGCACGCTCTGCTGACTCTGAGCCCGGGCGAGCTGTGGAGAGGCCACCGCGGCGACGCTCGCGAGCAAGAGACAGAGGATCGAAGCCCGGGCTCGCGTCATGAATGTTCGAGAGCGCTCCCGTCAGAAGGGAAGACTCATGCTACCAGTCCCTTTTTCGAGCGGGCAAGGTTTATCGCTCCCGGTGAGGTAGCGGAGCACGTCGCCGATCAGGAACAGGGAGCCGGCGACGCAGACGATCGGGGTTGTCGCGTCCTGGGCGGCTCGCTCGAGCGCTTCCGCCGGCGAGCCGGCGATCTCGACGCTCTGGACCTTGGCGGGCACGACGGCGCGGAGCGCGTCGGGCGCGGTGGCGCGCGGGCTCGTGGGCGCGACGAGGATGAACCGATCCGCGAGCGGGGCCAGCGCGGCTACGATGCCGGCGGCGTCCTTGTCGGCGAGGACCCCGAGGACGAAGGTGACGCGCGCCTCGCCGAAGACGTCGCGCAGCGAGACGGCGAGGGCGCGGGCGCCGGCCGGATTGTGCGCGCCGTCCAGCACGAAGAAGCCGGTCGCGCGCCGGAAGATCTGGAAGCGGCCCGGCCAGCGCGCGCGCGCGAGCCCGCCGCGAATCGCGGCGTCGCCGACGCCGAGCGCGCGCGCGGCCGTGACGGCGAGGAGAGCGTTGGACGGTTGAAAGCTGCCGGGCATGGCGAGCTCGACGCCGGCCAGCGACCACCCCGGACCCGCGCAGGTCAGCCGCTGGCCGTCGGGGCCGCGGCGCTCGACCGAGACCGACAGGTCGCGACCCTCGAGCAGCAGCGGAACGCCGACCGCGCCGGCGCGCGCCACGATGACGCGCTCGGCCTCCGGCGCCTGCGCGGCCGAGACCGCGACGCCGCCGCGGATGATCGCCGCCTTTTCGGCCGCGATCGCCTCGATGGTGGGGCCGAGCACGGCCTGATGGTCGAGGTCGATCCGCGCGATCACGGCGACCTCCGGAGCCCCCACTGTCGTCGCGTCCAGCCGCCCGCCCAGACCGACCTCGAGGACGGCCACGTCGACCGCTTCCCGCGCGAAGTGGTCGAGCGCCAGGGCCGTCGTCGCCTCGAACATCGTCGCGTCGAAGCGCGCGACGAGCGTGCCAAGCGCCTCGACCCCGTCGACCACGCTGTCCTCCGGGATCGGCTCGCCGTTGACCCGGATCCGCTCGCGGAACGAGACCAGATGGGGCGAGGTGTAGAGGCCGACGCGGTGGCCGGCGGATTTCAGGATCGCGGCGAGCATCGCCGACACCGAGCCCTTGCCGTTGGTGCCGCCGACCTGGATCAGCCGGTAGCGCTGCTCGGGGCGGCCGAGCGCGTCGAGGAGGCCCTCGATCCGCTCGAGCCCCTGGCGCATGCCCGCGTGCTCGCCGCCCCGGAGCGCCTGGATCCGGGCGACGGCCTCGGCGTACGTCACGAGCGGGCTACCGCGATCGGGGCGGCTCGGCGGCGAAGAAGGCGAGAATGCGGCGGAGCGTGTCCTTGAGGTCGCGCCGCTCGACGATCATGTCGAGCTGTCCGTGCGCGAGCAAGAACTCCGAGCGCTGGAAGCCTTCGGGGAGCGGCTGGCGGATCGTCTCGGCGATGACCCGCGGCCCGGCGAAGCCGATCAGCGCGCGTGGCTCGGCCATGATGACGTCGCCGAGCATCGCGAAGCTCGCGGTGACGCCGCCGGTCGTGGGATCCGTGAGGATCGAGATGTAGGGCAGCCGGGCGGCGGCCAGCCGCTCGAGCGCGGCCGACGTCTTGGCCATCTGCATCAGCGAGAGGATGCCCTCCTGCATCCGGGCGCCGCCGGAGGCCGAGACGATCAGGACGGGCAGGTGCTTGTCGATGGCGAGCTCGATCGCGCGTGTGAGCTTCTCGCCGACGACCGAGCCCATGCTGCCGCCGAGGAATCCGAACTCGAAGACGGCCAGGACGGCCGGCTGCCCGCCGATCGACGCGATGCCGCAGATGACCGCCTCGTCGGTCGAGGTCTTCTGGGCGGCGGCCCGCACGCGCTCGCGGTATTTCTTCGTGTCCTTGAAGGTCAGCGGATCGGTCGTCGTGAGACCGGTTTCGCGCTCCTCGAACGAGCCGGCGTCGGCGAGCTGGCCGATGCGCTCGCGGGCGGAGATGCGGAACGGGTAGTGACACTTCGGGCACACGCGCCCGCCGCGCTCCACCTCGGCTCGGTAGATGATCTCCTTGCAGGAGTCGCACTTGATCCACAGCCCTTCGGCGATGACGACCTTGCTGCCGCTCGACTCCTCTTTGCGCTTGAACCAGGCCACCGTGACCTACCGCCTCGCCCGGACGGCCGACGTCGCCAGGGGCTCGCGGAGCGGCGCCTTGAGCTCGGCGATGAACTTGCCGACGTCGTCGACGAGGCTCGGCGAGCCCGCGCGCGCCTCCACGAGGCGGACGATCGCCGAGCCGACGATCGCGCCGTCGGCGACACGCCCCACCGCCGCCACCTGCCCGGGCGTGCTGATCCCGAAGCCGACGCACACCGGCATCGTCGTCACGCGCCGGATCGCGCCGATCTGGGTCGCCATGTCGGCCGGCAGCTCCTGGCGCTCGCCGGTCACGCCGGTGAGCGACACGACGTAGATGAAGCCGCGGCTCTTCTTCGCGATGAGGCGCACGCGCGGCGGCGTCGAGGTCGGCGCCGCCATGTAGACCAGGTCGAGCCCGGCCGCGGCCGCTTCGCTCGCGAGCGGCTCGCTCTCCTCGGGCGGCATGTCCACCACGATCGCGCCGTCAACGCCGGCGTCGACCGAGGTCCGGGCAAACGCCTTCAGGCCGAACGCCAGCACGGGGTTGTAGTACGTCAGCAGCACGAGCGGCACGTCGGTCTCGGCGCGCAGCGCCGCGACCGTCTCGAGGACGCGCGGCACCGAGGCGCCGGCGGCGAGCGCGCGCGTGCCGGCGCGCTGGACCACCGGCCCGTCGGCGAGCGGATCCGAGAACGGTACGCCGAGCTCGACGACGTCGGCGCCGCGGTGGGCGGCCTCGACCACGAGTCGCCGCGTGTCGGCGAGCGAGGGGTCGCCGGCGGTGAAGTAGGGCACGAGCGCCCGCTCGCCGCGCGCGCGCAGGTGCCTGAAGGTCTCGTCCAGGCGGCTCATCCGATCTGCTTTCCGAGCGCCTTGGCCACCACGTGCACGTCCTTGTCCCCGCGGCCCGAGAGGCCGATCACGATCGCCTTCGTCCGCGGCAAGGTCTTCGCCAGCTTCATGGCGTAGGCCACCGCGTGCGCCGACTCGAGCGCCGGCATGATCCCCTCGAGCCGCGTCAGCGCCTCGAACCCCTCGAGCGCCTCGGCATCCGTGACCGAGACGAACTCGAAGCGGCCGAGGTCGCGGTAGTACGCGTGCTCGGGCCCGACTCCAGGATAATCCAGGCCGGCCGAGATCGAGTGCGCCGTGGCGATCTGGCCGTCGTCGCTCTGCAGCAGATAGCTCATGCAGCCGTGGAGTACCCCGACGGCGCCGGCGCTCATGGACGCGCCGTGACGGCCGGTCGAGATCCCCTCCCCGCCCGGCTCGACGCCGACGATCCGCACCCGGCGATCGCCGATGAATCGATGGAAGAGCCCGATGGCGTTCGATCCGCCGCCGACGCAGGCGACCAGGACGTCGGGGAGCCTCCGGAGCACGGCGCGCGCCTGACGGCGCGCCTCCCGGCCGATGACGGAGTGCAGGTCGCGGACCATCATCGGGTACGGATGCGGACCGAGCGCCGAGCCCAGGAGGTAATACGTCGTCCGCACGTTGGTGACCCAGTCGCGCAGGGCTTCGTTGATCGCGTCCTTCAAGGTGCGGCTGCCGGACTCGACCGAGATCACGCGCGCGCCGAGCAGGCGCATGCGGAAGACGTTGAGCGCCTGGCGCTCGACGTCCTCGGCGCCCATGTACACCTCGCACTCGAGCCCGAGCAGCGCCGCGGCGGTGGCGGTCGCCACGCCGTGCTGGCCGGCGCCCGTCTCCGCGATCACCCGCCGCTTGCCCATCCGCTCGGCCAGCAGGGCCTGGCCGAGCACGTTATTGATCTTGTGCGCGCCGGTATGGCAGAGGTCCTCGCGCTTGAGATAGATGCGCGCGCCGCCGCACTGCTCGCTGAGCCGCTCGGCGAAGTAGAGCGGCGTCGGCCGGCCGGCGTAGTCCCGGAGCAGGTCGGCGAGCCGGCGCTGGAATTTTCGATCGCGCTTCGCCGCGGCCCAGGCCTGCTCGAGCTCGATCAGTGGCGCCATGAGCGTCTCGGGGACGAAGCGGCCGCCGAAGCGCCCGAAGTGCCCGCGCGCGTCCGGAAGCGCCCGCGTCACCGTGCACCCTTGGCCTCGGCGACGAACCGCCAGACCATGTCGGGGTCCTTGCGACCGGGCTGCGCCTCGACCCCCGAGTTCACGTCGACCCCGTACGGATGCGCGGTCGCGACCGCGCGAGCGACATTCTCGGGCGTGAGGCCCGCCGAGAGGATGATCCGCCACCGCTCGTTCGCCAGATCGCGGGCGATCGACCACTCGATCGGCTGGCGCGCCTCCCCTTCGCTCCAGCGCGCGGCGCTGTCGAGCAAGAGCGCGGACGCGTGCTTGCGGTAGGCGAGGAACTTCACCGTCGGCGTCCACGGCGCCATCCCGCCGAGCTCGCCCGAGGGCGCCGGGAGCTTGATCGTCTTGATCACCGGCACGGGGTAGCCCTCGAGGTCCTCCGGCTTCTCGTCGCCGTGGAACTGCAAGGCGCTCAGGCCGCACTCCTCCTGGACCGCCTTGATGTGGCCCATCGGGTGATCCCAGAAGATGCCGACCGTCGTGACGAACGGCGGCAGGGCGCGGACGATCGGGGCGACCTTCTCGGGCGTCACGAAGCGCGGCGTGTTCTCGACGAAGATGAAGCCGAGCGCGTCGGCGCCGGCTTCGACCGCCGTCATCGCGTCCTCGAGGTTGGTGATGCCGCAGATCTTGACGCGGGTCATTGATGAATGGGGGGGGCGGGACGCCCCCCCCATTTCCCCCCCGGCTCGCGGGGCGCCCGGCTCACGCGTACCCCTTGCGCCGTGGTGCGCGCCTGGCGGCGGGGCGCCCGGCTCACGCGTACCCCTTGCGCCGTGGTGCGCGCCTGGCGGCGGGGCGCCCGGCTCACGCGTACCCCTTGCGCCGTGGTGCGCGCCTGGCGGCGCGGCGCCCGGC